>ENA-UOUL01002585-UOUL01002585.1-bioreactor-metagenome-genome-assembly--contig:-NODE-2585-length-20750-cov-24.862284_pt1 | contig 20750 bp, 16 predicted proteins | sample MGYA00249838_ERZ747220 | MGnify/ENA primary metagenome ERZ747220 (study PRJEB28778, sample SAMN05720191) | bioreactor metagenome | isolation source: Anaerobic biogas reactor | place: USA:Washington...
CGGATTCAAGTGATGATAACTCGAAATGTGATGTTTTTAATTTGAGAATTCTGGCTGGATTAATTTGAGAATTAACAATATAACTTTGTGCCTGGGTAGCTTCAAAGCCTATTTTATCAACAGGAAATAGTTGCAACTTTTCAATAGCTACCTGGAACAAATCATCAGGCAGGAGTTTATGTATACTGCCATCAATAACGTACATCTGATTGGTTTTCTTATGCTGACCAAGAATTGTAATAGCCGAATAATCATTTCTTTTTGCCGCTTTGATTGCAGGATCAATATACATAGCCATTTCCAATTCTTCAAAGTCGGGTAATAATCTATCCCAGAAGGATAGGTTTTGGAATATGTAATCGTCAGTACTTCGGGGATCATTCTGCATTTCTTTATAGAATGATTTATCCCCCATAGCCTGCTTTTTGCACATTAAATAATAATAATCAAGATAATCAGACCATAGTATTTCCGTCCCTTCCAGCATTTCTGTTTGATTATCATAAAAAAAGGACTTGGCAGTTTCAATTCTGTCCAAGTCCTGAAGGTTATTATATTTTGATTCCCAGTCAGCCCAGAGGTCATCTCTTGCAGACCAATTTATAATTGATGCTTTCTTAATACTGCGTACTCCAGGGATCTTACCCCTTAGCAGATCAGCCATAAGATCTTCTTCATTTAAGATGGTACCGACAACCAGTATATTGGTATCTCTGGTTCCTATGGGAATTACAACATCTGTGAAAGTATTTTTAACCTGTTCCCTCTTTGTTTCTGACTTTGCAGTATCATCCTTTAGAAGATCATCCAATAGAACCAACTGTGGACGATGGTGCTTAAAGTGGATACCCCTAAGCGAACCATCTATTCCCCGGATCATTATACAGGCATCTATGCCACTTCTACTTCTAATCCAGATTTCATTGTTGTTCCACCTGCTGCCTTTATATATACCGAAATCTTCTATTAATAGTTGGTTGTTATCAAGCTCGTCCTTTATCATATCAAGGAAAGGCAGGGCGATCTGCTCTGTTGCCGATATTATGAGCGTGAACTGTGATTTTCCGTAAAGAGTTGAATATAACGGGAATAGGAAAGAGTTGATTGTGCTTTTGCCGTGTTCTCTTGGTAACCCAAAAGCTTCAATCAACCCCGTGTTATCCAGCATATATTTCAACTCTTGAAATAACTCTCTGTGAAAGCTGCCAAATTCTCGATCAAAGTATTTGGGGAAGTAACACAGAGCAAAGTATTCTATATCCATCTCACCAAGAAGTCTGCGTAGCTCTGAAAATGAAAACTCCCCGACCAATTCTTCAATCTTAGCTGGGGAAAAGTATTTATCCAGGTATTGCTTTAACAGGAGGTTCTGGTGGTGATGGTCTTGTTGTTCAAAATCAGTCAATAAACATCACCTCTTTATTTAAAATACTATCCTACATATTTTCAAATCATATCCACTAGTTTCTTTCATACGTTCGCCTTCTTTTCATCTATGAAAGCCTTTCAAGTTCCTCTTTAATCAAATCAACAATTTTCTCAGCACACTTATCATCATTTAGCATATCCTTATCAATACCAATAACCCTATAACCGTTCGTATCAATATATTTATCCTTATGAGCTATAGAAAACTTCTTAACTATGTCTTTCGGCCAATCGTCAATATCAACTCCAATACACAGGGGAAATTGATATTCTTCCCAAAAAGCATACCACACTCCTAAATAGAGAATGTGCTTTTTATCAGTACGTCTTTTTATATAGATCCCGTATTCCAATTCATTGCTGGTTTTACTAACTGTATATATTTGAGAAAAATACTCTTTAACTTCGTCAATAATTGAATATAACTTTATTATAATTTTGGGTATCTCAGAACTAAACATGTAATTAACCTCCAAACTGTTAAAAATGACAGGCTCAATTGTAAACCATGAATGTAACAACTCATAAAAATCACGGAATTTTTCACTCAACATATTTAAGTCATTATGCTCAATAATGCTAATAATTTGATCCCAATAAATTATTTTGACTGAAATATTAATCTTGCTTGATTTATGCCATGCATTAACTCTTTGATTCCAGTCGGATATATGTTTGTAATTATTAGGCACTAGAAAAATTAAACTTTTAAATGGTTTCTGATTATTACTAAGATAATCAAGATATGAGTTCGGTTGATTATTGGTAAGTCCAGTATCCCAAGTTTTTACTTCAACAAGTATTTCCCATTCATCGTTTACTATTGCCATGTCTGGTCGGCTGTTATTTACATCCGTTATATATTGAGTTTGGAAATCATCAAAATAAAAATGTTCGATATCATTATCAATAAATAGCTTCAGGAAAGAATTCCTGAATGGCTTGTATACCATAAAATTGCAGAGCAACTCAGTCATACTGTTTTCGGAGGTTACAATCCCATAGAAAATATTTTGTATTCTTCCCATAATATCACTTCCATATATTTACTTGAAAAAGCAATACTTTATAAAACGATATAGCAGAAACGCCACTATCTTTGCGGATTGCTCTCCCACTAATCTTCTTTCGATTACATTGAAAAATATGTGTTGCCAAAGTCATTACTTAAATCCAATGTAGAGCCAGCTTGAACGTCAATATCTTTGTTTTCAAATTTATTTAGACCTAGGTTCATTAAAAAAAATGAATTGGCTTTGCCATCGCTGAAATATTTTGTCAAAACACTTGCTTTCAAATTTTTGGCCTGATTATCACTAACGAGATTTCTATTTGTATTTTTAGATATAATAATTGCCATGTATTTTCCTGGCTTAACATTGGGTATTTCATAGTTCCCATTCCCATTTACCTGTGCATAATAATAACCTTCCGGTATCTTGTTCCCTGAAAAAAAAGATGAAGCATCGTTATCGCTAATTATTGTTTTTGGAGTACTAGGAAATAGAAATATCGTTGCACCAACATCAGGTTTAGTTCCTATTAAATTATTATATTGCCAAGTAACAAGCCCCTTAACGGCTCCTGGCGTTTGAAAATAAAATCTATTTACAGAATATAACGCTACGCTGATCAGTATAATTCCAACTAAAATTATTACCGGCCAGTTAGTTTTGTTGGATTTAGAAGGGATTTGGTATTTACTCTTATTCCGTTCGAACTCAATTTCCTCTTCCGGCGTTAAAGCCATAAACACTACCTCCATTTTCTATTTTTACCTTAACTTCTACAATAAGGTTTCTTTTTCCTGCAATCTGATAAGATACCTAAAGATCGACAATTCAAAGTACATGGTTGCTTATTTCTATTCCAGTTCCCAGTTTAATAAGATTTGTAGATAAATCAATTCACCTCATGTTTTCTTACATTATCGCTTGTTATATTTATTACCATAAATAACTGTTGTAAAAATTTCCACACCCTTTGCTAGCAGGTCAATTTGCACAAATAGAAGCACCCCTCCCTCGGGAAAGGTGCACATCGATTGAAGCAGGGATTATTCACCACTCCAGGGCCTCCAGAGCATCCTCTTTATCCTGCTCAGTTGTAACGGTATATAGGTTTGTAGTCTGAATATTATCGTGACCGAGTATTTGCTGGATGGTTGTTATTGGGGTATGTTCCTTTACTAGCTTGTATCCAAGGGTATGTCTTAGCCGGTGCGGTGTTACCTCAACCCCTACTCTTTGCCCATACTTCTCAAGAATCAGGTTTATTGCATTCTTTTTTAAGGCTCCACGCTGCCCTATTAATAGGAAATCACTATCACTTTCAGGTCTAACGGCTAGATAATCCTGAATGGCTTTGCGTACATCCTTATTCAGTGGCAGGGTTCTGTTTATATTTCCTTTACCTAATACCTTGATTGAGCCTTTACGCTCCGATATATCTATATCTCCAAGCCTTATATTGCAGAGTTCAGACACCCTAAGCCCTGTTCCCAGCAATAATTCAATGGCACATATATGTAGTGGATTGCGATTACGGTGTATCTCGGCCCGGAGCTTCCTTAAATCTCTTTCCTCTAAGCCTTTATATTGGCGAGCATCCCTATTCTTTACCGCTTTTATATAAACCTCAACCGGTATTGTACCGTTTTCATAAAGCCATTTGCAGAAGGCATTCACACTGGCTATCTTTCTATTGGCTGTGACCACCGATTTATTTGTGCCAAGCAATTGCTTCTTGTACTCAATGGCATCCAGTTCGATAAGTTTATCAAGTCCGCAGTCCGTCCTGGTGTTATACCATTCAATAAAAACCTTGCTGTCGCGCATATAGCAGCTAACTGTATTCATGCTGAGTTCCTGACTTCGTAGATATAGCTCAAAACTGCCCATATCAAGCATAAAAACACACCCTTTCCTATTTGGTGTGTTCATGTTCCCTCTATATAGGCGTTTAGTCAACTGGAGACATAAGACTAATTATGTATTCTAATCAGGCTTAAAACGGGCAGATTATTATAAAATACTGGCGTTTATCTCCGGTAATACTGACGACATAAGATTATTGCCTATATCCTCTTCATTCTTGGGCTGGTCATCCTGGCCTTCTGTTATTGTATATTCGGCTTCAATCGCATTACTATTTATCATCTCCAGGAACAGACGCTTTCTTGTTTCATCATTTTGACTGGTATCAAGTATAATCTCTTTCTTGTCAGACCATTCCTCCGGCATACGATTTCTAAGGAAAAATGATATTGCCTGAGCAGAGGGCGGCTGGTGACGTTTAGTTTTCTCAATTTTAGTTCGCTTCTTGCCATTTTTATCCTCTTCGACAGTGGTTTTGAGTTCTTCATAATCATAGCCGGTGCAGAGCTTAATTAGTGATTTTTCCACCTCGTTGCATAACACAGACCTGCCCATAGTTACAAGCTCTGTGAGTGTTTCATGCTCTCGACAGTAACGATACCAAGTATCAGGTGACATCTCAAGTTTCTTACAAATTTCCCTTACGGTATCTCCTTGCATCAACCAGTCTTTTATGTCCGAGAGACGGGGTAATATGTCCGTATCATACCGACTTATTTTATTTGGAATGCCTTTTCTGCTACCGCTCATTTTCATCACCTCCTAAATAATTTTCCCCTTCCTATTGTATATTACATTTCAGTATGATACTCTGTGTATATAACTTATATGTAATTACTATATTGTTAGAAAGAAGGTCAACTTATTAATAACATTAACGACCAACTCCAACATTTAGGGCAACAACTTTACAATTCGGTTGAATTAATACTTGAGGAAAAAGTTATGACCAAAGCTCAATTAGCCGAAAAACTTGAACGTAGTCAGCCCAGCCTCAACAAATTACTTTATGATTTAAGGCTGGGGAAGTTGACCTTAAAAAGTATAGTACAGCTCACAAACGCCTTAGATGTGGAGATTTCTTATCTTTTTGAGAAAAAATATTCAAAGAGGGAGGTGGATTATTCAATGTGGAAAACTCGAATCCAGAATGTAGTAAATGCTTTGCCTAAGGGAGCAATCGTAGAATTGAACCAAATATTAGCAGCTTATTGGGCAGGATTATCAAATCCCCAAAGACAGCAACTTGGAAAATGGTTCTACAATGATGTGCTTTGTGGCGGATTTTCTAATGTTAGATTCGACCATAAAAACTCTGCCAATCATGCCTATTACCAGATAGTTTAAAAGGGGCTTAAATGCCCCTTATCCTATCATCTCAATCTTCTCATCAAACTCACCTATCAAATCCTCATCCAAATCCCAGAACCTGATCAGTTCAACGTACATATCCCTGATCTGCTTCAGGTCATCCTGGGCATCTGCTGCGCCCAGCACACAAACCTTCTCAATTGCGGTTGCCAGCAATCCCTTCAGGGTTTCCCTTATTAAGTTTTCAGTTTTCATAATCCAATCCCCTTTCCATTTGGTTAGGTAGCACATTAACTCTGAACCGAACCAATAGTAAAGCGGAATTATAATCTTGGCCTGTACGCCCGACCTTGCCATCTAATGCAACAACTACCCCACCAATAAAAAATCGCCCCACAAGAGCCAACGTGGAGCGATATCTGAAGGGTATATTCTATTCAGCAGCTTCCTTTACCGGTTTGCTCCCACTCCTGAAAGCAGAATTACCTTCTAACTTTTCAAGAAGTACCTTTCTAGCAGTTTTATATTCATCCCCTATCATCCCAAGCCTGATCAGAAATACCCTGAAGGTGAACTTATCATTGTCAGTATCCTTAGATTTGGCTGAAGCATGCTTTAATACCTTGGCATTTTGATTTAATAATGCTACAAACTGAGTATAGGCTTTTACTTTTTCAGGACTTGCTTCGCCTTCTAAAAATTTAAAGAAGATGCTGCTATTGTTGAAATCAAATCCTATGCCTGGGCATTTATCTATGCTAATACCGTCTATGGCTGTTTTGAAATCCTCCAAAGTTTCTATTTTGGCTTCATTGCTACCCTTGCAAAATTCATCCTCAATAATATTCCCGGTAATTCCAAGTGATTTTTTAATTAGAGTTTGTTTGCTATAAATCATATTAATCAGGTTCCTTAAGGAACTGCCGGTATGACATTCTAGTGGAACTGCAACTTCAAAAGATGTTATTTCAGTTTCAACATGCTCTAAAGTTTCATCTGCATTCCTTGTATTCAGCAATGTTTCAAGCTCCACTCCTATTCCTTCCGAATTTGTAATCCTCCCTGCTCGGTCTACTGTATAAGTCTCATCTGCTGTTGCAATCTGGTAAGCACAACTCGGTACTTTCATATATTTTGGCTCAACTCCAAAATGTTCTCCCAATGCTTTAACGATTTCTTTTCTTTCCATAATAAAAGCCCTCCATTCTTAATTTTGTGTAGTAACATTAATCACTCTAAGAGACACATAAATCAAGTAATACAGGGCTTTAATGCACAGTTTTTTATAAATTCAGGCGGTCATTTATCAGCATCAATTTCTGGACAAATATACTGAGCAAATAAAAAATTGCTGGTATTATTAGACCGCAATTTGCTCATTTATTATGTCCGCATATTTATATTGCTGTCCTTCTCTTAAAATAATTACATCATCACCATTAATGCCATCCTTATAATTAATCCAGCGTTCAATAATAACCTGACAATACTTTGGATCAAGTTCAGATCCATAGCAGATCCTATCAGCTTTATCAGCAGCGATTAATGTAGTCCCACTGCCAAGGAAGGTATCTACAACAATATCCCCGTATTTGCTGGAATTCCTGATTATGTATTCAATAAGCGGTATAGGCTTCATCGTTGGATGCACATCATTTACTCTCGGCTTATCAAAGTTCCATATTGTACTTTGCTTCCTGTCACCATTCCAATAATGTGCTCCGGTAGGTTTCCAGCCGAATAATGCTGGCTCATGCTGCCATTGGTAAGGTTGCCTTCCCATTACAAAGGTATTCTTTACCCAAATACAACACTGAGAGTGCTTAAAGCCAGAATCAATGAATGCTCTCCTAAAAATCAATCCCTTCGCATCAGCATGAAACACATATATACTTGCTCCGTCAGCAGATATTTCGTAGACTCTTTTAAATGCTTCAAGAAGGAAATTATAAAACTCTTCATCACTTAAATTGTCATTTTGGATAGTTAAAGCATCTTCAGTTTTCCCGACATAAGAAATTCCATAGGGTGGATCTGTAACCGTTAGTTTTGCCTTCCGACCATCCATTAACATAGTCAAATCTTCACTCTTTGTTGCGTCACCACATAGCAATCTGTGTTTGCCGAGCAGAATAATATCTCCCAATTGAATAACTGGCTCTTCAGGTACTTCAGGAATTTCTTCTTCCTCTTCCGGTTCATCCTTGGGCATAAATTCATCCCATAGTTTCTCTGCTTCTGCAAAGTCAACACCAGTAAGCTCAAGATTGTAATTCTCAGTTTTAAGTTCATCAAGCAAATGGGCCAATGCAGACATATCCCATTCTCCGGTAATTTTATTTAAGGCAATATTAAGGGCTTTCTCTTTTGTCTTGTCGATATCAATTACTACACAGTCAATTTCTTCATACCCTAATTCCTTTAGCACCTTGACTCTTTGGTGACCGCCAACAATGGTAAGATCGTTATTAATAATGATTGGTTCGCAATACCCGAATTCAGTTATACTTGCTTTTATCTTCTCAAACTCCCTATCGCCGGGCTTCAAATTAACTCGCGGATTATATTCAGCGTGTTTCAGATCATCTGTTTTAATTTTTTGTATTTGCATTAAATACTCCTCTCAAAAATAAAACAGGAACACCATTATCGATGCTCCTGAAAAGTTTAATTATTAGTTATCTTTAATATCACTATTGTCTTGCAGACGGCACTTCTCCCCCTGGTTAACGCTTCGCAAGCTTCGCGTTAACTCTCCCCCGCTGGGGGAAATGGTTTTTTTATTAATTTATTTTACTATTGAGAATTCATTTTGGAATAAATATTAAATCGATAAAGTTGGCACTTTTGTTTCCTCTATTATATTAATATTATTACACTATTCAAAAGTGCCAACTTTTTCTTCTCCTGATACTTTCCCTATCTTTTCTCTAATATCTTTTGCATCTCTATCAATCAAAACTGCCACTAATCCACTATATATTTCAGGATAAGCTTCATTATATCTGTACTTATCCTTTTTACTTTTAAAATTTACTTCTCCCCAAGCATGGCTATATTTTTTACGAATCTTAAGATGTCTATTTTCAGCATTTTCCATCATATTCTTGGAAATTAAATTATTTAATGTATGCTTTAATTCATATGTTGCATATTACGCGGTTTTAGAACCGCAGGTTCAGTTTTATAAAACCACCGATATGCGGTAAAGAAACCACCTGTTCACTTATCAGTACCGCCCCAAAGGGCGGTACCTAAAGATTGTTCTTTGAAAACTTAGTGCCCGGAGAAGATCTCTCTCATGTTTAGGTTGCCGGTCCCGATTCTGATGCAATTATGGACGATTCGATCCATTATTGCATCCGCTAACGTGCCACCTCCCAGACGGGAATGCCAGTCAGAAACTTTTTGCTGCGTACAGAATATCGTGGATTTAGTGTCATATCGCTTTTCAATTAGTTCAAGAATGAAATGAGATTCTTCATCAGATAGTTCCGACATCAACCATTCATCAAGTACAAGAAGATGATAATTCGAGAACCTGGTCACGAGTTTACTGATGCCATGGCCTTCACCCATAGCTTCATCACGAAGTTCCAGCAGATCTGGCATTCGGATGTATCTTACCCGATATAGCTGGCGGCAAGCTGCTTTCCCTAATGCACAGGCAAGAAAAGTTTTCCCCGATCCAGTAAAGCCGTTAAGGATCAAGCTCGTGTTGTTTCTGATGTATTGGCACGTAGCAAGCTCAATAATTTGATTTTTATCAAGACCTCTGTCAGCGTAATAGATGGTATTTACATCTGCATCACTGAAACGGAATCTGGCCTGTTTCATAAGCCTTTTAGCCCGGCTGTTATTTTTCTGCTGATAAAGACTGTCGATGGCCATGTTGAGACGTTCGTCAAAAGCCATCCCAGTGTAAAGTGTGGAACTGTTATCCTGAATCCCAAGAATATCAATGAGTTCATCAAGGTTCAATTCACGTAATTTACGCTTGGTTTCATCACTTATCATAATGACTACCTCCGTAATACTCGGGACCTCTTACATAGCCACCGGAACTGTTCTTTGCCTCAGCAGCTGTAATGTCTCCGCTTTTCTTTTGGAGATAGACAATGTCTTGATTGCTTGCCAGGATTGACTTAAGATGTTTGTAACGTGGTATCCGAATATTGGGCAGGGCAATTTCACAAGCGGTTTCGAGGCGCTCATTGGAATAGGTTCTGCTCAGTTTCAAAACTGACAGGGCTGAGTTGTAGCCCTGTTCTTTTATGGTTACACCATTAAAAATGCGTTCTATCACTTCATTTGTCTTAGGGCCGATACTGCTGGCCCATTGCTTCAGCCTCATATCGTTCATTTCCGGCTGGTTGAAGGCATCCGGCATATCTTCCTTATGTGTGTGGTATTGGTTAGTCATGTGCCCAGGGAATTTGGGATGTGTGGAAATACGCTGATGGTTGTTGTAAACCTCAATGATTGTGTCCGTTATCTTTATATCCGCGTACTGACCAACATAAGCGTAGGGAACTGAATAATAATTCTTTTTGATACATACGTGAAAGTTGGGATAGACCTTATGGTTGTATTCCCAGGAAGCCACTTCATAAGGAACAGCAGGCAGGTGGCGAAGATACTTACGCTCGTCTTCAAAGACTTCAGCCCTGCTATACTGCCGCTTTTGAAAGGGTGCCTGATTAAAATCATCTAGGGCTTGGGAGATGGCTTCTTTCAGTTCCGCAAGAGAGAAAAAGGAACGATTTCTCAGTTTTGCAATGATTGCTGTGGCGATTTTTCCTACAGTTCCTTCTACAGAAGCTTTCTGTTTAGGTTTCCGAACACCTGTTGGCATGATAGCCGTCACATAGTGACTGCCAAGAGCCTCATAGGCATCGTTAAGTATGATATCTCCTTCTTTTGGATGCTTAATCACACCAGTTTTGAGATTATCAGATGTGGTTCTGACAGGAACCCCGCCAAAGAACTCATACATATGAATGTGGCACCTGAGCCAGGTATCTTGCTTTTCATCCAGTGTCGGCTCAACATAAGCGTACTGACTGTACGGAAGACAGGCTACAAACAGATGTACTTTCGAGATCTCCCCGGTATCTCTGTTGACAATCTGCATTCCCGGACCACTCCAATCTACCTCACAGGTTTGTCCGGGTTTATGTTCCAAGTGATTTGATAAGCTGCAGGCAGCCGTATATTTTGAATAATCTTCGCAGAACTTGGTATAGCCTACAGATATGCCGCCTTCCTTGTTGCAGGTATCTTTGTATTCCTGCCATAAAAGTTTGAGGGTTACCCCTACCTTCTTGAGTTCATTATGAACATAAGGATAGTCAGGCTGTCTGAACATCGTTTCCACGGCAAATTTGTCGGGATAGAACAAGCGATAAATTTCATCATCGGACTTGTCCCTGATGTCCTCGTAAGAAATCCGCTTCTCATAAGCAATGTGAACAACATCGCTTACAGAGGCCTTTGAAATGTGCCGCGTCTTGGCTATCGTATTCTGCGACAGGCCCGCAGCCTTAAGCTCCATTATTAGCTTAACATTGATTTTGTTGGCCATAGTATTGGCCTCCCTTCTGATAGATTTGATAGTCATAATGACTTCAAACATATTCTATCTCTGAGAAGGGTGGTTCTAAAGCCTGAATCAATGGTTTCATTGCGCGAATCTATATTTTAATCACGAGTGGTTTCTTTCCGTGAACTGATGGTTTTAGGAAGCGTACAGGTGTCCTTTGTGGCGTGTAATATTCAGCCTTACGAACAGGCTGGTATCTTATTTGATATCTACAAGAGTAGAAATTTACTTCGGTCTTTAGCCGAAATTACCGAAAGGGCTTAATATCTTATCTACAAGAGTAGAAATTTACTTCGGTCTTTAGCCGCCCGGATCACCGAGGGAGACTTAGGCATCTACAAGAGTAGAAATTTACTTCGGTCTTTAGCCATGGCAGGCTCATAGGAGTATGCTAAAAAATCTACAAGAGTAGAAATTTACTTCGGTCTTTAGCCTAGTGAGCGAGTCGGCAAGGCAGCAGTATCTACAAGAGTAGAAATTTACTTCGGTCTTTAGCCGTACATAGGTTTGTCCTCCTCTCCGTTTCTATCTACAAGAGTAGAAATTTACTTCGGTCTTTAGCCTTCACAAAGCGGAGGACTGGCTCTAACATCTACAAGAGTAGAAATTTACTTCGGTCTTTAGCCCAAGGAGATAGCAAGCGAAATTCCAGAGATCTACAAGAGTAGAAATTTACTTCGGTCTTTAGCCTTTTAATTCAGGATGGAATCAATAATTAATCTACAAGAGTAGAAATTTACTTCGGTCTTTAGCCTACCACCTGCCGCTCGTCGATACCCAGCGGATCTACAAGAGTAGAAATTTACTTCGGTCTTTAGCCCGAAAGAATGGGCAGAAAGAGAAGGTTTATCTACAAGAGTAGAAATTTACTTCGGTCTTTAGCCCTGCAAATTGGACAAATCTTCTTAGGTTTATCTACAAGAGTAGAAATTTACTTCGGTCTTTAGCCCTATGGCACATAATGCCCCAAACAACAATCTACAAGAGTAGAAATTTACTTCGGTCTTTAGCCAGGATCAAGACTCCGGGAGCGAGGCAGTATCTACAAGAGTAGAAATTTACTTCGGTCTTTAGCCGAATAACGATACCAACTCCACGACTCCCATCTACAAGAGTAGAAATTTACTTCGGTCTTTAGCCATGGAGAAGATGCGGGTATAAATTTAAAATCTACAAGAGTAGAAATTTACTTCGGTCTTTAGCCATTAAGGCAACAGATACCAGCACTTGAGGATCTACAAGAGTAGAAATTTACTTCGGTCTTTAGCCTAAAATTATGGATAGTTGAACAGCGTTATCTACAAGAGTAGAAATTTACTTCGGTCTTTAGCCCATCCGTCCGATGTTCTGAATATCGAAATCTACAAGAGTAGAAATTTACTTCGGTCTTTAGCCAGGTAGGCGCGGGAGTAATCAATATATTATCTACAAGAGTAGAAATTTACTTCGGTCTTTAGCCCCCCCGCTCTGGCTCTGCTGTCCCTTGCATCTACAAGAGTAGAAATTTACTTCGGTCTTTAGCCCCTGCGAAAATTCCGAGGGAGCCAGCGAATCTACAAGAGTAGAAATTTACTTCGGTCTTTAGCCTTAAGGCCGAAAAAGTTACCCGGGAGATAATCTACAAGAGTAGAAATTTACTTCGGTCTTTAGCCTATTGCAGCACTAATTAGAGATTTACCGATCTACAAGAGTAGAAATTTACTTCGGTCTTTAGCCCCATCTCAAGGTCAACGATTTGTTGTTTATCTACAAGAGTAGAAATTTACTTCGGTCTTTAGCCTTTCCCAGCTAATTCTTTTATGTTTTCAGTAATCTACAAGAGTAGAAATTTACTTCGGTCTTTAGCCAAAGGGCATAAAACTAAAGAGTACCAGCTATCTACAAGAGTAGAAATTTACTTCGGTCTTTAGCCGCAAATACGATGGATACATATCTTCGAATCTACAAGAGTAGAAATTTACTTCGGTCTTTAGCCTCTTAATCTCAGACAGTAGCGGTCAAGCTATCTACAAGAGTAGAAATTTACTTCGGTCTTTAGCCTAGAGACACCATGCGAACCGGACAACTTATCTACAAGAGTAGAAATTTACTTCGGTCTTTAGCCAATGCAGAAGCACCCATCCTATTAAGGCAATCTACAAGAGTAGAAATTTACTTCGGTCTTTAGCCATCAAGTTTTATACAACATCATTAAAACTATCTACAAGAGTAGAAATTTACTTCGGTCTTTAGCCCTATAGCCTGTTTTTTAGCTATCTACTTATCTACAAGAGTAGAAATTTACTTCGGTCTTTAGCCTCATTTTATCCCGGCTCAGTAAAAAAATATCTACAAGAGTAGAAATTTACTTCGGTCTTTAGCCCTGGAAACCTATTCGATTTCTTCGCCCACCTATCTACAAGAGTAGAAATTTACTTCGGTCTTTAGCCTCTCCACCGATAGGCAAGTTGCCAGCCGATCTACAAGAGTAGAAATTTACTTCGGTCTTTAGCCCACGACATTTTAGCGTGGGTTTTACTAAATCTACAAGAGTAGAAATTTACTTCGGTCTTTAGCCAGCTAAATTGCTGCTGAACCCCATTATTCTGCGATTCTCGAATTTTAAAACATTAGTAGCTGTTTTAATTTTTAACATGTCCAGACCTCCATTATTTCCGGACTAAAGACCATTCGACTTAATTATAGTGTATATATTAAGACCGAGGTTTGCAAATCACTCTATAAATATCATGTCTGATTCATCATTTTTTGCATACCCAAATCTTAAAACCTGGCAGTTTGGATTTAATCGAATAATATAGACGCTGTCGCTTTGATCAAAAAGCAGTTCAAATCGGTTTTGAATTTCCATTATTATATTGTTTAAAATGCGCTCACTGTTTTCAATTTCATATACGGAATATTGTAATCTGTGCCCAAATTTTGATATAAATTTAGAAAATTTTCGCCGCTTTTTATCGTCCGAAATATCATAACTAATTATTACCACTTCAAATCTCCTGGAATACCGGGAATTGTTCCGCGGGCAAGTTCTTCATGAAAGCTCTGTAATAGGATTGCAGATATAAAAAAATATCGTCTCGTTTTTCCATGATAGGTTGCATTAAAATCGATACATACTCTGCGTTATTCTTCCATTGCAAAATATAACAGTTGTTCCTGATATCAAAATCTTTTTCTTTCCATTGTCCTAAATTAAAAGATTTCTTCACTTGATCATCAATTAAATACCTAAACGGTTCAACTAAATCACACACAAGAGATTTTCGCATATAAAAGTCTTTGTGCATTACTCCACAGTATGTATCAAAGCCATAAATATTCAATATAGCATCAATGTAATTGAATAACATAGTATAGCCTATATCAAGGAGCGCATTAGCCATATCGTGCTTTACGCGCGGTTTCCTCCCTTTCCAGTCAATATTGTTAAAGTGATTCTTAAAATAGATTCTGGAGGCTGAACCTTCAAATCCCATTATTTCTTCCAGGGATGATGCGTTTTCTACACCGTTAATATATATGGATAACGCGCTGATAGCTTCGTGTACTGAATCTGTTTTCTTGCGATTCTTTTTAAGAAGGTTTTGTTGATTAAGAATTTTATTTCCGGTAATTTGCTTTGCTAATTCAATACCGGCATAGTTGTACTGATTACGCCTCAAAACTGTATTACCTTCTTTTGGACCACCTATTATTTGATAAACCCGATAAGTTGGTGTCATTAGCACAATTGAAAAGTTGAAACGCCTGGCGCGCTGAATTAGCCCGGTAGTGATTGATAAGTTTCCGATTACAAATACGGCAAATAATCTATAGCACGTGGACTGATGTTTAATTTTGTTATTTACATCACGAATTACTATATTATCATTGGAGAAAGAAAGCTTTTCTCCTTGATTTAACGACACAAATAACAATTGTTTTTTCTTAAAATCATTTGTAGTTAGCATATTACTCCTCCCTTGGCGAGCATAGCGATTTATAACATGCAGGCTCATAAATACAGTTATTGCATTTTTCTTGGTTAGACTGGTTAAAAGTTGTAAGTTCAAACCGACCAAATTCCATAATAATGTCGGTAAATTTCCTGAACATTTCCGGATCATCTTCCGGTAATGGGATTAGATGGGTTTTGTTATCATCCTTACTATACAGGCGTAGTTGTTTGACTATGTATCCCATCTCTCTTAATGCAATACATTGACCATATATTTGAAATATATACCCATCATATATCCTTGTAATCTTTTTTTTACGCTCTGTAAGGATGCCGGAATCACAATCAAATAAATCAATTTTACCTATTAAATTATACTGTTCCGAATAGACCGGCATGGCTTGCAGAATATTTTTACGGCTTGAATATTTGCCTTCTTCTATAGCTGTGTGTGCATTTGTGCCGCCAATCTGTGGGGTGTCCTGAAATAACAAGGTCCCCATCCCGTCATATAGTCGATGAAAATATACTGATGCTGGGCAAAATATAAAGTCGTTTAAGTTTGATATCGGGATGGGGTTTTCCATTATCATTTCTCCTGGTGCCGTTGCTGGGCGTATTTAAACCAGTCTGTGGTCGTAATATTAGGCAGCCCATAGCTTTTAGTTATACCACTAATTAATTGCAATCCCTTTAATGCGATATGGTAAGCACCATTAGCGTCACCATCAGTCGGGAGTTTCTTGGGCAAGTTATTATTTTCGGAACAACTTATAAAGAATTCTCCTTGCTTATTTTTAACTGGTGATAGGATAAAGTCTTCTTTCTCATCCCGATTTGAATAACGCATATTCATAGTGAGTTTAAATAAAAAGGACAGCCTTTCATAAAATTTAGCTTCGGTTTGATTGCAAATAGCTTCCTTTAAATCCCCGTGAATGTCTATATTATATTGACAGAAAAGGTTTTTTAATTCCTGAGTAACATTAACGGTTTTGGTCTTCTTTTCTTTGGGAGAGTAAAAATATCGTTTATCTCCATAAGTACATACCACCCATTTATTAATGTAATCCTGTTGGGATGTTGGTAGTTTTTCATAATCAATATGAAACTCAAAATAATCTTCGGATCCATTAAAGCGGATTTTATCAAATTTGCTAAAAAACTCTTTAGCTTCTTTCATGGTGTTGTATTTATATTTAATGATATTCGCAAAGCCAGTAGTAGGGTCAATAGCAGAAGTATATGCTGCCGGAACATAAAAGATAAACCCGTTCTGACTTGTGTTATCCTCGAGTTTTTGAGGCGTGGTTAACTGGTATCCGTTTGATACTCCACTCTCTTTAAAAGTTAAGTAATTCAGTTTACTTATCAACATATTTTCAAATTTCTGATAAACACTGTAATCAAATTTACTGCGAGTGCGTTTGAATCCGGCGTTAAGTTTTTCCATTACCAATATTGCGTTGTATTTAACCATAAGTTCGGTGATTTCATGAACTGCATGTGATAAATATCCGGTTTTAAAATCTTTTATCGGTGTTATAGTATCCCAATTTACTCTGGCCTGCTGTCTTTCCTGATATCTTTGCGTTAATTTCTCGTGGTAGTCAAATTTATTGATTATATTCAGAGATTTTTGGTATACAATCTCACCTTTTAAGTTGATTACCGAAACATATAGCAGATTTTTTTCGCCCCGGTCTATACCTAAGATATGAAGGTCAGGATTATTTTTGATAACATCCAAAACCTGTTGATTAAAGTCTTTTGTGGGGTTACCGTTATAGTAATTAATTTTTATTGGCACATGCAGTAAAAATTTTTCTTCGGTATAACGCTTGTCCTTGATTATGTCATGCGGGGCTTCCCGATATATAATTTTACTTAAATCTACCCCTTCGGGTTCAGGTCCGCCATTAAGGTATGCTACTATTTTTCTATAAGTATCTTCTGGAATTGGTTTCCCTTCCCGATCCCGCCGGTTCACAATAATAGAGCCTTTTTTATGTATTACTGGATCGGTAATTTGAGGTTTCCGATAAAACATTTCTGCGTTTCCGTTTAATTTAATTTTTGAGCCTTCTTTATAAATAGCTTCCCAATACAATGTATGCAGGTTTTTGTTCCCGGTCGGTTTATCTGCATAATCCTTATTGTGAATCTTAAATAAATAAAGAAGTCCATTGCTGACGCATTCGTTAATAAATTCTTCAGAAACACATTTACCGAAAGAAATTGTATAACCTTGTTCAGTAACTTCACTATAGAATTCATCTATGGTGTCATATTCTTTATTACTGAATTGGAATTGGTATACATCCCAATTAGGGTAATTCGATATTTTCTCTTTATAATAGTTAATTAAGATATTTAAAAATTCCTTATCAAAAGCATCCCCGGGTTTATGTTTATTGGCTTCCCGTGCTGTATTTATATCCACATACTCTAGCTTAAGTTTTTTAGTAAAAAAGATACGGGGTAAGTCCTTAGCAGGATTTTGTACTTGTTTATATTCAACCCGTTGATATCCCTGTTCAGATGGTGCGATTTTGTTTAGTTTCTTTAGGAATTCGTTGATATGTTCTTTATCAATAACCCCTAAATAATATTTGTTGTCTTTAGTCAGTATTAAAGTACCTCGTTTTTTTGTCTGCGTATCACTAGAATCCCAGCCTTTAAGAAATTCTGTATGGTTAAACGCCAGTTGGAATTTGTTTTTCTGGTCAGGCTTTTGAGTGATAAAATTACGAACTTTATTGTATAACCGCGTGGCTTCTTGAAGAATAGTAGTATAGTATTCATGTTGGGCATAAAATTCTATATCTCCCTGTTTTGGGGGGTTAAAGTTCTTAATAAATCGAGTTAAATCCTGCATGCTGTCCATGAAAACCTTAATTAAATCCAAGTCAACAGTAAAAATATCTTCGTTTTCAAAATTTAATGCATGATAATTATTTATAATACTGTCATGTAAGCTGAAAACTATTTCTTCAATGTTATGTTGGGATGCGGGCAAAGATAATATTTCTTCCCATGTAGCAGGTTTTTTTAACTCTGCATTGATTTTATCTTCGCTTTTTTTAGAGTCTTGTAATCGAGTCCGTCTAAATGAATCAATTTGCGTCCAGTTCCCATACATTAAAATGGATAAACCTGAAGTATCTTTAATGTATATTTGAGAACAGTCATATTTGGCTTCCATGTCGCAAAACATGTCTTTAATCCCCGATAAATATTCTTTTATAAACGCAGGATAAAATTCTTTTACCGCTTGGTTAACTTCCTGAATAGTATTAAAGGAGTCAATATATTTTTTTTCACCACTAAACATAATTTGGTTATGTAATCTTGCAAGTCGCATTTTTCGGGACAGATTAGTCTTTTGTTTTTGATCATATAGATTTAATGCTTTATTGATTTCTCCAATTATAAGGTTGTATTTATTAATACCTTCAGAAGTGATTACATAGTTATAATAATTAGGAGTATGTATTTCCGAATTAACATCCACCAGAATTCCTGGACACTCGGTTTGTATTTTTTGTAAATTATCGATGTTATGGCAGTATTTTATAAAATTAATATTAACAACTCTATAAGAGATAGCTGTGTTTTTATCGTTTTTGTACATGTTTTTCCGGTTTTTATGATAATCTTCAAAATATCCATTTAATTTTTGGAATGCTTGAATTATTTTTAAATCATCTGCTCGATCTTTTAGATATATAGGCATTTCTTTTGTAATTAACTCTTTTTTAAACAGATTAGGATAGGCTGAATGAGAATGGAATAATGATGCAATAGTCTCTCGCATTTGCTTTTGTTGTTGCTTAAGACTCTTATCGGCTTGTTTATAATTATTCCTTTTGGCAGAGCTTTTTTTATCTGCCTGATATGCCCTATATGTTGTTTTATATTCGTGTAAATTATTAAAAAGAGGTTTCCAATTCAGACTCAAACTATTTAAAGACTGCATAATAATAACTTCTCTGTGGAATTCGTCTAAGAGTTTTTTAGCTTTCATAAAGTCAATAAAACGTTGGTGATCTCGTTGAAGAGACTTTTCAAGGGTTTCTCGGGTTTCTCCTATTGGCTCTAAACTAAATTTCAGCATTTTAGTTAATGAGTATTGTTCAGTAAATTTATTAAACATTTTTTCCATAAACATGCATCCCCCTAATAAATTATTTAGTAGCAAAATACACGCTACTTTTGTTCAAGTTTCTTTTTTCATACATTCCAGGCATTCAACTGTAATTTATGTTATATTTCGTCGTAATTCCATGATTTCCCTCCACTTTGTTTCAGATATTTTTTGCCTTTGGTTTTACATTTGAGTTTTTTGGTTGGATTAGCTATAAGTATCTTTAATTGTAATTGATGGCAACGACATTACCGTGTCCCTATTTCATTTTTTTGTTTTATTAACTAAAAACCCCGCTGGTTTATTAACCAGCGGGGTTGGATATCAGGTAATGTATTATATTATTCCAATTAGATATTAAATTAAGTAACGCTTATAAGTCTTCCTTTGTATGTTACAATCGATTTTTGCATAACCTTAACCAGCAGCAGGGTTTTCTGCCGGGAAATTGCCAGCTTTTATACTGCTATTTACGTGTTTTTCTAAAAATCCGAACCACTTAAATATATACTCCTCATCTGCAACCGCAGCCATGATGTGATTTGCAGGTTGAGTGGGTTGAGCAAGTTTCACAGGATTGGCAACTGGAGCAGCTTGTGCAAGTAGAACAGGTATTACAACTTGTGCAGGATGAACAGGTTTGACCGCTTGAGCAACTGGAACATTTTGTACAGGATGAATGGCTTTTACAGGTTGAACATGTTGAGCAGTGTGAATGGCTGTGAGGCTTGGGTGGGATGCGCTTGTCGAATAGCCGGGTGACTTTCTCCAACTTTCTAAGGAGAAGCCATTCTTTCATAATTATTGTTTCCAGGGTTTCATTTACCACCACATTGAAGTCTATTAAAACATCTGGCGGGGTACATGATGATATATGACAAATAAAATGCTGAATTTTCTCCGCTTCCGCATTTAGCAAATGAGATAATGCTGTTTCTTCCAGGGCGATAGATTCCAAAAGATCGATAATTGTATGATATAAATCAGGGCGGTGATGCTGAGGTGGGATTTCAGGCATGCCCATATGACCAACACCTTTCTGATAATTGTTTTGTTAATATTTATATTCAATCTATTGCCTGGTTGTTAATACTTCCTAAGATTCGCCGGAGGGGTTTTTGTAACCAAAATGGTTATTTGACAGAGTATAGACTCTGCTAAATAACCGGAAACAATTACTGGAATATAGTTTTAACCGAGGGAAATATCGAGGATATCCTCCAGTTTAAATTCAAGCAGCATTTGTTTTTTTAGAATGGTTTGCAAGGTCCTTCTTACTTCACGGTTAACGGAGAGTAATCCTGAAATGGAGGTTGCGGTTATGGATAGACCCGGAAGCGTTCCCAATACAGCCTGCAATTTTTCCCCTTCAGCATTAATAAGATGGGCTAAGCCAATTTCCTCCAGGGCTATAGAGGCTAACAGAAGGTTAATAACCTAGCTTCT
>ENA-UOUL01002587-UOUL01002587.1-bioreactor-metagenome-genome-assembly--contig:-NODE-2587-length-20742-cov-7.422937_pt1 | contig 20742 bp, 22 predicted proteins | sample MGYA00249838_ERZ747220 | MGnify/ENA primary metagenome ERZ747220 (study PRJEB28778, sample SAMN05720191) | bioreactor metagenome | isolation source: Anaerobic biogas reactor | place: USA:Washington...
GGGGCCGATGGCCCCGGGCGGGGGTTTGGGGGTGAAACCCCCAAGCCGTTTCTTCCTCGTCCCTACTCCGCCATCCCCTTGAAGGCTTCCAGCAGATTCTTTGCAGCGTCTTCCGCTGCTTCCATGCTGTCCGGGTGGCTGATGCCCACGTAGAACTTGATCTTGGGCTCGGTGCCGGAGGGCCGGGCGCAGGCCCAGGCGCCGCCTTCCAGGTCGAAATAGACCACATCGGAGGACGGGAAGGTGAGGGCGGTGGTCTGGCCGTCCTTCGTGACGGTGCGGGCCAGGTAATCCCGGACTGCCAGGACCTTGAGGCCGCCGATGCTGTCCGGGGCGCTGCCCCGGAGGGTGCCCATGATGGACAGGATTTTGTCGGCGCCTTCCTTGCCGGGGTAGGTGCCGGACCAGGTGGTTTCGATGTAATAGCCGTATTTTTGGTAGATCTGCTGCAGGCGCTCATACAGGGTGATGCCCTCGTGCATGCAGACGCAGGCGGCTTCCGCCACCAGGAGGGCGGCGTTGACGGCGTCCTTGTCCCGGACATCGGTGCCGGAGAGGTAGCCGTAGGACTCTTCAAAGCCAAAGAGGAAGCTGTGGCTGCCGGTCTTCTCAAACTCCAGGATTTTTTCGCCCACGAATTTGAAGCCGGTAAGCACTTCAAAGAGGGTGACGCCGTAGTCCTCGCAGATGGCCCGGGCCAGGTTGGTGGACACGATGGACATGATGACGGCGCCGTTTGCAGGCAGGCTGCCATCCTGCTTCCTGGCAGAGAGGATGTGGTGCAGGAGGATGCTGGCGATCTGGTTGCCGTTTAGGGTGATGAAATGCCCCTCGGGGTTTTTGACGCAGACCCCCAGGCGGTCGCAGTCCGGGTCCGTGCCCATGATGACGGTGGCGCCTACGGCTTCCGCCAGGGGGATGGCCAGGGTGAAGGCGGCAGGGTCCTCGGGGTTGGGGGATTTGACGGTGGAGAAATTGGGGTCGGGCAGCTCCTGCTCCTTCACCACGGTGACGTTGGAGATGCCGGCTTCCTTCAGGGTCCGGCGTACGGGCAGGTTGCCGGAGCCGTGGAGGGGGGTGTAGACGATCTTCAGGTCCGCCCCCACCTGCCGGACCAGCTCCGGCCTCACCATGAGTTTGAGCACCATGGCGGTATAGGCATCGTCCACTTCAGGGCCGATGATCTCAAGCAGGCCTTGTTCCAGTGCCTCTTTTTCGGGCATGGGGAGGGCCTCTTCAAAGGTGAGCTTGCGGATGAAGGCTGTGACCTGTTCGGCCTTGTCCGGGGGCAGCTGGCCGCCGTCCCAGTCGTAGACCTTGAAGCCATTGTACTCCGGCGGGTTGTGGCTGGCGGTGATCACCACCCCGGCGTCGGCCTGCAGGTGGCGCACGGCGAAGGAGAGGAGGGGGACGGGCCTTAGGCTGTCAAAGAGGTAGGCCTTGATGCCCCGGGCGGCCAGGACCAGGGCGGTCTCCCTGGCGAAGCGGCCGGAAAACTTGCGGGAGTCAAAGCCGATGGCCACGGACTTGCGGGGCTTGGTGGGGTCGCTGTTTAAAAGGTCGGCCAGGCCGGCGGCGGCCCTTCGGATGGTGAAGATGTTGATGCGGTTGCGGCCGGCGCCGATGATGCCCCGCATGCCCCCGGTGCCGAAGGCCAAGTCCTGGTAGAAGCGGTCCTCCAGGGCCTTTTTGTCGGTTTTCACGGCCTGCAGCTCCAAGGCCAGGTCCTCTTCCTCCCGGGTCAGGTTGACCCACTGCTGGTAGTATTGTTCAAACGCCATGGCTGCCGCCTCCTTTTGTTATTTTCATTGTCTGGGCTTATTATAGGCCACCGGATGGCAGGCTGCAAGCACAGCCTGCTGATCACCTGGTCTTGCAGCTTTTGCGGCGGCGGAAAAATCCCAGCCCGGGCCTATGAATCATCGATGCAAATTGATTGACTTTGTAATGAATTTGTAATAGACTGTCGAATAGATAATTGTCACTTGGCACACGAGTGAGGGTCTGGAGGATAAAATGGGCATGGAACAATACAAATGGGCAACCGGCATCCGCCGTCTGCTGTGCGCAGCCCTGGCGCTGAGCCTGCTGTGGTCGATTTTTCCGGCCATGGCGGCAGAGCCCAGCCACGGGGTGGTCACCGGGGACAGGGTGCTGTTCCGCAAGGCAACCAGCGGCAGCGACTACTGGGACCACCTGGACCGTGGCTGGGTAGCCAAGATCCTGGAAGAAACCAAGGACAGCAAATACACCTGGTACAAGGTGGAAACCAACATCCCTGTGGCCTTAAGCCGCAGCTATGTGGGCTATATCCGGGGGGATTTCTTCCGGAAGCTGACAGCGGAGGAGGAGGCCACCTGGCTGGTGAACAAGCCCCAGCCCTACAAGGCCCTGTTTGAAAACCCGCCCATTGTGACGGCCTCCCCCAGCCCCGCGCCCACCGGCACCACCGCCGCCCCGGTGACCACCCCCGGCCTCACGGGGGACCACGGCCTGGTGGCTGTGGCTGGTGCCAACCTGCGCCGGGAACCCGACGGCAACAGCATCACCGCCCTGCAGAAGGACCAGCTGGTGAAGATCCTGGCCTTCCCCGCCAGCGGCAACCCCTGGTACAAGGTGCAGATCCTGGGCACCGGCAACGGCGACGCCCTGACCGGCTACCTGCAGACGGACCACCTGCGGGTTTTGACCCAGGCCGAACTGGACAACCTCCAGACAACGGCCGCCCCGGCCACCACGGCCCCTGCCGGCAGCGCCACCCCGCCCCCGGCGGACACCGATGCAGCCGGCACCCTGCAGATTACCAAGACCAGCACCAACCTCAGGAAGGAGCCCGGCGGCACCTCCCTGTGGCAGTACCCCATCGGCACGGTGCTGCCCTACCACGGCGCGCCGGTGTTCTCCGGCGGCTATTACTGGGCCAAGGTCACCGACAGCCGCCGCAAGCTGGAAGGCTATATCCGCTCGGACTGCTACATGATCACCAGCGGTGAGATCCAGGACACCCCCCAGCCCACCGCCAGCCCCACCCCCGGGCCCACCACCAACGCGGTGCGGATCACCCTGGGGGGCACCAATCTGCGCCAGGCCCCCGGCGGCACCGTGGTGGGCGTCCTGGCCCGTGGCCGGGTGCTGCCCTTCTACGGCACCCCCACCGCCCAGGGCAGCTACAACTGGGTGTATGTCTACGATGATGAAAGCAAGGAATACGGCTATGTGCGCTCGGACTGCTACGAGTTTGTCTCCGGCGCCCCGGTGGTCACCGCCAGCCCCACCCCCAGCGTCACCAACGCCCCGGCGGTGGGCACCCTCACCCTGATCAAGGGCGGGGTCAACCTGCGCAACGCCCCCTCGGGGAAGACCATCGCCCAGCTGGACCGGGGCCTGGAACTGGGCTACACCGCCCATGTGCAGCAGGACGGCTTCACCTGGTACCTGGTGAACAGCCCCAAGGGCGTGGGCTATGTGCGCTCGGACGTGGTGCGGGTGAACACCGGCGCCACCCCGGCCCCCACCACCGGCCCGGTGGTGACGGACCCGCCCGCCCCCATGCAGGGCTATGTGGTCACCATCAAGTCTGAAATCAACCTGCGCCAGCGGGCCAACCCCATCGCCCCGGTCCTGGGCCGAGTGGACAAGGCCCAGGTGCTGGCCTTGACCGGCGCTATCCAGACCGCCAACGGCTACAACTGGTACCCGGTGATGGTCAACGGCATCGCGGGCTTCCTGCGGGGGGACTGCGTGCGCCAACTGAGCAACGCCGAGGTGGCGGATTACTTGAACCACGGCAAGCAGCCGGATCTGACGGCCCCCGGCGGCTCTGACCCGGTGGTGGAGACCGGCTATGTCCTCACCACCACCACCAGCGTCAACGTGCGGGCCTCGGCCAGCCAGGACGCCCGCACCCTGGGCCAGATTCCCGATGCGGGCACTGCCTTCCCCCTCCTGGGGACGGTCACCTCCGGCGGCCGGCTGTGGTACCGGATCTCCTACTTAAACCAGGAAGGCTACCTGCTCTCCTCCGTGGCCCGGATGATGAGCCAGCAGGAGTACCTGGACTACATCAACAACCTGCCCAGCCCCAGCCCCACCCCGGCACCCACCCCGGTGCCCCCGGCGGAGGAGATGAGCCAGACCGCCATCACCAACATCCGCAACGTCATCATCCGCTCCGGCCCCGGCTCCCAGAACCGCAACCTGGCGGTAATCTACAAGAAGGACTCCATCGTGCGCCTGACCGGCGCAGCCCAGGCCGTGGGCACTGAAACCTGGTACCCCGTGCGGGTGAGCGGCATCAACGGCTGGATCCGGGGCGACCTGCTGCGGGTGCTGACCCTGGCGGAGGAAAAGGCCCTGAAGGACACCGGCGACCCGGATGCCCCCAAGCCCGCCACCTACCGCACCCTGCAGTACGGCTCCACGGGCGAGGACGTCACCCGGCTGCAGCAGGAGTTGAGCCGCACCGGCTACCTGCAGTCCGCGTACGTCACCGGCGTATACAACCAGCAGACGGTGGAGGCGGTGAAGGCCTTCCAGAAGGCCAACGGCCTGGTGGTGGACGGCGCAGCCGGCAGCGCCACCCAGCACAAGATGTTCAACACCGTGCCGGAGGACACCTACAACCCCGGCGGCGGCAGCACCGTGTCCCCGGCGCTGAACCCCGTGGAGTTGGTGGACTGGTACACCGGCGACATCAACACCTTCTGGGGCAAGGGGGAGGTGGCCGTGATGACCGACGTGAACACCGGCATCTCCCTGCGCATCAAGCGCTGGTCCGGCGGCTACCACGTGGACGGCGAGCCCCTCACCAAGGCGGACACCGCCGCCCTCAACCGCATCTACGGCGTGAAGACCTCCCAGGAAATCCTGGAGAAGAACCTCTACCAGCGACGCCCCCTGTGGATCACCCTGAAGGGCCGCACTTTCGCGGCCAGCCTCTACGGTGTGCCCCACAACTACCCCCAGGGGGACACCATCCCGGACAACGACTTCAACGGCCAGCTGTGCGTCCATTTCTACAACAGCCGGACCCATTCCTCCGGCTCCGTGGACAGGGGCCACATGAGCGCCATCCAAAAGGCTTATGACGCAGCGCCCAGCAAGAAATAAGGCGCAGGTCATCATCATCGGCGGCGGGGCTTCGGGCCTCGCCGCCGCCTGTGTATTGGCCCGGGCCCAGGTTCCCTTCCTGCTGCTGGAAAAAGAGCACAAGCTGGGCCGCAAGCTGCTGGCCACCGGCAACGGCCGCTGCAACCTGATGAACCTGGGGCCGCCGGTGTACTTCGGCGACAACCGCTTTGCAAGCCGGGTGCTGGCCGCCTGCGGGGCGGCTGAGGTGGGGGAGTTCTTCACCGGTCTGGGCCTTGCCTTCTTTGAGGAGGAACTGGGCCGGGTCTACCCCAATACCCGCCAGGCGGCCACCGTGCTGGACTGCCTCACCGCGGGCTTCATCAACAGCCCCGGCGCACAGGTGATCACAGGGGTGCAGGTGACCGGCCTGCGCCAGATGGGCGCAGGCTTTGAGGTGATGACCGCCTCAGGGGAGCGCCACCAGGCGCCCCGGATCATCCTGGCTGCCGGCGGCCCTGCCGCCCCCAAGCTGGGGGGCAGTGCCCTGATGGCTCAGGAATTGACCCGGCTGGGCCATCCCTTGCAGCCCTTCTTCCCGGCCCTTTGCGCCCTCACCACGGAAACCAGGCCCATCAGGGGCTTAAACGGCCTGCGGGTGCCGGCCTATGTGACGCTGCTGCATGACGGGCTGCCTGTAAGCACAGCCGCCGGGGAACTGCTCTTTGCCAACTACGGCGTCAGCGGCCTGTGCGCCATGCAGCTGGCAAGGGACGCAGAAACCGGCCTGGCCGCCGGCAAAAAGGTGGAAATTTCCCTGGACTTCGCCCCCCTGCTGGGCCTGGCCCCCGCCCTGATGCGCCGGCTGGAACCGGCAGAGCTGGCGGGCGGGGGCCATCAGGCCGCCGCCTTGGACTTGCTGACAGACCGCCTGAATACCCTGGGCCGGGAGCGGCTGTACACCGGCCTTTTGCCCTGGGCCATGGCGGAGAAACTTCAAAACCTGCCCATCCGGGAGGCAGCCCAGTGGCTCACCGGCCTGCGCCTCGACGTCACCGGCACCCAGGGCCTGGATAATGCCCAGGTGGCCGCCGGGGGCATCGATTGCCGGGACATCAGCCCCCTCACTCTGGAATCCAAAAGGGCTCCGGGCCTGTACATCTGCGGCGAAATCCTCAACGTGGACGGCGACACCGGGGGTTATAACCTGCTGTTTGCCTGGGCCACGGGGATTCTGGCAGGGCGGGCGGCAGGACGGGGTTAGGGACCGGGAGACGGGGGACGAGGGACGAGGAACGTTCTGGGGCTTCACCCGCAAGCTCAATCGTCGCAGGCCATCGTTCGCGGGGCTCACTCGTCCTGCTCGTTTCGCGTGACTCCTCCGCCTGCCTTCATCCGCCACTGGCGGCGGCAGGCTCCGTCCCCCCATACCCCACAAGGGGCCGCTTGGCCCCTTGACCCGATTTACATGAAGTTTCTGGCTTTGTTGGTGAAGGGGTTTCATGTGTTGCTGTACATCAAAAAACACAGGATTCATCCCCTGTGTTTTGTTGTTTCGTCTGGGAAAACAGATGCAAACCTTCCGGGTTCGCTTATCACTCCTCGTCGGTGGGCTGCGCCGTCCAAACGCTTTGTAATTCCCTCTTTTGATCTACACAATCAGCCAAATACAGGTTGATGAGGGTTTGGTAGGGGATGCCTTTGCGCTGGGACAGGTCTTTGAAATACGCCACGGTACGCATTTCGAGGTTGATGGTGATCTGCTGTTTCTTGCGGGCATAAGGGTTTTTGACCCCTTTGCTGAAATCGTACTCTTTTCTCATTTTATCACCTCCCTGGTGCATGTTGGGCGTAGGTGTCTGATTCTTTGCGGGTGGCCTTGCGGGCGGAAATGATCCGGATGTGCAAATCGGCGGACCTGTAACAATGACAAACCACCAGCAGACGGGCTTTTTGGCTGATGCCCAGGAAAATGAAACGTTCCTCTGTCAAGGAATGGTCTGGGTCGTCAATGAGCAAGGCATGTTCGTCTTCAAACACGGTGGCCGCTTCCTGAAAGCTGATGCCATGCTTTTGCTGATTGCTGCGGTTCTTTTCCTCATCCCACTCGTAACACAACACATCCATAATTATATTATAATTATAAATCTGATGGCGTCAAGCAGAATATTTTGAACACCCAAGAATCACAGCGTGCATGGCCTCGTGTTTCAGGTTTTTATACTACTCTAAAACGTTAACGCCTCATTTAACCATTGACGTCTTGTAATGGATGCGATTCTAGCAGGCTCTGCACACAATGCTCTGACCGTGGCACACAATCGGTCAATCACTGCCTCAAGGCTTCTGAAGATTTCATTTCGGAAGCCTTTTTCTCTTACTTCATCCCAGATCATTTCGATTGGGTTCAGCTCAGGTGTATATGGTAGCAAGGGATAAAGTTCAATGTTCCCTGGTATGACCAAGGTGGATGAGCAGTGCCATGCTGCATTATCCAGAATGAGAAGGACATGGTCTTCCGGATAGGTTTTTGAGAGTTCAGACAGAAATACATTCATGCAGTCTGTGTTTGCGTAAGGCATTACCAGACTGAACAACTCACCATCCTGAGGTGAAACTGCTCCGTACAGGTAGCGGTATTCTCGAATGTGGTGACAAGGCACACTGGGACGGATACCTTGCCTGCACCAACATCGCTTGGGTTTATTAATCCGCCCGAACCCAGCCTCGTCCTGGAACATCACCCGAAGCTTTGGCTGGCTCTTTTTCAGGATTTTCACATATTGAGTGATTTTTTTTATAAGCCTCGATTGCTTCTGCACTTGCCTTCTTTTCATGCCTGCTTCTGGGCACGACTTTGCGCCATTTATGGCGACGCAACAGGTAGTAAATCATGTTCCTTGTTACCTGGTGTCCTACTGCTTTCTCATATGCTAGATGAATCTCACGGGTTTCAATGATCTGACCTGCTTCGCTGCGCACTTGAAATTGTCTGAGGAAATTTTCCTCTTCTTGCCTGCTCATGTATCGATGTTCATGGTGGTGGCGTACACCCACGATGGCCTCTATGCCTTCCTTCTGATACCTGCTCACGATGCGATTAACGCTTGTTTCATGTAAGCCTGTGATTGTTCCCACCTCTTTGCTTAGCATACCATCCACTGCTTTTAGCTTTAACGCCAGCAGCCTTCTATAGATATGAGGTGGCTGCTTCTTCTTTTGTTCTGCAAGAATTTCCGCTTGTGCCGCTTCACCGAACTGCGCACTTTTTCGTCCCATGTGATCCACCTGATTTCTTCATTCGTTACCTATTGATTATATCAGATTTCTCAACGTTTTCATAGCGTTATCGTTTTGGGTTTGTATTACCGCCTTTTTACAAACCCCCAATCCCCATCGGGTACATTTCCCCTATGAAGACTGCGCCAGACAACCGCTCTTACAAGGCCCTGCCCCGGGACAGGCGCCGCCAGCGCCTGTTTGAAATTGCCCTGGTGTTTCTGCGCCTGGGCCTCACCGCCTTTGGCGGGCCCGCCGCCCACATCGCCATGATGGAGGAGGAAGTGGTCCACAAGCGCAAGTGGATCACCCGGGAGGAGTTTTTGGACCTGCTGGGGGCCACCAATTTGATCCCCGGTCCCAACTCCACGGAGCTGGCCATCCACCTGGGCTTCAGCCGGGGCGGGGTGCTGGGCCTCATCACCGCCGGGGTCTGCTTCATCCTGCCTGCCATGGCCACGGTACTGGTCTTTGCCGTGCTCTACGCCCGCCATGGGCAGGTGACCGAGGTGGCCGGGGTGATGGCCGGCATCAAGCCCGTGGTGCTGGCGGTGGTGCTCCAGGCCCTGCTGCGGCTGGGTAAAAGCGTCATCAAGGGCTGGCTGCCCGGGGTGCTGGTGGCCGCCAGCCTGGCCCTCTACTTCCTGGGGGTGGCGGAGATTCCCATTCTCTTTGGGGCAGGCCTTGTGATGCTGCTGGCAAAGAACTGGCAGCGCCTCAAAAACCGCCTCTTTGCTGCGCCCCTGCCCCTCTTCCTGGCCAGCGCCGCCCCTGCCGCAGCCAACCCCCCTGCTGCCCTGGGGGCCGGGGGCATCTTCCTGGTCTTCCTCAAAATCGGCTCGGTGCTCTACGGCAGCGGCTATGTGCTGCTGGCCTTCCTGGAGCGGGAGCTGGTTGCCCTGCGGGGCCTCCTCACCCAGCAACAGCTGCTGGATGCGGTGGCGGTGGGCCAGTTCACCCCGGGGCCCGTCTTCACCACCGCCACCTTTGTGGGCTACCAGATTGGCGGCCTGGGGGGCGCGCTGTCCGCTACGGCGGGCATTTTCCTGCCCTCCTTTTTGCTGGTGTTTCTGCTCAACCCCTTCATCCCCAAAATGCGGGCCTCCCCCCTGCTGGGGGCCGCCCTGGACGGGGTCAACGCCGCCTCCCTGGCATTGATGGCAGCGGTCAGCCTGAAGCTGGGCATGGGCTCCCTGGTGGACCTGCCCTCTGCGCTGCTCTTTGTGGTCTCCTTGCTGGTGATGATGAAATGGAAAATCAATTCCTTCTGGCTCATCCTGGCAGGGGGCGCTTTGGGCTATTTATATACGTTAATAATCTGAGGTATATGTAGGGAAGGTTCCGGGGCTTCGCCCCGGACCCCACAAGGGCATTTCATGCCCTTGACCCGTTCTACATGAAGGTGCAGGTCAGGTGGGTGATGGGGCGCCATGTGTTTGGTGGATCCCTATTCTGGCTGTGCAAGAAAACGGCTGCAGCGGGTATACACGCAGTGTCTAATGGTGTATGTTCCTGTGCTTTCTGCACTTCGCCCACGCTCCTTTGGAGGGCCCCATGAATCGATCTGATCTGATCCGTCACATGCTGCTGGTCTCCCTGGCCTCCGGCATTGTGGTGGGCCTCCTGTCCGGTGACCCCACCGCCCTTGTGCTCATCGGCATCGTGGTGGCCTCCCTGGCCCTGGTTCTGCTGACAGACAGACACAGAAAAAAACAGAAAACCAGGGAGGAAGGCGGCCTGCCCGTTGGCCTCATGACCCTCTACCGGCGCAACCGGGCGGTCGTTGATGCCCGGGAGGATGCCCCGCGGGTGTTGTTCCTCCATGGCGATGCCGTGGAAGGGCTCTTGCCGGGTGTGGCGCACCACTGCTGGGTCAGAGGCAAGGTGCTGCACCTTTTCCCGGTAGCGCCCACCGTGGACAGCATGCAGCTGTACCCCTGGTCAGGGATGTACGGCGCCGTCATCCCCTTTAGCCGTGTGGCAGGCTTTGGTCAGGCCGCCGGCGGGGAGCAGCGCACGCTGTTGCACCTGGCGGATCAAGGCGATGAAACCCTGGTGTTTTCCCACGATGCCCTCCCGGTGTTCCGCCGGCTGATGCCGGAGAAGGAAGGCGGGGAATCATAAAAGAACCTTTTTTATTTCTGTGGTGCTTCTTGTGAAGATGGCATAATTATGATAAGATAACGCCATCAACAGAGCGCAAGCTGCAAGGAGGCGAAATCATGTTGAACATCCGCCCTGTATCCGACCTCCGCAACAATTTTCGTGAGATTGAGGAAAGCGTCAAAAGCGGCAAGCCTGTGTACCTGACCAAGAACGGCTACGGCTCCATGGTGGTGATGAGCCTTGAGCACTATACAGCCCTCACCCAGGACATTGAGCAATTGCTGGACGAAGCGGACAAGGCCGCCACAGAAAGCCCGGTGCGTCATTCCCACGAGGAGGTCTTTGCCCGTGTCAGAAAACGCATCTCCAAATAAGCGCTATCAGCTGCGATACCTGGACCTTTTTGAAGAAGATCTCAACAAGATTGTTGATTACATCATGCACCACCTGGAAAGCCCGGAAGCGGCCGCCAACCTGGTCAGCGACGTGGAGGAGGCCATCAAAAAGCGCTGCACCTGCGCTGAATCCTTTGAGCCCTTCCAGTCCAATAGGGATCGCCAGCACCCCTACTATCGCATCTATGTGCACAACTACACGGTGTTTTATGTTGTCATCGGCGATGTGATGGAAGTGCGGCGCATCCTTTACAGCCGCAGAGATTTGGCGGAACTGTTGTAATCAATCATCTTTAAAGACTGAAAACACAGGGCGATATAACCCTGTGTTTTTGCTATATAAATTCCGGGGTCCGGGGAGGAACTCCCCGGGCTGGGGGTCTGGGGGATGAAATCCCCCAGGCGTCTTTCCGTTCTCTTCCGTTCTTTTCGTTCTCTATCTCTTCTTCCCCGCCCCTAGGCCTCCTCGTCCCGGCTCTGCCAGAGGAGCTCCTTCCATTTGCGGCCGGTCTCCGTGGCGGCGAGGCCGCCCTGGGCGGTTTCCTTGAGAGCCAGGGGCAGGGACTGGCCCACCCGGTACATGGCCTCGATGACCTCGTCCGGGGGCACCTTGGAGTCGATGCCGGCCAGGGCCATCTCGGCGGCGGCCAGGGCATTGGCGGCGCCGCCGGCGTTGCGCTTGATGCAGGGCACTTCCACCAGGCCGGCCAGGGGGTCGCAGGCCAGGCCCAGCATGTTCTTCAGGGCGATGGCCATGGCCTGGGCGGAGGCGTGGGGGCTGCCCCCCATGAGTTCCACCAGGGCGGCGGCGGCCATGGCGGAGGCGGAGCCGATTTCGGCCTGGCAGCCGCCGGCGGCGCCGGAAATCATGGCGTTGTTGGCGATGACGTAGCCGATGGCCCCGGCGCAGAAGAGGGCTTTGACCAGGTCCTCGTCGCGAAGGCCCAGCTTGTCCTGGGCGGCTAGGAGGACACCGGGGAGGACGCCGCAGGAGCCAGCGGTGGGGGTGGCGCAGATGAGGCCCATGGCGGCGTTGACCTCGTTGCTGGCGACGGCATAGGTGAGGGCTTTTAAGAAGGTGGTGTCCGTGAGGAACTGGCCGGCCTGCAGGTAGTCGTTCAGGCGCTTGGCGTCCCCCCCGGTCATGCCGGAATGGGAGGTGACCCCTTCGATGCCCCTCTGGGCTGCGGCCTTCATCACCTGGAAGGACTCGGCCATGCCGGCGATCACCTGGGCTTCGGAGCGCTCGGTGTTTTTGACTTCCTGGCGGATCATGATGGCGGAGATGGGCAGCTGCTCCTGCCCGCAGAGGGCCACCAGGTCCTGAATGCTTTTGAACATGGCTTAGTTCTCCAGTTTGATGGTTTTGAAAATGCGGGGCTGGCTCTGGATGAGGCGCACCACATCGTTGGAAATGGGCTGGTCGGTCTCGATGACCATGAGGGCGTTTTCCCCCCGGTTGGCCCGGGACACCTCCATGTGGCTGATGTTGAGCTGGGCTTCGGCCAGCAGGCGGGTGACGGCGGCGATGACGCCGTAGGCATCCTGGTGGAAGATCAGGAGGGCGGGGGATTCCCCGGAGAGGCGCAGGTCAAAGCCGTCCACCCGGGTGATCTGCACCAGGCCGCCGCCGATGGAGATGCCGGTGACGTCCATCCTGCTGTCCCCGGCGGTGAGGGTGATAGACACGGTGTTGGGGTGGTTGGGGATGGCGGCCTCCTCGTGGAAGGAATAGTCCAGGCCCCGCTTTTCGGCCAGGTCAAAGGCCTCGGGGATGCGGGGGTCGGAGGTTTTGAGGCCCAGGACCCCGGCCAGAACGGCCACGTCGGTGGCATGGCCCCGGTAGGTCTTGGCGAAGGAGCCGAAGAAGTGGATGGCGGCGGCTTCCGGCGCCTTGCCAAACAGCTTCCGGGCCAACTGGCCGATGCGGACAGCCCCCGCGGTGTGGGAGCTGGAGGGCCCCACCATCACGGGGCCGATGATGTCAAAGACGCTGCGGTATTTCATGGCTGCTCCTGCTGTGTGTTTTTCATGCTCATCTTAGCACAAAACCGCAAAAAGAAAAGGAGCCCGGAGGCTCCTCCAGAATGAAGTCAAACCATATCAAAGGGGAGTTTCAGAGGGCACAGCCCTCTGAGTGAAATCGTATCGAGCGGCTGTGCCGCTCGGGCGGGGCGGTTTGCGCAGCAAACCATTCCACGCATGTTCGCCGGCCGGGAACGAAGTGACCAGGCGAACATGCCCGTTCCTCCTAACCGACAAAGTGTCCGCAGACACTTTGTCGATACTCAAAAGGAGCCCGCGGGCTCCCTTTTGCATGGACAAAGTGACCGCAGTCACCTGGGGGCAGGGTTACCAGGTAATATTATCCGGATCCGAGGCGTAGCCCATGACGCCCTTCAGGGCGTTGATGCTGTCCATGTCCTGCTGGTCCAGGGCGAAGTCGTAGACCTGGAGGTTCTCCCGGATGCGTTCGGGGGTGACGGACTTGGGCAGGGGCAGGAAGCCCATCTGCAGGCTCCAGCGCAGGGCCACCTGAGCCAGGGTCTTGCCGTGCTTGTTGACGATGTCCTGCAGCTCCTTCACCTCAAAGAGCTTGCCGGTGCCCAGGGGGCTGTAGGCCTGGAGGACCATGCCTTTTTCACGGCTGTAGTCCACGGTGTCCTGATGGACATCCCCGGGGCAGAGGCGGATCTGGTTCACCACCGGCTTGATGGCGGCGGTTTTCAGCAGTTCGTCGATGTGGTGGCGGCGGAAGTTGGAGATGCCCAGGGAGCGGATTTTGCCGGCCTGGACAGCCTCCTCCATGGCCCGCCAGCTGTCCGCGTTCATCTGCTGCCAGTTGTCTTTGAAATTGGCGGGCACCGGCCAGTGGAGGAGGAAGAGGTCGATATAGCTGGTTTGCAGCAGTTGCAGGCTGCGGTCGATGGCGGCCCGGGTGTCCTCATAGCCCCTAATCAGGTTGGTGAGCTTGGTGGTGATGTAGATTTCCTCCCGGGGAATGCCGCTGTCCTTCACGGCCCGGCCTACGCTGTTTTCGTTGCCGTAGCCCTGGGCGGTGTCGATGTGGCGGTAGCCGGCCTGGAGGGCGGCCTTCACGGCCTCATAGCCGATGTTGCCTTCCTCCACCTGGAAGGTGCCGTAGCCGATGCTGGGAATCTTTGTGCCGTCTGACAATGTATAATGGGTGCTGACTGTGTTCATTGCCTGTCTCCTTCATGCGTGGTCGAAAAAATAGCGCATCAAAGGCAGTATAACCATTTGTCCGATTCATTAATCAGCCCGGGGCCAGGGGAGCGATGGGTACAATCAAGGGAGCACGACAAGGAGGTGTCCCATGAGTTTGAAGAAGGTGCTGGTGTCCATGCCCAACCCCCGGGACTATGCCCGGCAGTTTGAAGAGGCGCTGCCCGGGGCCAGCTTTACCTATGAACGCTTTGAGAACCTGACCGGGGAGGACCTGGCCGGCTTTGACGCCGTGGTGGGCAACCCGGATGAAAAGGTTTTACAGCAGCTGACGGGGCTGAAGCTGCTGCAGCTGATCTCCTCCGGGGTGGCGGACCACTATGTGGAACGGGGCAAGGCCGACCCGGGCCTGTTGCTGTGCAGCGCCAGCGGCGCCTATGGCCACGCCATTTCCGAGCACATGGTGGCGGCCCTTTTGATGCTGATGAAGCGGCTGCACCAGTACCGGGACGACATGAAAACCGCCCCCTGGGTATCACGGGGCAGGGTGACCTCCCCCCGGGGCATGAAGGTGCTGGTGGTGGGGGCCGGGAACATCGGCACTGCCTTTGCCCGGCTGATGCAGCAGCTGGGCAGCCGCACCATCGGCCTGCGCCGGCAGGCAGACGGCGACAGCGCGGGCTTTGACGAAGTGTACACCATCGATATGCTGGATGAATTGCTGCCCCAGGCGGATGTGGTGGCCCTGTCCCTGCCGGACACCCCGCAAACCCGGGGCATCATGAATGCCGAGCGCTTTGCCCTGATGAAGGCGGGCAGCTATTTTCTGAACGTGGGCCGGGGCAGCGCCGTGAACCAGGAGGCCCTGCTGGCGGCCCTGGACAGCGGGCACCTGGCGGGGGCCTCGATTGACGTGACGGAGCCGGAACCCCTGCCAAAGGACCACCCCCTCTGGCAGCAGAAGCACCTGCTGCTCACCCCCCATGTTTCGGGTTTTTACCACCTGAAAGGCACCCAGGACGCGGTGGTGGACATCGCCCTTCACAATCTGAAGGCCTGGCCGGAGGGGCCCTACACCAGCCTGGTGGACTACAAGACGGGCTACCGGAAGAAGGATTGAGGGATAAAGGATGAATCATCGCCGTTTTTTGAGCGTGCTGCTGACCGCCCTGCTGCTGTCCCTGACGCTGACAGCAAATGCGGTGCCACCCCGGGACTTGGACTACGCCTACCTGCATACCACCTCCGGCTACCTGATTGTGGGCCGGGAGGTGCACCTGGAGGTGGTGCTGCCGGAGGGAGCCGGGGGCTATACCTATGAATTCACCCTGTTTTACACCCACGACCGGGAGGAGACCGGGAACTTCCAGGGCATTGACCAGGTGAAGGCCCAGGCGGACAACAGCTTTAGGTTTACGCCGGAGAAGCCCGGCCAGTACTTTGTGGAGGCGGTGATCATGGATGCGGATTACCGCAGCCTGACCCTGCACAGCGAGCCCTTCTACTGCTATGAGGAGGGCTCGGAAGCAGACCCCGCCACCCTGCCGGGGAAGGTGGTGCAGGTGGCCGGGGAGGCGGAGGCCCAGGGCTTTGCCAGCCAGTATGAAAATGCCCTGTACCTCCACGACTGGCTCACCCACAACGCGGACTATGACGAGCCCATGACCATCCACACCCCGGAGGGGGTGCTGCTGCGGGGGGAGGGGGTGTGCGAAAGCTATGCCCTGGCCTACCAGATGCTGCTGCGCCAGGCGGGCATCAAAAGCCAGTATGTCACCGGCTACTCCCGTGGCCAGCTCCACGCCTGGAACCTGGTGCACCTGGACGGGGAATGGACCTTCATCGACCCCACCTGGAACGACCCGGTGGGGGGCGGCAAGGAGGGCCATGATTATTTCGGCATGACGGATGTGCAGCTGGCCCGGGACCACGACTGGAGCACCGGCAAGCAAAAGCCCCCGGCGGCTACGGCAGATACCCACAACTACCTGCTGAAAAATGGCTGGATGCCCTTTGACAACCCGGAGGGCCTGGCGGCGCTGATGACCCGGGAGCTGGCGGACAAGAACCCCAGGATCCAGTACACCTACCTGGGGGAGGACCGATATTTTGATACCATGTACGAGATTAAAAAGTTCATGGAAGCCCAGTCCCACAAGCATTTTGTGGAGAGCTATTCCTACGGCGGCAGCGCCTATGCCGGGGCCATGGAGGTGACCTACGGGGATTTCAGCGACTACATCCCCTTCACCGACGACGAGGGCTTCCTGGCCGCCATGGACGGCCAACTGAAGGCCAAGGCCCCGGTGATCAAGATGTATTACCAGGGGGATGACCGCTATTTCAACTACGGCAGCTATCTGAACCGCTTTCTGACGGACAAGGCGGCGGAGTACGGGGTGAAATCCTATTCCTACACCTACTATCCCTTCCACGGGGTGGCGGAACTGGAATATAACGATTGATTCATCAGGATAAAACAAGGCCCGGGGCTGCATGTGTTGCCCCGGGCTTTTTCGCTGGCGTAAAACTATACCGGCCTGGTCTTCATCTTGTCCCCGTCGTAGTACAGCATGGTGCCCGGGGGGATGGAATGGGTGAGCCAGACGTTGCCGCCGATGACGCAGCCGTCCCCCACATGGGTGTCGCCCCCCAGGATGACGGCGCTGGCGTAGATGACCACCCGGTTGCCGATCTTGGGATGGCGGTCCACCCCTTTGACGGGCTTGCCCTCGCTGTCCAGGGAGAAGGAGCGGGCCCCCAGGGTGACCCCCTGGTAGAGCTTCACATCGTCCCCGATGACGGTGGTTTCCCCGATGACGATGCCGGTGCCGTGGTCGATGCAGAAGCGCTGGCCGATCCGGGCGCCGGGGTGGATGTCGATGCCGGTTTTTTCATGGGCGTATTCGCTCATGATCCGGGGCAGGAGGGGGATGCGGCGCAGGTACAGCTCGTGGGCCAGGCGGTGGATGCTGACGGCGTAAAAGCCGGGGTAGCAGATGAGCACCTCCTCGCAGCTCCTGGCGGCGGGGTCCCCCTCGTAGATGGCCATGGCGTCCTCAATGAGCAGGGACTTGATACGGGGCAGCTGGCTGAAAAAATCCCGGGCCAGGTCCTCAGGCGCCCGGTCGGCGCCCTCCCCGAAAAAGGGCAGGGAGAGGGCAATCAGCTCCTTGAGGTTCTGGAAGGCCGAGGCATAGACGTCGTCCATCTGGCCTTTGTGGCTGTCAGATATCCTGAAATAATGGGGGAACATCAGGGTTTGCAGGTCCTTGATGAGGAGGATGACCTGGCGCCGGTCCGGCACGCAGGCGCTGCTGGTGACGGGGTTTTCACAGCAGATGGGCAGGGCGTCCAGGGCGGCGAGGATGTGTTCTTTCTGGTTTTCAACAGGTGTGTTATTGCTGTGCAATCAACTCGACTCCTTTTTAGTTTTGGGTATATGTCTGCATGATCTTTGAAAATATTCCGGGGTCCGGGGAGTAACTCCCCGGGCTGGGGGCTTGGGGGATGCAATCCCCCAACGATCTCCGGTCCTCATTCCCCGTCAAACAAGCCCCCGGACAGATAGCGGTTGCCGGCATCGGGAAGGATGACGGCGATGGACTTGCCGCTGTTGCGGTCTTCCCGGGCCAGGCGGAGGGCGGCGTGGAGGGCGGCGCCGGAGGAGATGCCGCAGAGGATACCTTCGGTGCGGGCCAGGAGGCGGGCGGTGCGGGCGGCGTCCTCGTCGGTGACGGTGAGGACCTGGTGGTAGATGCCGGTGTCCAAAACCTCCGGGACGAAGCCGGCGCCGATGCCCTGGATTTTGTGCTTGCCCTTCTGGCCGGTGGACAAAACGGGGGAGCCGGCGGGCTCCACGGCGACGATCTCCAGGTCCGGGAACTGCTCCTTCAGGTAGCGGCCGGCCCCGGTGATGGTGCCGCCGGTGCCCACGCCGGCGACGAAGATGTCCAGGCGGCCATGGACGGCCCGGGCGATTTCGGGGCCGGTGGTGTCGTAGTGGGCCTGGGGGTTGGCGAGGTTCTCGAATTGCTGCACATAGACGCTGCCGGGGTTTTCTGAGACGATTTCCCGGGCTTTTTCCATGGCGGCGGGCATGCCCCCGGCCCCGTCGGTGAGGATCAGCCGGGCGCCGTAGGCGTTGAGGAGCTGGCGGCGCTCCAGGCTCATGGTGTCGGGCATGGTGAGGATGAGACGGTAGCCCCGGGCGGCGGCCACCATGGCCAGGCCGATGCCGGTGTTGCCGCTGGAGGCTTCCACGATGAGGCCGCCGGGCTTGAGGCTGCCGTCCTGTTCTGCGGCCTTGACCATGGACAGGGCGATGCGGTCCTTGACGGAGCCGGCGGGGTTTAGGGACTCGGCCTTGGCCAGGATATCGGCGGTGAGGCCCAGCTCCTGCTGGAGGCGGTTTAGGTGGATGAGGGGGGTTTTTCCGATGGCGCGGCCAATGTTTTTGCGGGTTTTCATGGGTTCACTCCTGTTTCTGGTTGAAAAACAACAAAGACTCCCTGGCATCATACCGCAGGGAGCCCGGGTTCAGGCCTGCGAGCTGTTTCATTCCGGTTTCTTTTGGGGAAGGGATGGTGCAAAAAGCGCGGTGGGGCGGGGTAAACAACCTGGCAGAAGAATTTGGGACACAGCGGACAAGCCCTTTACATTCGTACTAATTTCGTTTATGATGTTAGCACGAAAGGTTGTGAGCCGATGGGGATTGATCTGAAACTCCAAGAACTGATTGAACAACACCAGGGCGTCATCAAAACGGCCCAGGCGCTTGAAATCGGCGCAGACAAGGCGTCCTTTTATCAATATGTCAGGGACAACCATCTGGAGCGCATTGCCCATGGTGTATACGCCACAGCAGATGCCTGGGTGGACAGCCTGTATGTGCTGCACCTGCGGAGCGCACAGGCGATTTTTTCGCATGAGAGCGCCCTGCTCCTGCACGACATGACGGATAGGGAGCCGACTTTTCCTTCGATTACCGTGCGTACGGGCTACAATCCGTCACGGCTGGCAGCGGAAGGAATCCAGGTGTACACAGTTAAGAAATCCCTGCACGGCATCGGCAGGACGACGGCAGTGACTGCGTTTGGGCATGCTGTGCCGGTGTATGACGTGGAACGGACCCTCTGTGACATTGTCCGCAGCCGGAACAGGCTGGAGTACCAGGTCTTTCAGGGAGCGCTGAAGGCCTATGTGCGCAGGGCAGACAAGCAGCTCAACCGGCTGATGCGCTATGCTGCCTTGTTCAAGGTTGAAGCCATTGTACGGGAATATTTGGAGGTGCTTTTGTGATCAAAACATCGCGGCAGCTGAAGGACAAGATCCGCAACCTGGCGGCTTCCAAATCAGCCAATGCACAACTGCTGATGCGTACCTTCATGACGGAGCGTTTCCTTGAGCGCATTTCGGTTTCTGCATATCATAACAGGCTCATCCTCAAAGGCGGAACCCTGGTAACGGCCATGGTGGGGATTGAAGCCAGGTCCACCATGGATGTGGACTTCACAGTCAGAGGTGTTCACTTTGATGAGGATGAAATCCTTGCCATGCTCACCTCGATTGCATCCCTCAGCGTAAATGACAACGTGGTTTTCAGGGTACTTGGCATTTCAGGCATCATGGGCGATGCTGAGTACCCCGGCTTCCGCGTCAGCATGGAAGCGCTGTTTGACGGCACGGTGATTCCCGTCAAAATCGACTGCTCCACCGGAGATGCGATCACCCCTGGCGCAATCCGTTATCCCTATCGCCTGATGTTTGAAGACCGCAGCATTCCGGTGTTGTCTTACAATCTGGAAACTGTACTGGCAGAGAAGCTTGAAACCATTGTAAGCCGGGGCGTGCTGAACACGCGGATACGGGATTATTATGATGTATACGTCCTGCTTCAGACATACAAGGAGAGCATTTCCCGGGATGATTTCAAGGCTGCTTTTGCAGCGACCGTGAAACAGAGAGGTTCGGAAAACCTGATGGCACAAGCCGGAGAGATTCTGCGGGACTGCGCCTTGAGCGATGCGCTGCAGCAGCTGTGGAAGGCATATGCCTCATCTTTTTCTTATGCTGCCTCGCTTCACTGGAATCAAGTCATGGGGGCTGTTTCTGAACTTGCAGAAGGCGCAGTATAAGAGTGCTGCGATTCACCAATGAAAAGGAGCCGGGAAGGCTCCTTTTCAGTCCTGCCAAAGCGCTTATTCCGCCGGCTTTATTTTATCCCCCCACTTGCCCATGTAGTGGGCGGCGATGAAGCCCGCCACCAGGACGGCCACACAGATGGCACCGGTGATGAAATCCGGGATGGCGTACTCGGGGGGCGGGAAGAGGATGATGGCCAGGGTGCTGGAGGCCACCAGGCCCACCACGGCGTTGGAGGCGATGCCGTGCTGGCGCTCAAAGAGCCGGTCCACAAAGCGGGCGAAGACGAAGGCCACAATCAGGATGCCGATCATGAGGGGGATGATGATGGAGAAATTGAGGTCCTTTACCCCGGCCATCAGCTTGGTGTAGATGCCGATGAACAGCAGGATACTGGAGGAGGACAATCCGGGCACCACCAGGGAGAAACCCCAGATGATGCCGGAGACAAAGGACCACATCAGGGTGGGGGTCAGGTCCTGGGCGGCGGTCTGTCGGGAAATGAAGAACAGGAAGGCCATGAGGAGAACAAAGCTGATAATCAGGGCCATCAGGTTGTTCTTTT
>ENA-UOUL01002588-UOUL01002588.1-bioreactor-metagenome-genome-assembly--contig:-NODE-2588-length-20717-cov-4.439196_pt1 | contig 20717 bp, 25 predicted proteins | sample MGYA00249838_ERZ747220 | MGnify/ENA primary metagenome ERZ747220 (study PRJEB28778, sample SAMN05720191) | bioreactor metagenome | isolation source: Anaerobic biogas reactor | place: USA:Washington...
GCTGGGTCGCCGTCGTGGCGTTGATGAACTCGGTGTCTGTTCCGGACGCCGAGAGGATGACGAGCGCGTTGAGTTGGCCGGGTGTGGTGGGGGACTCGCTGAGGTCGGCGGTGAGCTCGCCGCCCGGTGCGATCGGGCGGTCGAAGTTCAGGAAGGCGGTCAGCTCGCCGTAGGTGGCGAGGCGGCGATTCTCGGAGGTGCAAGCGACGTTCGCGAGTCCCCAGTTGAGCGCGGGGCGTGGTTGTAGCTCGATGCACGTGCCGGCGGCGGGTTGTGTTCCGGTGGGGCAGCGGACGCGGAGTTGGTTGGCGGTGACGCCCTCGAGCGAGCGGGCCATGTCGGCGTGCAGTTCGGGATCCGCCAACTGCTGTTCGAGGTCGCGGTACTCGTCGATCAGGGGCTGGGCGTTCTCGAACATGGTGCTCCTCGGGGTGGGTCCTCAGGCAACGAAACAGGCGCCGGGCGGATCCGTGCGGATCAGCCCAGCGCCTGTGACATAGCTACTTCTTGGCGTAACGCTTCTCTTTTTCGTCTCACCATGTGTTACTCCTTTTGTTCCCGTGACGATCACCCCTGCGGCGTTTCAACTTGCGATTCCGGATACGGCATCCACCCGGAATCGAACACATCCCCCAGCGACTCGATGTAGTCGCGCATCTCCGGCGTCAGCAAGATTACCCGTCCGTCGTTCCCGCCGTAGAGCCCGTACAGCCGCTCGGCGGACCCCGCTTGCTCCAACAGCCCGTTGACGATTTCCATGAATCGTCGCAGCGCGATGGACCAGATGTTGGTCGACGCCACGGCTTGGCTCTCGTAGATCAGATGCCGCTGTCCGTTGATGACGACTGCATATTCGTCCCGGCCGAAGTCGTCCACCACGCTGTCGAGCTTGACGTATTCTTTCTCCAAGGCTGGTCGCATCAGCAGGATGGTGGCGCCCACCTGCCCCTCGGCCAGATCCTCGTTGTCGGCGGGGTAACTGCGCAGATCCGCTGCCACGCAGTCGTCGTTCCACTCGCTGTCCAGGTAGCTTTTGGTGGCCGTCTCGACGAGTTGCAGCCGCACATCGGCGTGTTGGGTTTCCGGGACGAATTTTAAGTAACCCATCCGGACCAGACGATCAACTACCTTCTCGGCTTCCGCCGTTGACAGCGACGGCTTGCGAACGGTCGCTCGTATGCGTCCGGTCCAACTGTCGATCCAGTCGCCAAGCCTCGTCCAAAGCGGCTTCATCTCTGGCTCCCCGTTTTGAGACCCTGATGAATCCGTCCGATACAACGAAACAGCACCAACCAACAAGCACACGCCGGCTATTTGGCTGAGCCAAGCCAAGGCTACGCCGATTCGGCCGGCCCAGCGGTTGTGCTTCGGGCAAGTCGTCGCGCGGGACTGACGGTACAGGGCAATCGTCCCGACAGCGGCGAGACCAGCACCGATTCCACCGATCACCAAGCTCATGATGCGCGCCTCAGCGACCAGCATAGCAGTTTCTTGCCGTGCCGTGGTGCTTGTGCGACACTGACGGTACGATGGTGGCAGGTAGGGTCGCACGCGATGATTATGCTCAACAACCCAACCCCGGACTGGCCGACGACGGTCGAAGAAGCCGTTGACCGGATTCTGGCCAAGCTGGCAGATGCGCAGAAGGACGAAGTGCGGACTACGCCAGCGGCCGATCTCGACTTGCTGCACTTTGGGCTGGGTACCGCCGTCAGGAACGAGTGCGGTCTGTGGGAGGGCAACACGGCCCTGCTCGCTGCCTGCGGATCGCCGGACATGCACCCGGATTCGGCTTCGGACGTGATTCTGCGAGCGCTCTGGGATAGGCTGCGGGCAGAGGGGTGAAGTAGGGGACCACGCCGCCGGCCTGACGAGCGGCGCGGTCTCCCTTCTCCAATCACTGATTCTCCACCGGCTTGGGCTGGAACTTCTTCCCGCCTGCCTTCTTGGCCGGCTTGGCTGGTGGTTTCTGCCCAGCTTTGAATTCGTCCAGGGTCAGGCACTTGTCCCCGTCGGTGTCCATCCGCTTGAAGTTCTGTTCTGCCTGCTCCAGTTCTTCCGCCTTTCTCCCTGCCTTGAATTCATCCCATGTCACCTTCCCGTTGTTGTCCCGATCCATCGGCTTGAAGCGGGCTTCGGCGGGGCGGTTGATGAACTCCTTCAACGTGACCTTGCCGTCGCCATCGGTGTCGATCAGCTTGAAGATCTGCTCGGCCTGTTCGATGGCTTCCGGCTTCTTGCGTGTACTCTTGAACTCGTCGAACGTCAGCGAGCCATCGCCGTCCTTGTCCAGCATCTTGAAGTTCTTCTCGGCCATTTCAGCCCACTTGTTTGCTGCGGGTTTGGCCGCCGGTGCATCCCCCGGCTTGGCATCGTCTGCGGCCCTGCAAAGGCCCAGCGGAACCAAGCTGATGATGGTCAACAAACACAATGTCCTCATGTCGTCACTCCTTGGAAAAAGGGAAATCGAAACACGTCGTCATTCGGCCACCGTCACCCAAACCGGGGCGGACCACAACAGGTTGCCATCAGCCTGGGTCAGTTTCACAAAGAAGTAATGCTTGCCGGGCTTGGGCGTGCAGGTGGTCTCCCACCGGCAGTCTGTTGTGTCGGCTTCATGGGTCTGGACCACCACGCCATCTTCAAACAGTTCAATCTTGGCCGTGGCGTCGTTTTCGTCGCCGTCATCCACAACAACTGCCGCCTTCACTTCCTTGACCGGCTCCGAGATGATGTCGCCCATGGACGCACCGTTGACGGTGAACGTCAGCACGCAGTTGCGGTCCAGCGTGGAATAGCAGTGGCGGCGGGCAAGGGCGTCCAAAATGTTACGCTTTGTCAAGCCGGGGGCCAGGATGCCGGTCCATGACTTGACGTTGCCCCAGTTCGGACTGTGGGTGTCGTCGGAACCATCCGGGGCCAAGTGCCAGCCGAGGTTCAACGCCCGGATGAAGGCTTGTTCTTCCTTGGCTTGACGGACCTCCATCAGTTCCACGGACTTGTCGCCGACTTCGGAGTAGGCCAAACCGTCGTGGCTGACCGTGCCGTCGCCGGGATGGTTGAACTTCGTCGTGACGCCAGCTTCGGCAGCCGCCTTGTAGAACTCCTGCGGGTCTGCGGGCCAGATGCGGGTCTTGGGATCGTAGATGTTGATGTGGCCCCATTTCTTGGTCCATTCCAATCCGGGAAAGGCCACGAATGTGCCGTCCTCGTTGGCGTCGAAGGCCACTTCCCGCATGTCCAGCCACTCGTTGTCATCGACGGCTGCCTGATGATCGGTCAAGCAGAAGACGTCCAGCTTGGCGATGTTGCGGGCGTACTCATGGGCCACGGCGGGGATCAGCGTGCCATCGGAATAGCTGGTGTGGGCGTGGAGGTCAGCAAAGAAGACCTTGAGCGGATTGGCAACGGTGACGTTGATCGAGGTGTTGGCCCGCTTGTTGTCGGTGGTGACGATCAGCTTTTGTGTCCCGTTGGGGACCAGGGTGGTGTCGATCTGTGCGGTCCATTCACCACTGTCCTGCTTCAGCCCGGTCCACGGAGCACCGCCGAGGCCGACGTAGACGGCGTTGGGGTCAGTGGCACCTTCAGGGACTTCGACCTTGATCCGCACATCGGCAGTGCCGGTGAGTTGCTGGTCGGCCTGCGGCTGGACGACTACAATCTTGGCTACCGGTGTCGCCTTTTTGGCCGCTGGTTGTGCCGCTGTGGCGTGCTGGGCAACGAGCAGGACGAGGATGGAAAGCAAAATGCGGGGCATGGTTTGGCTCCGTGGGGTTTGGGAATTCAGCAACCGGCAGGATACCCGTGACCGGTGATCGGATCAAGTTGGAGCGAGCAGGTGAAAGTCCCCATCGACGAAGTGGCCGTGATCGACATCGAGGCCCCGGTCCTTTCGGCCTACGAGGCAAAGTACCGAGGCGTGGTCCGATGGTTTGTCCGGTGCAAGCACTGCCGGATGTGGCACGACCACGGGCCAGCGGAAGGGCACCGGATTGCACACTGCTTAGACCGGGCCAGCCCGTATTGGAAAACCGGTTATAATCTGGCGTATGCAGGGCAGTGGCGAGAACGGGCGAGATAGAGGCGTTCGGGCATGAACCCTTGACCATGCCAGTGAACGGGCCGCCAATTGCCGACAGAATCCATGAGTCATCGAGGTCAACAAAATGTCATCCAGCGTACAGACCCGCCGAACGTTTCTGGCCGCCTCGGCGACCGCTGCCCTGACCCAGGTACTCCCCACATCCAAGATCTGGGCAGACACAAGGTCATCAGAAAACGATCACCTCCGGGGATCAGCCGTGACACTTGCCAGAGCGATCCAGAGCAGGCAGATCTCATCAGAACAGGCCGTTGACGCCTGTCTTCGCCGAATCGAAGAAGTGAATCCGAAGATCAACGCCGTCGTAACCCTGTGCAGGAAAGAAGCCCTGGAGCAGGCACGCAAGGCAGACGACGACCTGCGGCGGGGCGTGTGTCGAGGGCCTTGGCACGGAGTTCCGATGACCATCAAGGACTCCCTGGACACGGCGGGGGTCAAGACCACGGCGGGCACGGAGGGCAGAAAGGACTTCATTCCCAAGAGTAACGCAACCGTGGTGGACAGGTTGCTCAGGTCCGGTGCGATCCTCCTCGGCAAGACAAACACGCCTGAGATCACCATGGACTACCGCACCGATAATCTGCTGTTCGGCAGTACAAAGAACCCCTACAACATCGCCAAGAGTCCTGGTGGCAGCAGTGGTGGGGCGGCGGCAATCGTGGCAGCGGGCGGCTCGCCGTTCGATGTCGGCAGCGATACGGGAGGGAGCATTCGGGTGCCGTCAGGTTTCTGCGGAACGGCTGGCATCAAGCCGACTTCGGGCAGGGTGCCACGCACGGGGCATATTATCGGGTTTGAGGTTGGGTACTTCGAGCCACTCACTCAACTCGGCCCCATTGCCCGCCACGTCGAAGACCTCTTTCCTCTTCTGAAGACTATCGCTGGTTCCGATGACGATGATCCGGCTGTGGTGGATATGCCTTTGCTCGACCCGGAAGTTGTTGACATATCTCGTCTTCGAATTTCCTTCCACAGCGACAACGGCGTGTTGGCCGCCGTAGACCAGGTTCGGGCAGCAGTCGAGTCGGCGGTCTCGGCCTTGAAGAATGCAGGATGCAGCGTCGAGCAGAATTGCCCGAAGCCGCTTTCCAGGATCATGGACATCTGGCATTCCTCGCTTCGCTCGGATGGAGGGGAGTCGATCAAAGCCATGCTGGCGAAAGCTGGAACGAAACGGTGTCACCGCTTCCTGGAAGTCTATCAGGAGTCTGAACCACTCCGTGGCGATGAATTCAACCGGTTCCTTCGGCACTGGCAGGAGTTTCGAGCCGACATGCACCGATGGTTCACTCAATACGATGCGATTGTATGCCCGGTGAACGCCTACGCAAGTCTGCCCGTTGAGTACCCGCTGGGTGAACTTCTTGCCGGGTTCACTTACACCTACGCTTACAACCTGACCGGCTGGCCCGGTGCGGTCGTGCGAGCCGGAACGAGTCCCGATGGTGTTCCCATTGGAGTCCAGATCATTGCTCGCCCGTGGCGGGAGGACGTTTGTCTGGCTGTGGCCGGTCATTTGGAACGTGTGTTGGGCGGCTGGAAGATGCCTGAACTTTAGACCGGTTCGGGGCGTCTACGAAAGGACTGATTGCCACAACTTGGCTTATGCGGGAAAGTGGCGGGACAGGCCAGTTCGGAAACGCAACCGGGACGACCGACCATGAACAAGAAAATCGCTGCGGTGTTCGGATGGACTGTGATTCTGTCGGCGTGTCATCAGGGCTTCGCCGCCGAACCATCGAAGACCATCCGGGTGCTGTACGACAACTACGTTTTCGACGAGGCGTGCGGGTCGGACTGGGGCTTCGCCTGCCTGATTTCCGGGACGGAGAAGACAATCCTGTTCGACACGGGTGCCAAGGGCGATCTGCTGCTGGCCAATTTCGAGAAAATGAAGCTGCGTCCAGCCGACGTGGAGTTGGTCGTGATCTCGCACAACCACGGTGACCACACCGGTGGGCTTCTGCCGTTCCTGGCAAAGAACGAACATGTCGCCGTCTACCTTCCGGCAGCCACGCCTGAATCGTTCGTGAAAGAAGTCAAGGCCCATGGCGTCTCGGTGGTGACCAAGCCGGTCGAAATCTGCAAGGGGGTGTTCGTGATCGGCCCCCTGGGCGACAAGATCGTCGAGCAATCGTTGGTCGTGGACACCAGAAAAGGACTGGTCATCATCACCGGCTGCTCGCATCCGGGGATTGTCGAAATTGCCAAGGCAGCTAAGGAGCACCTCGGCCGGGAGATCTTCATGGTCCTCGGAGGCACGCACCTGCTGAACCACTCGGACGCAGATTTGCAGCGGGTCGTTGACGACATCAAAGGGCTGGGCGTCCAGAAAGTGGGAGCGACACACTGCTCTGGCGAGAAGGCCATTGTCAAAATGAAAGAAGCCTTTGGCGAAGGATTCGTCACGATGGGAGTTGGGCGGGTCGTTGAGGTCAGGGAATGAACTGACAGACCTGGCCCACAGGGCTGCAACATGGCGATCAGGTGTCCAAACTGCGGTGCAGAGTACGACGTGACTCTGTTCACGTTTGACCGCAGGCTTCACTGCGACTGTGGTGCGTGGGTCGATCTGGCCGTTGGGCATCAGCAGACAAAAGTTGCCAAACAGGCACCGCAGGAGGTCACGATGCGTCGTTCGGAAGACCAGCGTAGACAAGAAGAAGTCAAGCTGCTGGCCGCCATCAAGGACGCCCTGCCCCGGCTGGAGCAGATGTGGGAGCAGGCCAACGGCCATTGGGGCTACGAAGATCCGGTTTACCGGTTCTACCACCAGAGCTTCAAGGTGTACCACCTCCAGCAAGACATCACCGAAATCGTCAAGGCCCTCCAAGATTTGGCTCCGCACTTGCCGTTGAATCCGTGGTTCACGCAGATTGTTGGTGAAGGGACGGCCGAGCCGTTTTCACCGGAAGTGAACCAGCGTTGGCTGGAAGCCACCCGGCCCATCCTCGAAGCGTTCTTCCATGCCCGCTACTTCCTGGAAATGGCCTGCAAGTACGGGAAGGAACTGAACGAACCACCGGACTCCTTGCCCAGCGGGTGGGCTGCGGTGTTGTACTTGTACGGGTTGCGGTGACACTTTGCCCCTGGAGACATGGGATGCAAAAACACGGCCCGTGGCAAATCGTCCAGTCCCAAGAAGTCTACCGAGATCCATGGACCGCCGTTCGCAAGGACGACGTGATCCGGCCCGATGGCCAGCCTGGGACACATACGGTGGTGACCATCAAGCCAGGCGTCTGCGTGTTGGCCATGGACGATGAACACCAGGTCTACTTGACCGAGGAATTCCACTACGGCGTCGGTCGCACGACCATGGAAGCCGTGAGCGGTGGCAGCGAACCGGATGAAGAGCCGCTGCTGACGGCCAAACGTGAATTGCAGGAAGAACTGGGGATCGAGGCGGACGACTGGACGGACTTGGGCATCGTTGATCCGTTCACTGCCAACGTCGTGTCACCGACCCGGCTTTACTTGGCCCGCAAGCTGGCTTTCGGCGACCACGCACCGGAAGGAACCGAGCAGATCCGCTGCTTGAAAATCCCACTAGCCGAAGCCGTCCAAAACGTCATCGACAGCCACATCACGCACGGACCAAGCTGCGTGCTGATTCTGAAAACGGCGTTGCTGCTGGGCTGAGCAGAACGCCTTCTTCGATGCCCATGAATTTGGCAGATGTTGCCCAGACTGTGGCCTTTCGAAAACCTGACAAAACGACCGGGCGTCGGTTGGGAGAACCACAAGCACAAGAGCAGCGGGAACTTGCGGAAGGCGTTGCGGATGTGCTCAAGGTCAGCGGAACATTTGGCACGTGAAGTGCGTCTCATTTTTTCAGAAGATCAAGACACAAGGGGTCGGAGTGATCGCTTTCGATTGACAACGATTCACGACACCACTTTTGTGACAGGAGGGCAAGCCAATGCAAGATCCCCCTGGTGGTCAGCAATGAGGAGCGGCTGTTGGTCGTTCCTCCCGTGGCGTGTTTAGTCTGTTCACGACCGCTAAACACTGCGAGGCCCCGCTTCAACGGCGGGGTTTTTCATTTCTTGTCGTGTCTTCGGCGTCAGGTTCGCAGAATGGGCAACGGTCAGGCATGTTGTTCGGCCTCCCTGCCTGCGACGGTCGCCCTGTACTGCACGGGGTCCAATCGGCACAGTTCCGACAACGCACCGTGCAGCACGTACAGGCGGGGTTGGTGCGTGAATCGAAACACTCGGTAAAGGTGGTACTGGCGGGCCATTGCTTGCGAACACCGGACCTCGTTGGCCGTGACGAAGAATGGAAAAAACTTGCCCATCGTCGTGGTCTTCACTTCGATCAGTCTTTCGGACTCGTCCACTTCATCAAAGGACAACACGTCGAAGCCAAGGCCGTCGCCGGTGGTGTCTGAAACCCACTCCACCTTGTTCGCCAAATCGTCCCGGCCGAAGCCCATGAGTCGCCGACGTTCAAGTTCCACGGCGAACTGTTCACCGAGCCTGCCCAGTCGGTGATTGGCGGCATCCCGTCGCACGAAGTCGATCTTCCGGCCTTGTCGTGTCCGCCACGGTTCGGCGGGTTCATCCGGCAGCGGCGTATCGTCGGGCGGGGCCTCGAACATGCGTTGCCAGTTGTCGAGCCTGGGCAGAGTATCCGGCGTGGCGTCGGTCGCTTGGTCAAGCATGGTGACCAAGGTCGGATTGGCCTCCAGGTGCGTCCTAACGGCATCCACCAGGGACCGCTGGTAGTTCTTGGCTGGTTTGTAGCCGTCGATGTACGGGAAGCCCAGCTTCAGCAGCACAGCACTGACGTTTCGGTGCTTGAATTCCACGGACGGCTTCGATCTACCGGCTAGGACTTCCCGCAGTCGCCGGTTGTGGTCAGCCTTGCTGTAGTCCTGGCCCAACAGGTCGAGTTGCAGCATGTCGAAGTAGTCGGCGATCAGCAGGCCAACTTCCTGTTCGCTCCAGACGGTGGTCGCTTCCGCTTGGTCGTCCGGCTTAGTTTCGACCTTGAAGCCCAGCCGCCGCAACTCGTAGTTGGCTTGCCCCGGTGCCTCGCCGCCACTGAAGTTGGCAGGCAGAAGCATCTGGCCGGTCAGGTGGCGAGAAGCAATCCCGACGACGGCCTTGGGGGCGTAGTGTTTTCCGTCGTGGACCAGTTCGTAGCCGGTGGGTTTGCCGAACGGATGGTCGATCCCCGCATCAAGGTCGGCCAGGGCCTTGAGTACGTGGTCACGGGTCAGACCTTTGGGGATCGACTGGGGCATGAGGCCATGATAGCCGGTTGGAGGCGGGAAGTCAGCAAGCCACTGCTAACGGCAGCCCGCAGACGGCAGTATGATGATGGGACATGCCCGTTTCGCCAGCACGGTTGGCGAAACGGGCATGTCCTGAACCAAGGCCAGCGGTGCCGAGGACTGTCTGTTGACTACAAGGAGCCTGAAATGCGGAATCCAATCCTGCTTGCGGTCGTCCTGGGAGCCTGTGCGGCTGCCGTTGTGACCCACATGGAAACGTCGTCCCCGACTTCCCGTGCCGCCGAAGAAACGCCGTCAGAACTCTGCGTCGTCTGGTCGAGCGGCGACCCTGGCGTGGCGAAAAACGTCTGCTTCATGTACACGCACAATGCGAAGAAGCGAGGGTGGTTTGATGTCGTCCATCTTGTGGTCTGGGGGCCGTCCGCCAAGCTGTTGACCGAGAACCAAGAGTTGCAGGCGGAGATCAAGGCCATGCAGCAGTCCGGTGTGGTCGTCGAGGCGTGCGTGGCTTGTGCCAACAACTACGGCGTGACGGACGCCCTGAAGTCGCTCGGCATTGACGTGAAGCCGATGGGCGTGCCGCTGACCGACAGGCTGAAAGGCTCTTGGAAGGTGCTGACGTTCTGACAACCGTGACTGGTGGCACAACCATGTTCGAGAAGTACATCGGCATCGACTATTCGGGCAGCGGGACGCCGGTCACCAGGACGCCGGGCTTGCAGGTCTACGTCGCTAACCATGACCGGTTGCCCAGGCGACTGAACCCGCCATTGACACCGGCGGGGCGAAATCGCAACTGGTGCCGCAAGGAAGTGGCCGAATGGCTGATCGAGCAGGCCAATTCGGACAAGCTGTTCATCGCCGGGCTCGACTTCTCGTTTTCCTTGCCACTGTCCTACTTCCAACGCTACGGGCTGACCAACTGGGACGACTTCCTGGCCGACTTCGTTGAACACTGGCCGACCGACCGGGACGACGCCACGGTCGAAGGGCTACGAACGGGCAATGCCCGCACCGGCACCAGTGACGAATTCCGTGTCACCGAACGCTGGACATCCTCGGCCAAGAGCAATTTCCAGTTCGACGTGCAGGGGCAGGTGGCGAAATCCACGCACGCCGGGATTCCCTGGCTTTACCGCATCCGGCAGGCGGTCGGAAAGAAGGTCCATTTCTGGCCTTTTGACGGCTGGAAGGTGCGACAAGGAGGATCGGTGATCGCCGAAGTCTTTCCATCAGTGCTGCGGAGACGGTATCCTGCGGAAAACCGCACGGTGGACCAGCACGACGCTTACGCCATCGCCCGCTGGCTGAAGGAAATGGATTCGGGAAGGAAGCTGGACGAGGTGTACTTTGATCCCCCGATGACCGGGAAGGAACGAAGGGTGGCCGAACTGGAAGGCTGGATTTTGGGAGTCATGTAGGCGAACAAGGAGGACGAATAATGCCAAGGAAACCCGCAAAACAGAGGGAACTCGATCCGACGCTGCCGATTTACCAAATCAAGATCAGCCTTCGGCACACCGAACCGCTGATTTGGCGGCGGGTGCAAATCGACGATTGTTCCCTGCACGAACTTCACGAGATCATCCAGGCCACGATGGGCTGGGAAGACATGCACATGTACGCCTTCGTGATCGAAGGTGAGGACTATGGCAATGCCAAGCGAAACAGTGAGGCCGACTACGATTCCCGCTTTGTCCGACTCAGCGAGGTTGTGGACGAAGGCCATACCCGCTTCCGCTACGACTACGATTTCGGGGACAACTGGGAGCACGTCATTGACGTTGAAAAAACGCTCCCCGCCGAACCGGGCGTGCGTTACCCTCGATGCGTGAAGGGTGAGCATCCGTGCCCACCCGAAGATTGCGGCGGTCCCTGGGGCTACGCCGACCTCCTGGAGAAGATCTACGACCCCGAAGACGAGGAACACGACGAGGCTTTGGCGTGGGTCGGCGATAATTTCGATCCCGACGAGTTCGACCTGGATGCAGTGAACGACGAGCTTCGCCACCTCCGTCCCTGGCTTGGGAAACGTGAAGGAAAACACGTCTCCAAAGCGGTCTTCGCCAAAGGCGACTTGGTGCGTGTGAAGTCGGGGGTCGTCCACGACGAATACCCTGATATCCCTTTAGGTGGCTGGGTCGGGAAGGTCAAACGGATTGCGTGGTTGACGCCCATTGCCTACGGCATCCGGTGGACAAAGCCAACGCTCAATCAGGCCCACCCGGTCTTCTTCAAACGCTGCCAGCGGGACGAGACGAAGCCTTACAAATACTGGGCGGATGAAGATCAGTTGGAGTTGGCCAGTGTCGAGACGCCCGTTGCCATGGAACAGCCGACGAACATCGTGACACGCCCACTTTCGACGGACGAACCCGACGACCGCATCAGGATGGTATTCGGGCTGACGACGGATGATGCTCTGCCCAAGGCCGACGAGCAGACTCAACGGCAGTTCCTTGAGCACCTGAAGGGCCACCTTTCCTATCCCTTCGAGGCCGACTATTGGCCTACATCAGACAGTGGCCCCAGCCAGAGCGGCAAGGTTACGGTTCTTGGATTTGCCAATCCGCCGCTGGACCGAAAGGAAGGTATCGTATGTGAGGCCCGGCGAGGGCAGAAAGTGCTTCAGGTGCCTTTGGCGGGCCTCCAGGTCGGGGAGGACGATCCCAACGTCCGGCATGTTGAAGACTACACCCACTGGCTTTGGGAGTCACTTGACAAAGAGGAAGACGACGATGAAGTGGAGTCGCCCCAGTTCCCCATCGGCACAGTTGCCTACTACGGCCCTGACGACAAGACGACGACGAAGATTGTGGCTGGGGTCATCACCGAAGAGGGAGCAGAGCCGATTCTCAGACGGTGGATGGCGAGCGATGTCACGACCAATCCGAAAGTTCAGGAGCAAATCGACAGGTTTTTCAAGAAGCACGGTGTCAGACACGTGGGCATGAGTCCAGGCAATATCGGCTGCCCGCACGAAGAAGGAGAGGACTTCCCGGTCGGCGGCGACTGCCCATTCTGCCCGTGGTGGAAGGGAAAGCAGGGGAGTGGGGCCGAAGAGTAAAATGGCACAATGACTGGCCCGCCGTTGCAATGAGAAGGATAGAAGGATGCAGTACGGAGTGCTGAAGTGGAGAAATGAGCTATGAAAACGACGAACAAAGCGTTTCAGGAAATCATTCGAGTTCTTGAAGCTGCTGTTGAGGCTGGGGTAGATTCCGTCGGACTGGAGTACAAAGGGTCAGACCTACGGGTCTTCTATCAACGTGGGCAGGTAGGGTTTGGAGCAGACGCCATTCCCGAACACCTGCAACAGGCCGTCATCGACGAAATCGTGCAACGAGCCGGGCTGAAACGCAAATCACGAGGAAAGATGCCGGTGGCTCTTCATGGGAGCGAGTATGAGGTGATTGTCGAAGAGTACGACAGCTTTGGCGAATCCGCCTTCAATCTAACGCTGAGTGAAGTCTGACGCCCAATGCCAGAAAAGCTCACCGGCCTCATCGAACGTGTCACCTTCCACAACCCGGAAAACGGGTTCGCCGTGCTCAAGGTGCAGGTCAAAGGCCATCAGGATTTGGTGACCGTCATCGGCAACACCACCTCGGTTTCGGCGGGCGAACACCTGGAAGCGACCGGGCGTTGGGTCGTTGACCGGGAACACGGGCAGCAGTTCAAGGCCGACGAGCTAAAGACCACCCACCCCGCCTCGGCCCAAGGCATCGAAAAATATCTGGGCTCCGGTGCCATCCGCAGCGTCGGGCCGAAGTTGGCCGCCAAGATCGTGGAACTCTACAAGGAACGAACGCTCGAAATCCTGGACACGGCTCCCGACTTCCTGCTCCACATCAAGGGCATCGGCAAGGAACGGCTCAAACGCATCCGGCAAAGCTGGCAGGAACAAAAGGAAGTCCGCAAGATCATGCTCTTCTTGACCGAGCATGGCATCACCCCCGCTCGTGCCGTCAGGATCTACCGGACCTACGGCCAGGAAGCCATCGCCAAGATCAAAGAAAACCCCTACCGACTGGCGGATGACATCCGAGGGATCGGCTTCAAGACCGCCGACGAGTTGGCGGGCAAGCTGGGGATCGACAAGAACAGTCCCTTTCGGGCCAGGGCGGCCGTCCAATACAGCCTCCAGGAACTTTCCAGTGAAGGCCACTGCGGCTACCCGGAACCCGGCGTCGTCGAATACACCACCAAGCTCGTCGAGATCGACCAGAAAATCGTTGAAGAGGCGGTGCAGTTCGGCGTGGAAGCCAAGACGGTCGTCCGGGAGGACATCGACGGTGAACCGTGGCTCTACCTGACGGCCTTGCACCGTGCCGAAGTTGGATTGGCCCAATCCGTCCACCGGATTGCGTCGGCCAGACCGCACCCGCTACCGACAATCGAAGTTGAAAAGGCCATCAACTGGGTCGAAGGGAAATTGGGCATCAACTTGGCACTGGGCCAGCAAGAGGCAATTCGGCAGGCGTGTCAGCAGAAGATGCTCGTCATCACCGGTGGGCCGGGCGTCGGCAAGACCACCCTGGTCCGCAGCATCCTGGAGATCTTCACAGCCAAGAAACTCAAGTGCGTGTTGGCGGCACCCACGGGCCGAGCCGCCAAACGTCTGGCGGAAACGACCGGACGCACTGCCAAGACCGTCCATCGGCTGCTGGAATTTGATCCGGTGACCGGCGAGTTCAAGAAAAACCAGCAGCATCCGCTGCACGGCGACCTGTTCGTGCTGGACGAAACGTCGATGGTGGATGTGGTCCTCGGACATCAGTTTTTCCGGGCCGTGCCTTCCGACGCCTGTGTGATCCTGGTTGGTGACGTGGACCAGCTTCCTTCCGTTGGCCCTGGCAGTGTCCTGGCCGATCTGATTTCATCCGGGGCGGTGCCGGTGGTTCGTCTGACCGAGATCTTCCGGCAGGCTGCCGAAAGCAAGATCGTCACGGCTGCCTACGCCATCAACCAGGGCCGAATGCCAAAGTTGACCACCGCCGAGGGGCTGACGGATTTCTACTTCGTGGAGGCCGATGAGCCGGAGGCCATCCAGGACATGGTGGTGCGGCTGGTGAAGGAGCGGATTCCGAAGCGGTTTAGCTTTGCCCCCAAGACCGACATCCAAGTCCTGACGCCGATGAACCGGGCAGTGCTGGGAGCAAGGAACCTGAACCAAGTGCTTCAGACGGCCTTGAATCCCAGCGTCGGCGGCCCGGAAGTGGAGCGATTTGGTTGGATGTTCAGGATCGGGGATCGGGTGATCCAGACGGAAAACGACTACGACAAGGACGTTTTCAACGGTGACCTGGGCGTGGTGGAAAAGATCAACCGGGTCGAGCAGGAGATGGTGGTCAACTTCGAGGGGCGGCCGGTGGAATACGACTTTGGCGACCTCGACGAATTGTCGCTGGCCTACGTGTTGTCGATCCACAAGAGCCAGGGATCGGAATTCCCGTGCGTGGTAATCCCCGTCCACACGCAACACTACATGATGCTCCAGCGAAACCTGCTTTACACCGCCGTGACCCGTGGCAAGAAATTGGTGGTGCTGGTGGGAACGAAGAAAGCTCTGGGCATGGCCGTGCGTCGTCAGGATACCAGCCAGAGGTACACGGCGTTGCGGAAGCGGTTGCAGGGGCGGCCTGCTTGACGAACCATCGGCGGTGTACGATGACTTTCCCAAAGTTTCGGATGGCAAAGGAATCAGACTAATGACCACTCGATTGCTTTTGTTCGTGATCGCCTTCGTCGCAGGATGTTCAGGCAACACACCGTCACCTGCTCCACCGCCAGAAACGCCAACGTCCGCCCCCGTGCCGGTCGAACAGCCCGCCGACGCACCGGCATCAGCCGCATTCTCCGGTCACGCACTTCCCGCCGACACCGAGTATTATCGTGACGGACCACGGCAGTCTCGGCCACCGGATGGCACGCTGAAAGCCGGGACCAAGGTGATGGTGATCGAGGACGCTGGCAGCTATTGCCGGATACGGAGCGAGGACGGCATCGTGGCGTTTATCGCAGCCGACGCCATCCGGCCGCCCGGTGATCCCGGCCCGCAGGCGGCCCCTGATCTCGCCGTGGTCAACGACGGCAACAACCCGTTCGCTTTCGATCTGTACAACAGGCTTGCCAAGGAGCATCCAGGCAACATCTTCTTTTCGCCGTACAGCATTTCCACGGCCCTGGCGATGACCTACGCCGGTGCCAGGGGACAGACCGAAAAAGAAATGGCTCAAGTGCTTCACTTTGGTCTTCCTCAGCCGGATTTGCATCGGTCATTCGGCGGTTTGGTTGCCCGCCTGCATGGCGACAACAAGAAAGGTGGTTACCAGCTTCAGATCGCCAATCGACTTTGGGGGCAGACTGGCTACGTCTTCGATCCAGCATTCCTTCAGGTCACACGAGATAGTTACCGGGCAGGATTCGCTCAGGTTGATTTCGTACAACAAAGGGAAACCGCTCGCCAGACGATCAACAACTGGGTCGAACAACAGACCAACAAGAAGATCAGAAATCTCATCGGGCCGGACGCATTGAACGATTTGACACGGCTCGTGTTGACCAACGCCATCTACTTCAAAGGCACCTGGACAAGTCCCTTCGAGCAGGAACTCACCAAGGATGCTCCCTTCAAGGTGACAACCAACCAGGAAGTGATGGTCCCGCTGATGTGCCAAACCGGCTTCTTCTCCTGCGGTGACGCCGAAAATGTGCAGATCTTGGACATGCCGTATGGGGATGGGACGCTTTCCATGCTCATCCTTCTTCCCAAGCGGATCGACGGGTTGGCGGACCTGGAAAAGGGATTGACGGTGGAAACACTGAACCGCCTGTCGTCTACCATGAACCCCCAGATGTTGATGGTGTACGTGCCGAGGTTTTCGATGACCTCGGAGTTCGGTCTGGGGGATACGTTGGCCTCGATGGGTATGCCGTCAGCGTTCGGGCCGGGTGCTGATTTTACAGGAATGAACCCAAGTGGGGAACTGTTCGTGTCCTTCGTCATCCACAAGGCGTTCGTCGATGTCAACGAACTAGGCACCGAGGCGGCTGCGGCGACGGCAGTGGGAGAGATGGGAGCGGCCTTCCCGGAGGCCCCGCCGACGTTTCGTGCCGACCACCCCTTCCTGTTCCTGATCCGGCACAATCCAACGAAGAGCATTCTCTTCTTGGGGCGGGTGGTGAATCTCAAGGCGTAGTTCGCCAATTACAGATGATTGGATTTCTACGGAGTCCACCACCATGACCGATTCGACTCACGACTTCTTCGATGCCTTGGCCAGAATCCTGCTCCGATGTTGGATCTTCGGATTCCTGCTCCTGCTGGTGTGGTTTGGCATCTACATGCTGGCGAGCGACGTGGCCCACGTCCGGCACGGCAGAATGTTCGGACTGAGCCAGCACGAACTGAGCGTGATCCATTACTGCGGCATGGCCTTTGCCAAGCTGGTCGTGATCCTGTTCTTTTTCTTTCCCTGGCTGGCGATCCGGCTGGTGTTGAAGAAGGCGAAGGGCTGACGGCTACATTCGGAACAAGGTCGGCTGGCCTGGATAGGTCACGGCCCCGGACTCGGCCTTCGCACCTGCCGTCAGCATGTGCGGCTTCACCTCGCCGTTGGGAAAGATGTGCTGGACGCCGACGCCGTTGGCCAGCAGGTGGTCGCTGACCAATCGGCGGTGACACTGCCAGTAAAGGCCCTCGGCACACATGATGACAGTCCGGCGGTTCCCGGCGATCGCCAACAGCTTTGCCACGCCCTGCTGGAACTCGTCCGAAGCCATGTAGTCGGCGTAGTTGCGGAAGCTCTGGTCCCGGAGTCCGGGATTGGGCGACGGCGGATCGGTCTTTTTGCGATGACGACGACCGCCCAGGGCTTCGAGCCAGTGGTACTCGATATCTTCTTCCTGCAATGAGGCAGACAAGCTTTCCCGGCAGAAGTGTGGGTGCTTCCGTGATCCTGGAAAACGTCGGATGTCCAGCAGGGCCTCGATCCGGTGCTTCCTTAGTAGCCAGACGAAGCTGCCCAGGGCGTGGCTGCTGTGGCCGATGGTGAAGATCTGGAGTTGGTTGGGCATGGCGTCCATGACGACAGGATACCTGGCCCTGCGGCTGCAATGAAGCAGTGGGCAGTTGTGTGGAACGGGATCGACCGAGCCTGTACAATACGAAGTGACAGAAGCGTGTCACGATGATCGCCCTGAACCGAATCATGCCGGACTCCGCACCCGTCACCCAGCCCGCCGAGTTGGTTTTCAAGGCCGACGACAGGGCCGCCCATTGGGTTTCCTGAACGTCAGCAGAAGAACGAAAGGACGATGCAAATGTTGTCAGCCGTTTTCCATGTTCCTTCTATTGCGGTCGTCGCCGTGGTCGCCGTCGTTTTGATCGGTTTGTTGATCTGGGGTGCATGGAAACCGTTGGTCTGGCGGATTCTTTCCGTGATCGGGATGGGGACGGGTGCTGGATTTCTCGTGTGGGGCATCCTGATGGCGGCCATGCAGGAGGAGCCACGCTTTGGCTCACCGGCTGGAATCATCGCCATTGGTGCCGGTGCGTTGGTCGGTTCCATCGCACTCCTGGTGATCTCGTTCTGCGGAAGTTGCCGGGGGCCGTAAAGAGTAGCGGAAGTCCGAAGGCCGGAGTACATGTTGCTCAGCGACGAGATCGGCAACTGGGCCGGAGACATCGCCAAGGCGAAAATGCCGGACCAATTCCTGGTCGATTGCGTGCGGGTGTACGACCTGGTGGAGAAGAAGTAGCGGCTACTTCGCCTCTCGGACCTGCACGTACAGCTTTTGCGGGGCATCAGGGTAGTACAGGTTCAGTGCCGGGCAGAGCCAGCCTTCCATTTCCTGCATCTCGCCTTCGACTTCGAACCGGGCCTTGTACACGTTGCCGCCGCCTTCCTCCCGCAGCCATACAAGGTCGAAGTCGGCGTCGGGGAAGGGGCCTGCCGAAAACACCATCAGGAAACCGTTCTCGGCATTCGGGATGCCCTTCAACTGGACGGCGGTGTCGATCATGGTGTCGGCACCGGCGACAAACGGTTCCTTGTTCAGGCCGACCCGCTCGTCGTCGAAGACCCACATGCCGTTCCACTTGTAGGGCTTGATGACGAAGATGGCGTTGTTCATGACATCACACTCCTGTTTGTCTTGCGATCAGTCGTGGTCCTGTTCGGGTTCAGCCCACACTCTGAATTCGCCGTCCTCGTCGATTTCTACGTGGATCACACTTGGACGGCAACAAACAGGGCAATCTTCCACATACTTTTGGTACGATCCCGCTGAAAGATCCAAGGGGATTACAATCTCTTCGCCGCATGAATCGCAGATGTAGCTGGCTTCGTCGCTGGCAACCGCAGGCCCCTCCTGACCGAGTTTACGATACGGATTGACCTTCAGTTGATCCCGATAAACGAACGGGGAGTCGGCGATCCGCTTGAATCCAAGCTGTCGCCAGTCATCTACCGTCAAATCCAAGGCTTCCTCCACCGCCACAATAATGCCGTCAGGGCCGAAAGTGGCGATGCTGGTTTCGATCAGTTGAACTCGCAAGGATGTGTCCGCATATTCCGGGGCGATCTTCACACCTTCAATAAAGACGAGGTTGTTCCAGCCCGGCTCGATGTCCAGTTCTTCCGCCACCTCTTCATTGGCGTCGAACAGCGTGGCATAGACGGCTTCAAGGATTTCCGAGTCCGCATCACAGACATCGAGCAGCCGTACTCCCCGATTCGTCGCCTCCGTCGCACACACCAGTTTCAGCGTGATCTCCCCTGCCTCCTGCTCATCTCCGATGTCAGTCACGGCAAAGGCCCTGCCCGTCACGGCCTGAACGTATTCCCCCGGATCATGCCAGGGCATGATTCCAGCGGAGACGGAAAATTCGACTGTGCCAGTGAATTCGTTGCTGTTCATGACGTTGCCTATTTCTGAAAGAACCTCACCAGCCACAGAATTCCGGTCAGCACCAGGCTCAGCAGGATGCAGGTCACCACGGGGAAGTAGAAACGAAAGTTGGGCCGCTCGACCGCAATGTCGCCCGGCAGCCGTCCGAGCCAGGGGAGGTGCGGAGCCAGCAGCCAGGCCGCACCGACCCCGGCGATCACCAGCCCAATCACGACCAGAATCCATCCTGGATGCTGCATGGTTCATTTCTTCTTGGGCTTCTGGGCCTTTGCCTGCTGCATCTTCTTCCGCAGGTGGGCGAACTTGGTCGCCGGTTTTCGGGGGGGCTGGCGTTGGTTCTTGGACATGTTGGTGGTCCTCCGAATCAATTCTACCGGACACTGGCCTGGGGCGGTAGAATGACGTTGGAGAACAATGGCCATGTATGCAAAATCCCTGATCGTGATGCTGCTGATCGCTTTGCCTGCCGCCGTTCCTGTGGCAGCAGACCCACCGGACGAATCTTCACTGAAACAACGCTACGACGCCTTCGTGAAGTCACTGGACCACCGGCGTTTGGCGGAGGACTACCCAGGTGCCGTTCGCAATCTAAATTCGCCCGACCCGAAAATGCAGACCGTTGGAATCAAGACTTTGGCGGCGACGGACGAAGTAAAGGCCATCCCCTGGATCGTCCCGTTCCTTGACTCGGAAGACCAGCACGTCCGCATCCACGCTGGACTCAGCCTGAATGCTGTCGTGGCCACCCACCAACTGAAACGGCGGGACCAAATCCAGCCGGAAAAGGTCGTCATTCTCCCGCCTGGCCCTGGCGACATTGATCTACGGCCCTTGTCTTGGGTGATTCTGAAAATGCTGCGTCTGCCCGACGACGGCAACACCCACGCTTACGCTGCCAACATGATCGGCTACCTCGGACTGAAGGAGTACGAAGCCGAGCTTCGGGTTCTGCTGGAAAGTAAGCATCCCGCAGTCGCACGGGCTGCTGGCAACGCATTGGAGATGCTGGGTTGCGAAAAGCCGGATGCGTTTGTTGCTCAGAGAAGCACGCAACGGTTCGAGGAGGTGGTCCAACGACTGGTGCAGGCAATCAATGCTCAGGATCATGCCGCCATCCGGCAGGATTTCAATGAAGCAATGCTGGATGACCTTACCTCGGAAGAGTCAAAACAGTTCTTCTCACGTCTGGCGAATCAATTTGGAAAGATCGAGAAACTCGACGTGCCACGATTGATGGCACCGAATCGGGCTGTTGTTGCCGCCCATTGTTCTGGAAGGAACCTGGACATCACGGTCGCACTGGATGAGCACGACAAAATCGCTGGGCTAACGTTCCTTCCATCTACGCCGCCTATTCCTGTGCCGGATAGGCTAAGCACCTCGTTCCGCTTACCCTTCGATGGCCAGTGGTTGGTCTTCTGGGGTGGCGAAAGCAAAGAACTCAACCACCATTAC
>ENA-UOUL01002589-UOUL01002589.1-bioreactor-metagenome-genome-assembly--contig:-NODE-2589-length-20708-cov-3.817071_pt1 | contig 20708 bp, 19 predicted proteins | sample MGYA00249838_ERZ747220 | MGnify/ENA primary metagenome ERZ747220 (study PRJEB28778, sample SAMN05720191) | bioreactor metagenome | isolation source: Anaerobic biogas reactor | place: USA:Washington...
CCACACCGCAGTAAAGGCCTGAACATGTATATCCGGATAGTCTTTATGCAGGCGAGAAATAACCTCAATATAATAATCAAGCCCCATATGGGGGTGCATAGCACTTACGACATGAAATTCGGTGATTCCATAGTCTACGGCTTGAACCCCGTAGGCAAAAGCTTCATCCGGAGTCATTAAATAAGGTCCAGAATTGCCATCTTCATCTACCCCGAAAGCACAAAACTGGCAGCGTGATACACATATATTGGTAAGGTTTATGTGGCGGTTTACATTGAAATAGACCCGGCGCCCTGAGACTGATAATTTTTTGGCCTGAGCCATTTCCCCTATTGCCAGTAAATCATTGCTTTGGTACAAGTAAATTCCGTCTTCCCGTGAGAGCCTTTCCCGCTCATTTATCTTATTCTTTATTTCTTCTAATCTATTGTCCATGATTCATCTCCCTGCTATTACTTAGGACAATTATAACAGATACTTGGCTGTTAGGAAGCTAATCGTTTCTACCAACTTATTTCCTTTGCTTTATAATAAATTGACTCCACTGCAAAAACCCCTTTTGTTGCATAAGGCTTGCATAAATATACAAAGCGAGCGTTGGCAAAGCATGGTGCAACACCCGACGAAGGCGAGCAGGCGAAAGGGGGCGAGCGACAGGACGTCGCGAGAGCGCTTCCTCCCATGGACGGGAGATTAGCGCGGTACCCCTTGAGCCGCGAGACAAGCCGCAGGTGTTGCCCATGCGAAGATTGCGAGCAGTATATTTATACAAGCCAATGAAATTAAATAACTTTTTGCAGTAGAATCAAATTATATTATGTTAACTTAATTATCTGCCCAAAAGAAAAACTGCTCAGGACTTGCAGTCAGAGAGCAGCTTTATATCAAGAGCAGTTCAGGTTTAAAATTGTGAGCTCTTATTTCTCCAGGGACATCTTAACAAAAAGATCGAGCAATTCTGGAAACTTGATACCTGCTGCTCTGGCCGCATCAGGAACCAGACTGGTCTCGGTCATTCCTGGAAGTGTATTTATTTCCAATATATAAGGATTACCTTCCCGGTCAAGTATCAAGTCGATTCTGGCATAACCCCGGCATCCCACTGCATCATAGGCTTTACAGCTAATTTCCTCTACTCTTTCTCTTTCCTCTTCACTGATTCTGGCGGGTATTATATGATCAGACATTCCCGGCATATACTTGGATTCATAATCATAATATTCATTCTTCGGTACTATCTCAATTACCGGTAATGTTTTAAGACTATCCTTACCCAATACCGTTACCGTAAGCTCGGTTCCGGCAATAAATTTCTCCACCAGGATTTCTTCATCCAGGGAAAAAGCCAGTTCAAGGGCCGGCACAATATTTTTGCTTTCTCTAACAATTGTTGTTCCCACACTGGAGCCCTGGGTAGCCGGTTTAACCACTAGGGGCAAGCCAAAGTCTTCTACGAGCAAGGCAGGGTTAAATAAATCTCTATTGAACCCTCTCTTTTTAATAACTTGAAAATCAGCCGTGGGCAATTCTTCAAAAACCAATAGTTTCTTGGTTATAACTTTATTCATACAGACAGCACTGGCTAAAACTCCTGATCCGGTGTAAGGTATTCCTAGAAGTTCAAGATAACCTTGAACGGTACCATCTTCCCCGTTCTTACCGTGCAGGGTTATAAAAACCACATCAGGAGAAATATCCTTTATCCGGTACATAGTCTCCGGCGTAAAGTCTAATGCTTCCACTTCATATCCCGCTTCTTTTAGACCCTCATAAACAGCTTTACCGCTTCTTAAGGAAACTTCCCGTTCTTCAGAGGTTCCTCCCATCAGTATCAGTACTTTATTCACACTTTCACCTCTCATAATATTGCTTATTAAGCATTTATATTATAGACTTATGCGTTTCAGAATAGAAGACTTACAGAAAAACAAGAATTATAATATGACCAGAGCAAGTATTGAAACATCCTACGGTTTATGATAGAATAACTCTGCTAGTATACAATACAGGGGAGTAGCTCAATTGGCAGAGCATCGGTCTCCAAAACCGAGGGCTGGGGGTTCGAGACCTCTCTCCCCTGCCATAATGAATATCAATACCGCGCAAATTAGCGCGGTTTTTGCTTGGTAAATTAATCATATAACGAGATGAAATATGTCCCCCGCTTCTTTAAGCGGTTGGGTTCTAATCCCCTTTTCGTTGCAGTGCTGTGTTGAAAGGCTTAAGCAGTTTCTTCCGATGCTTAAACAAATCCTTATACAGTTACGATTTTGTTTCCTCGGTGTTTAGCAGGTAAAGGTTGCGACTGGGGAAGGGAATTTCCACTCCCTCTTCTTCCAAAATCTCTATTATCTTTAAATTAAGCTCTTCCTTTATAAGCAGATATTCAGCCCATACGGTTGTCTTGGTAAAAAAGTATAGAAAAATATTCAAACTGCTTTCCCCAAAAGACTCAAAGTTCACCAATATTGTTTCGGGATCGATGCCAGGATGGTCTCTAAGCATTTGTTTAATCTTATTTATAACCGATTCTATCTGCTCTTTACTAGCATGATATGATAGACCTAAATTAAAGCTTATCCTTCGTTTGCCCATACGACTAAAGTTGGTAATGGCTTGATTCGCCAGGGTGGAGTTAGGAACTGTAACCAGGGATTGTTCAAAAGTTCTGATTCCAGTACTGCGAAAGGAAATACTTTCCACTGTCCCTTCAACGCCTGGTATAGATATCCAGTCTCCAATAATGAAGGGTTTTTCCAAAATAATAACTATCCCGCCAAAGAGGTTGGCCAGCATATCCTTGGCCGCTAAAGCCAGAGCCAATCCCCCTAATCCTAAACCGGCAATAAAACCGTTGACATCAAAACCCCATTCCCCCGCAATGATAATAATAACCAGAGCAATAATAAGAAAATGCAGGGCCTTGGATAATAACGGTATTAAAATACTATCTATATTCCATCTTTCCTGGGCTTCTTGAGATAAGATGGAGGTGCTGGCAGACAAGCGGTAAAGCACCCAGCCCAAAATAGCTACCAGGCTGGAACGAGAAATCTTTAAAAGCAATTGCTCCTGGGAAACACTGTTCAATAAAATTTCCAGGGCCAGATATAGTCCAATTAGTATAATAAGAACTTGCATTGGTTTCCCCAGGGCGGTAAGGATTCTATCGTCCCATTTTGACTTGCTCTTATTGCTCATATGCAGAAGCCAGCTTAGAACTTTTCGGTAGAATAATTTTCCCAAAAGCCAGAAAAACATAAATACCAAAAACGCAATTAGTATTTCTTTTAATACTGGTTGCGTAATAAAAGCAAGCAATTGTTCTATCAATTTATTGCTTTTCATAGTACCACACTTAAACCGTTTAGCTCGCAGTTTCCCCTTAAAACGGTTCAAATACTCCTTCTTTTTGTATTAAGCTGCCCCAAACAGTAAATAATCCTAAAAAAGATAATTGGAGGCAGTTAGATTGAAAGAAAACAAATTTCTTTTCGTCCAATTACTATTAGCCATCATTATTTTGCATTTCTCTTTTTGGGCCCTCCTGGCAACTCACAACACACTTTATTTTATAGCCATTATATTATCTCTGGCGGCAATAGTTTTTATCGTCTATATTCTATATGAACTGCGAAATGAACAAAAGCCCATTTACTCCAAAGATTATTATTTCTATTTTATTGACCGGCAAAACTATCCTGACGAAAGCTTCTTTTTTCCCTTTAAAGAAATGCGACGCTAAAGAAACCAGTACTTAGACAAAACAGGGGGCCTTTAAGGTCCCCTGTAGACTTACTGCTATTTTTCCTTTTCTTCTTTTTCCTGTTTGGCTTTTTCTATTATTTTCTCAGCATTTTGGCCCGGCACTTCTTCGTAGTTGGAAAACTCCATTTTAAACTTGCCCCGCCCCTGGGTCATTGACTTTAAATCAATAGTATAGCGTGCCATTTCCGCCAGGGGAACCTGAGCCCTGATAAGCTGTTTTTTGCCTGCCGGTTCCATTCCCTGTACTCTTCCCCGCCGGCTGTTTAAATCGCCGATTATATCGCCCATATATGCTTCAGGAACTTCGATTTGCACATTCATAATGGGCTCCAACAAAACCGGTTTGGCAGATTCAACACCCTTTCTAAAGGCTATGCGAGCTGCCATCTTAAAAGCCATTTCAGAGGAGTCCACCGAGTGATAGGAACCATCATACAAGGTTGCCTTGATATTGGTTACCGGATAGCCTGCCAGAACCCCTTCTTCCATAGCTTCAATCAGTCCTTTTTCCACTGCCGGGAAGTACTGGCGCGGAACCGACCCCCCAAAAACATTTTCGGCAAATTCAAATTCTCCCTCATAAAGGGGTTCGAATTTTACGAAAACATGACCATATTGCCCGTGTCCACCGCTCTGTTTCTTATGTTTGCCTTCAGCCTCTACAGTAGCCTTTATGGTTTCCCGATAGGGTATCCTCATTTCCCGGCTGAGAACATCCACCCCAAACTTGCGGGACAACTTTTCCACGATAATATCTACATGCGTATCTCCCATGGCCCTTAAAATTGTCTGCCGGGTTTCCACATTCTTTTCTACTCGAATGGTGGGGTCTTCCTCAAGAAGTCTCTGCAGGGCTCCACTCAATTTGTCCTCATCGCCTTTGCTGCGAGGTTCAATAGCTATTCCCAGCGTAGGCACAGGGAACTCAATGGGATCCATAATTACTGGTTGGGCTTTGAGGGTTAAACTATCTCCGGTTGAAGTAACCGAAAGTTTAGCTACAGCTGCGATATCACCGGCATAAATCTCCGGAACTGAAGCCTGTTCCTTACCGGTCATAATCAATAGCTGGGCTATTTTTTCCTCTTTTTCCTTGTTGGCATTATATACTACGGAATCAGCTTTCAGCTTGCCGGTAAATAAACGAAACATAGTCAGCCTGCCTATATAAGGATCGGCAATGGTTTTAAACACTTGAGCCAGGAACGCTTCATTTTCCATATCTTTACCAGCTACCAATGGATTCTTATCTGGAGCTGCAGCACAGTTTACGATGAAATCCATCAAGGGGCTGACACCCATATTATTTAAAGCTGAGCCACAGAAGACAAATACCGCCGAACCATTTGATGCTGCTTCTTTGATACCATCCATGATTTCCGCGTCACTGAGTTCTTCTCCCTCCAGATACTTGCCCAGCAAATCATCATTGGCCTCAGCAGCAGCTTCAATCAGTGTTTCCTTAAAGCTCTCTACCTCGTCCATCATATCAGCGGGAATTTCCTCTTCGCTGATTTTTCCACTCCCGGCTTCAAATATCAGGGCCTTCATTTTTAAAAGGTCAACTACCCCTTTAAAACTCTCGGCAGCTCCAATTGGTATTTGTACCGGAACAATATTATCAGAAAAGCTGTTTTTTATATCATCCAGTACTTTGTAAAAATCAGCATTTTCTCGATCCATCTTATTTATGAAGGCGAGCTTGGGAACTGTAGGATAGTCATCCCAGACGATTTCTGTTTGCACTTCCACACCGGCAGTGGCTGAGAGAACTACCAGCATGGAATCTGCTACCCGCATAGTACCAGCTACTTCAAAGTAGAAGTCACTATATCCGGGAGTATCCAGAATATTTATCTTATGGTCCTTGTATTCGCAAGGCACTAAAGCTGTGCTAATGGTTATTTTCTTTTTAATTTCCTCGGGATAAAAATCCGCTACAGTGTTGCCATCGTCAACCTTACCCAGCCTCTTGGTAGCCCCTGTATTATAAATCATTGCCTCTGCCAGTGAGGTTTTTCCTGTCCCTCCATGACCTACTAAAGCAATATTACGGATTTTACTACTAGGGTAAACCTTCATCAAACAACCTCCTCGTTAATTAAAAGTCAACTGTAAAAATGGTACTATACTTTAATAAAACTATCAAAGCTTTTTGCTAAAATCCTAGCTTTTCTTAAGCACATAGAAAATCCAATAAAGGAGTATTGCAGCTATCAAAAATATAAGCAACTGATAAAGCATAAATCCCCTGAAAACATCTACTATGAGAGTAAATACCACCCCTAAAGCCAGGGGGAAGAGAATTAGTTGGCTAACTGGCTTATCAGGGTAAGCTGGGTTTTCCCTCTTCTTTTTTATATAAGAAAAGTTAAGTACTAGAAAAAATATGGCGGTATTCAAGATTAGGCTAAAAATTATCATCGGCTTCTCCCAATAAGTGTGAGAACTGGCTGAATGATTTCCGATACTGCTCTACCAGGCGGTAGTCAGTCAAATCAAAATGTATGGGGGTTATACTTATGTAGGAATGCTGTACTGCATTTACATCACTATCTTCTTCCTGCGGTTCCTCCAATACTCCGCCACCCATCCAAAAATAAGTGTTACCCCGTGGATCCTGCCTTTCTTCAAAGAGGTTTTCATAATTTCTAACCCCCAGGCGGGTGATTCTGATACCTTTAATGTCCTGCGGACATAGGTAGGGGATGTTTATATTCAACAAGGTCTTCTTTTCCATACCATTTTTAAAAAGATTCTGAATAACCCGGCGGGTAAACCTGGCTGCAAAAGAAAAATCCGTATCTGCGGCAAAGGAATTCAAAGATACCGCAATGGAGGGGGAACCCATAATAACTCCTTCAACCGCTGCCGAAACCGTTCCCGAATACAATACATCGGTTCCCAGGTTGGGCCCATGATTGATTCCGGATACCACCAGGTCAATATTATCTCCTACCAGCTTACTGCTGGCCAGTTTTACACAATCAACCGGAGTACCTCCGATTACCCAACCGGCTTTTATTCCTGCCAATTTGGCCTTTATTACTTTAATCGGATCAAAGACCGTAATGGAATGACCGGTTCCGCTCCTTTCGCGGTCAGGGGCAACTACAAAGAGCTCCGCTATGGAGCCCAGTTCTCCAATCAAAGCTTGTATCCCCCGGGCGTGAATTCCATCATCATTGGTTAGGAGAATCCTCATTCAAAAGAAACCTCCCGTTCCAAAAGGCAAAAATGGGACAGAGGCCAGTAAATCATAAAAGCCTTACCTTTGATCCGATCACGGGTTAACCAGGTATTCCACATATGGCTGTCAAAACTAAAATTGCGGTTATCACCCAGAACCAATAAGGCATCTGCAGGAACCACCACCGGTCCAAATTGATAGTTTATTTCCTCAGGCAGGTAGGGCTCAGACAGGGGTTTGTCATTAATAAATACCCGGCCTTCTTTCATTTCTACCTTTTCTCCGGGCAGTCCGATTACCCGCTTGATAAAATACTTGCTGGAATTTAATTCTTCAGGCGGATCAAAAATAACTATGTCGCCTCTCACCGGTTCCTTAAAATGATAAATGAACTTATTTACCATAACCCGGTCATCAATTTGCAGGGTTTGTAACATGGATCCTGAAGGTATTTCTCTTCCCTCTATTACGAAAGCCCTGAGGATCAAGGATAAAATAAAAGCGATAACTATTATACAAATGGTTTCCTTAATAAATTCACGAAGTTCTTTACTCAATTATCATTCACCTCAAAGCTATTCAAATTCATAAATACTAATTGTCATCTGCTCTTTCTCTTTATCTTTACTCAAACCAAACATTATTTTTTTGCCTTTCAGGCTTTTGTTCAAAAAATCTACAATCCGAACCAGTTCAGGACTGGCCGAAAAAGCTTTACTGGCAATGATATCAAGTTTACCTTTATCCTGTTGCAAAAGCCCATCTCCTTCCCTGTATATTGTATTTTAGTCTTTTTATATATGCAAGCTTCCCGGGCTAACGTATTTATAAGATTGTAATAAATTGCTTTACAATGCTTGTTACAGTTTTATTTTAGACCAGCCTATAGATGAATCCCCCCATAATTAAGCCATCCATATATTTAACCATTTCCCCAAAATGTTTTGTTAGAAAGTTCACTCCTTTTAAGCAATTTATTAAAGGACTTTTAAGCATTATGGCGAATTTTATCCACAAAATCATATTCGTTATCCCTAAAGAAAAGTCCTATATAGTATTTTTTATAAATTCTGAATTTATTGACTTTTCAATTGTTAGATTCAATGGCATAATTAATAGTATGTAACAAAAAACAGTATTTTACAAGCATTCGAGAAATCTCCTACATCCAAAACTCTCTTCAGGATTTTTTACTTCAATATCTAAATCTAAGCGAATTATTATAAAGGAGGTGGTACCAACTTAAATTTTCTTTTCCCAAGGTTGGATAGTGGAATTATCTAAAGTTGGTTGGATACTAAAAGAGAAAATATTTAAGGGGGTTATTTTTAGTGGGAAAAACTTATTCGGATGAGTATAAAGAGAAACTACGCACTGCAGATGAAGCAGTTAAGGTCGTAAAATCCGGCGATTGGGTGGAATACGGTGAGTTCATGATGCAGGCCAAGGATCTGGACGCAGCCCTGGCCCGGCGCAAAGATGAACTCAAAGATGTAAAAGTCAGAGTAGTAACTGCAACGTTTATGCCTGAAATAGTAAAATGTGACCCGGAAAGAGATCATTTCATTTATAATGACTGGCATTTTTCCGGCGGTTCCCGCCAGTTGGCCATGAAGGATCTCTGTAACTACATTCCCCTGACCTATCATGAAGCCGGCAGGTTTGTCGAAGATTTTGCCCATATCGATGTGGCCTTTATTCCGGTAGCTCCCATGGACAAACATGGCTTTTTTAACCTGGGTACCTCCAATTCCATATCTTCTTACGTAATTAATAAAGCTAAAATAAAAATTGTCGAAGTCAACACCTCCATCCCCGTATGTTTCGGTGGCTCCAAGGAAGCGGTTCATATCTCCGACATCGACTACATAGTCGAAAGCCAGACCAACCCCAAACTTTTGAGTCTGCCCGAACTGCCGGTTACGGATGTAGACCGCAAAATCGCCTCCCTGGTTATGGAAGAGATGGAGGACGGTTCCTGCATACAACTGGGCATCGGGGCTATGCCCAATACCGTTGGAACGATGATCGCCCAGTCCGATTTGAAGGACCTGGGAGTGCATACCGAAATGCTGGTGGATGCCTATGTGGATATGTATGATGCCGGCAGAGTAAACAATAAGCGCAAGAGCATTGATAAGGGAAAAATGGTCTACACCTTCGCCATGGGCAGTGAAAAGCTTTATAACTTTATGGACCGCAACCCGGCCATTGCCAGTTACCCGGTAGGCTATACCAATGACCCTGCGGTTATCGGGCAAAACGATAAGGTGGTAGGAATAAACAACGCCCTGGAAGTGGACCTCTTTGGCCAGGTAGCCTCTGAATCCGCAGGCTGGAGGCACATTTCCGGTACCGGCGGTCAGTTTGACTTTATCCTCGGTTCCTACAGGTCCAAAGGCGGCAAGGGCTTTATCTGCTTGAGCTCGACCACCACTCTCAAGGATGGAAGCCGGGTTTCCCGTATCAGACCTACCTTAAGCCCCGGAACCATAGTAACTGTTCCCCGTTCCTGTGTCTACCTGGTTACCACCGAGTATGGCACCGTTAACCTGAAAGCAAGAAGCACCTGGGAAAGAGCTGAAGCTCTAATCAACATCGCCCATCCTGATTTCAGAGATGAACTCGTAAAAGAAGCTCAAAAGATGCGTATCTGGACCAAGACCTGCAAGATTAACCCGTAGAATAGATTTATTCTGGAATTAAAAAGCAGGTGTCTATCATGACACCTGCTTTTATTATTTCGGTAATTCATCAGTGACTCTACTGCAAAAAACCCTTTTTGTTGCATGGGGTTGCATAAATATGCAAAGCGAGCGTTGGCGAAGCATGGATGCTTCACCCTTCGGGTACTCCTGATGTTCCATCCTTCGGATGTCACTATTAAGGTTGCACCGGCGAAGACGAGCAGGCGAAAGGGGGCGAGCGACAGGATGTCGCGAGAGCGCCACCTCCCATGGACGGGAGATTGGCGCGGTACCCCTTGAGCCGCGAGACAAGCCGTTGATGTTGCCCATGCGTAGACTGCGAGCGGAATATTCACACAACCCGCCTCCCACTTCTCAAATGCTGGCCGGAACCTCATCTGGAGGTAAAGGTGTAACATTTATGGTCTCAAATGCCTCGTGGCCCGGCTTGAATATTTTAACCTGGGCCATATTTTCTTTTCTGGCATCACTATACCGGGCTACTATGGCAGCGGCCAGGTTGATTTCATCTGCCTGGGGATCATCATCTCCCCGTAAGAGGCCTAAAGGTCCGGGACGATCCAGGACTTTAAAAAGATAATCATTACCCCGGGCTATTTTTTGAATATTTTCATTTTCGCTGTGATTCCTACCCACAGCCAATAATGTTCTTTCGCCCAGGTAAAAGTGGCGTCCCAGTTTCAGGATTTCCATTTCCCCGGCTTCCAGCTCCGGTTTTACTTCCAACAATTTCTTTAGACGGCGGCTAAAACTAGCTTCTGTAAGCAGACAACCACCAGCCGGTGTGGGGTAATCATAGATGCCTAATTTTTCAGCCAGCTCAATCTGCCGGGTTCTACCACGCCCGCTTATGTCCATAAGTTGCTCACGGTCAACCCAGCCTTCTGTTTCAGGTATAGTCGCCGGTAGCAGTCGAGCTGAAAGGGGCCTGAGCACCAGCCCCCGGAAGCCCGAGAGTTTGTCCACCGCATTTAGAGCCGAGCGGTTCTGACTCATCGGCCTTTGTCCTAAAACTTCACCACTGATTAAGAAACTGGCATCAAGCTTTTGCATAAATTCTCCGGCCTTTCTCAGCATGTAACCATGGCAATCAATACAGGGATTAAAATTTTTGCCATAGCCGTAAACCGGATTTTTTAATACCCCTTCTATGTATTCTTTTCCGGTATCCAGGACAAATAATTGAATTCCCAGTTCTTTAGCGGCCATATGGGTAGCACGGTTGGCTCCAAAAAAAGGGCTGGAGAAATTGACCCCGATGACGGTAAGACCCTGTTTTTTTACCAGGGCGGCAGCCAATTGAGAATCCAAGCCACCAGAGAATAGACATACTGCTTTCACTAAACTCTTCCTTTCATTAAGTTTATCATAAGTTATATCTTCAATAATACCGCAGAGTTTGGGTATATGTGCCTGGTATCAATTTACCCCTTACTCCTTACTCCTCACTATTATGATATCCTCATCGCTTATAACTTTTATCCCGTTTTGCTTCAAGAGAGCGGTACATACTCCATCACCGGAGCGCAAACAAGACTTGAAGCTGCCATCATATATGCTTCCAGCTCCGCAGGAAGGACTGCGGCTTTTAAAGATAGCCGAATGCGCTCCGCTTGAATGAGCAAGCTCCAGCGTTTTCAAGGCCCCTTGCACAAAATTCCGGCTCAGATCATTACCATTCGCATCTATAACCCGGGCCTGCCCCCGGAGTACATCTTCACCGCTTCCACCTATTATTTCTGCCGGGCAACGGGGAGTTGACAGGCCTCCCAACTCCTCCGGGCAAACAGGAATCACCTGATTCTTTTTCCACAGATACAATAAATAGGGATTAAGATTATTACCTCCGTTATATTTGCAGTTTATTCCGCAGAGGCATGCACTGACAAGCTTCATATAAATAATTCTCTCCTAAAAATATTAAACTATGAGCTGGGTTGAGTACTCACTTTTCTTAAAAAAAATCTTCTTTTTATCCGATGACTAACTCGCTCTAAGACTCCCGCCTCTATAGGCAGGAGTAAGAGCGACTAAGTCCCTGGATAAGTGCAGCTAAGCTTCAGATGGAGTTAAAACTCCACCTGAAGCAAGTCTTACTTTATGCAAGATGTTTACTCGCTGTTAGCAAAGGAGACATTGTTTTCATATTATATGATACAAAACAAACACTGTGGGGTTAAATAAATATGAAAGAATTTATAATGCTAGTTGTAAAATTACGACCTGAACAGGATGAAAAAGAATTAATAATAAGCAGCGACCTGGCTGCCCACCTGAGCATAGGAGAGGAGCAGGATATAAAGTTACAGGTGGGTCGAAACTATAAGAATGTGTTTTTAAAAGTAAGTCCTGCTGAAAAAAACCGCCATACTATCATTATTAATACGAGCCTGGCACGAAGAATGTGTATTAGCCCCAACCGTAAGTATGCTGTTAATGCCCGGGGCAATACCATGCAGATTGGGCCGGTGGTGGGGATTATGGCTGAGAATTCCCGGGATGCCAAGAAGCCGTTTGGAGGCCAGAGCTTCTTTATTAAGCAGCTTCTTCAAAGTGGTCGGGCTCTGGGACAAATATGTTTTGCTTTTAGTCCTTTCAGCATTGATTGGAAGAGTAAGAGTATTCACGGCTATAGCTGGGGGGAGAAGGGCTGGATTCAAGGGCGGTTTCCCCTTCCTGATGTGGTTTACCCGCGAGAAAAAGCATATTCTCCGGTAAAGCTAAACATCAGGAGAAGATTGGAAAACATGGGCGTAAAATTTTTAAATCCCGCCCTTATCGGCAAGTGGCAAACCTACCGGGTAATTACCCAAAATCCCAGTCTGGTACCATTTATCCCCGATACCCGTCTGATCAACAGTTTTAGCCAGGTAGACAGAATGATAAAAAAATACACTGCGGTTTATTTAAAACCGGTAGCAGGTTCCCAGGGAAGAAACATTATCCGGGTAGTAAAGAAAAAAAATGATTCTTTTTATCAGTATCAGTACCAATTAAATGGTCGCCTGGTTAAGGGAAGCGCTTCCAGTTTAGCCCAATTACGGAGTTGTTTGAAACCGGTAATGGGGAATCGAACTTATATAGCGCAGAAACAGATAAATCTACTACAATCGGCGGGTAATATTATTGATGTTAGGATTCTGGTGCAAAAGGATCACAGTGGAATTTGGGATGTTACCGGTATGGCTTGCCGCGTGGGCAGACCCGGTTCCATCACCAGTAATATATCAGCCGGGGGCAGCGGACAAAAGTTGGAGACTACCCTGAGGGAAAAGTTCCCCGATAAAGAAAAACAGCAGGAGATTATTGAGAAGTTGCGTTTTGTAGCGGTGGAAGCCTGTCGTACCCTGGAAGGGGCTATAGGCTCCAGTGGGGAGATGGGAGTAGATATAGGTATTGATAAAGGAGGACAGGTTTGGTTTATTGAAGCTAATTTAAGACCTGCCCGGCAGGTCTTTACTTTAATCGGGGAAAAGGAAACCCGCCTGCTTTCAGTTAAGAGACCGATGTTGTATTGTCGCTACCTGGCTGGATTCTAGTTTTCCAGGGTTAATCGATAATTATATTTAGAGGGGATTTATTATGAATACTGTGGGAAGAATATATATTTCCAGAGATTTAATGAAAAAGTTAGCTCTGCCGGTTCAAAATGAAATAAAAGTTAGAGTTGGCAACTTGCTGGTTAATAGTGAATTGGTAATACAGGATCTTAAGAAAAAATCATATATGCTCTCCCCGTCTTTGGCTGGAGCCCTTTATATAAAAAAGCGAAAGCACATGAAACTGCGTTATGATCAGCGGGAAAACATTATTCACCTGGGACCGACCATAGGTATACTATCTACCTTTTTGCCTAACCGGGGAGAATATGACCCATTGAGTATGCATGCCGAACTGATATTTCTAAGCAATATCGGCAAGACCCTGGCCGGCCAGGTTTATGTCTTCACCCCAGGATCCATTAACTGGTCTAACAACACTGCCAGGGGCTATGTTTACAAGCAAGTAACTCCAGATAGGGGAGTATGGGTAGCAAATATTTATCCTCTACCTGATGTTGTATATGACCGCATACCAAGTCGTAGCAGTGAAGCACGCTCTTTAATTAGAAATACCAAAAATAGACTATGCCGACTGCCTTATTTAAAATACTTTAATCCTTCTTTCTTAAATAAGTGGAAAGTTTATCAGCTCTTAATTAATGATCCCTCTTTGCATCCCTATATGCCTGAAACCCGGGTGTTGACAGCCGATAATCTTATGGATTTGCTGGCCAAGTATAATATTATATTCCTGAAACCAGCAAACGGAAGCCTGGGAAAGGGAATAATAAAAGTAAAGCGAGATGAAAAAGGCACCTTGCATTTTGTTACTTCGAGTAGAAGGAAAATTAGAAGTTCTGCCGATAGTGTAGCAGAATTAATGAAAAAGACCAGAGATTATCGGGGTAACAGGGCATATATAGCCCAACAGGGGATATCACTGGCCAGTTATAAGGGTTCCCCCTTTGATTTACGCATTGTTTATCAAAAAAATGCTCGAGGAATATGGCAAACCAGTAAAAGCTTTGTACGAGTAGCTCCCCGTGGAAGCAGTGTATCCAATTTGGCCAGTGGCGGTAGAGTGGAAAAAACCAAACATGTTCTCAAATATCTTTATAAAAAGGGTGCAGTGGTCGAAGAAAAATTCTTGCATATAAAACGGCTTTGTCAGCAGGTTGCTGAAACCTTGGAGAAAGCAAGCCAGGCCAATTATGGGGAATTGGGACTAGACATTGGCTTGGATAAGAATGGTTCCCCCTGGCTTATAGAAGTCAATTCCAAGCCTCGCAAAACTACGGAAAGCGAAGTCTCACAGGTAATTGTTAAAAACACCTTTCGCCGACCCTTAGAATACAGTTCTTATCTAGCCGGTTTTTAGTTTATTAAGAAGCTGATGTCACTGCAAACTTGTGTCCTTTAGACAAGAAGGGCTATTTGTAAAGTTTTCTCGTAAAAACATTATATTTTCCTGCTTGCTGCCCCATATACGGCAATAGTACAACTTGAGGGATATGGACTGTAGCTGCAATTGTTATATAATATTGTTATATAATAAAGATGATTAGTTGCGAAAGGAAGTGGAAAGGCAAATGGAAACTAGAACTCGATCATCAAAAGCAGTTAAATTATTGCTGGTAATGGTGTTGGCGGTAGTTATTGGAGGTGCCTACCTGGTCTTTTGTAATTACTATGCAGGTAATGAAGGTAAAATCCAGGCGCAGGCCACCACCAATCAGAGTGTAAATACTGTGGTTCTGGGGCCAAGCAGTGTTGCTGATATGGTGGAAAAGGCCAGCCCGGCAGTAGTCAACATTGAAACCACTGTAGTGGGAAAAAGTTTCGGAGGCAGTGAGTTTTTCAATGATCCATTCTTCCGGCAGTTTTTCGGCAATGATATAGTGATTCCTCGGCAGAATGAGCAGCATGGGATAGGAACCGGTTTCATTATCAATGAAGAAGGCTATGTGGTAACCAATCAGCATGTAATAGACGGGGCCAGTACTATAACCGTCAACCTCAACGGGAATAAGAAGTACCAGGCCCGGGTGGTAGGCCAGGATTATGAATTGGATCTGGCGGTTTTAAAGATTGATGCCGAAGAGAAACTGGCTACTTTGAAGTTGGGTGATTCTGATACCATGCGGGTGGGAGAATGGGTAGTGGCCATCGGTAATCCTTACGGATTGGATCATACCGTAACTGCGGGAGTGGTCAGTGCCAAAGGTCGCCCCATTCAGATTGAAAACCGCGTATACAAGAATTTGATTCAGACCGACGCCGCTATAAATCCAGGTAATAGCGGGGGACCCCTTTTAAGTACTAAAGGTGAAGTAATCGGGATAAACACGGCGGTTGATGCACAGGCACAGGGTATAGGTTTTGCCATTTCCATAAATACTGCCAAGGAAGTACTGGACGAGCTAATCAATAAGGGTAAGGTGATTAGGCCCTACATCGGAGTATGGTTACAACCGGTAGATGAAAAGCTGGCCGGCTATCTTGGAGTCAATCAAGCTGAAGGTATGGTAGTGGCCAATGTAGTGGCGGGCGGTCCCGCAGCTCAAGCAGGTTTAAAAAAATATGATGTAATTCTCAAGGTAGATAAGAAAACTATCAATAATTATGATGAACTACAGGAGATATTAAAAAGCAAACGGGTGGGCGATAAAGTCCTGCTGGAGATTATCCGGAATCAACAACCTCTGCTGGTAACGGTTAGCCTGGCCGAAAAGCCAAGCAGCTAATAAACAGGATAATGGTATGCCGACATAGAATAATAAGACTATACAAGCCGGTTCAGGTGGGCTGAGATCCCACCTTCTTGTTTTATACCATACAGCAACTATAGTGGTTAGCGGGGGACATATTTCGCCTCGTTATAGATTTCTAAAGTAGGGAGGCATTACTAATGAAAGAAATTCGTCATATAGGAATTCTAACCGGTGGAGGCGATTGCCCAGGATTGAATGCAGTAATACGCGCTATTTCTAAAACAGCTATCAATTATGGGGTGGAAGTAATTGGTTTTATTGATGGTTTTAAGGGGTTGGTGGAAAACCGGTATATACAATTAGACTTGCGTGCAGTATCGGGGATTAGTCATACGGGTGGTACTATTCTGGGCACCAGCAACCGGGACAACCCTTTTCAATTCTTTACTATCAGTGAGGGAACCCCCCAGCATAGTGACGAATCTGACCGGGCCGTTGCCAACATGGAACATTTGGGACTGGATGGATTGGTGGTAATAGGGGGTGATGGAAGCCTTAATATTGCTGACCTTTTTTCGGAAAAAGGGGTACCCATTGTTGGAGTACCAAAAACAATTGATAATGATTTATCGGCTACTGATGTTACCTTCGGTTTTAATACGGCGGTAAATACCGCTTCGGAAGCTTTGGATAGGCTCCATACCACGGCTGAATCGCATCACCGGGTAATGGTTTTGGAAGTAATGGGACGCTATGCCGGGTGGATAGCACTTCATGCGGGTATTTCCGGTGGGGCAGATGTTATATTAATTCCAGAGATACCCTATAATATGGATGCTGTAATAAGCAAAATTACGCAGCGCTACCGCCAGGGTAAAAATTTTAGTATTATTGTAGTGGCTGAGGGAGCAATTCCCGAAGATGGGGAAATGGTTATTAGAAATCTGGTGGCTACCAGCCATGATCCCATAAGATTAGGAGGAATAGGCCAGAAAGTAGCCGAGGATATCGGTAATCGCTTACAAAATATCGAAGTTAGGGTAACCGTGCTGGGTCACTTACAGCGAGGAGGTTCTCCTATTCCCTATGACCGGATACTTTCCACTCGCTATGGTGTAGCTGCCGTAGACGCCTTCATGGCGGGACAATTTGGTACCATGGTAAGCCTGCGGGGGGACATGATAGCTGCCGTACCAATAAAGGAGGCTATAAAGGAAATACGGAAAGTAAAACCGGAGAGTGATTTGGTAAGGGCAGCCCGAGCTGTAGGCATTAGTTTTGGGGATAAGTATTAAGAAGAGTCAAGGGCTGTTTTGAAACTGCTTCGCAGTTTATTCCGATGCTTAAATAGTGGGTCATGAACGGGAGGAGTTAACTTGGGATGAATAAAATTGCCGTATTGGGTGCTGGAATAATGGGTGCAGGTATTGCCCAGATCCTCGCTCAGGGAGGATACAGCGTAATCATGCGGGACTTGCAGATGACTCTGGTTAAGGATGGACTTCAGACCATAGAAGAGAACCTGGAAAAAGAAATAGAAAAAGGAATTTTGCACAATGAAGAAAAAGAAATAATAATGGGGCGGATTCAAGGTTCTACTGATTTGGCAGATCTGCATGATGCTGACCTGGTGATTGAGGCTGTAGTAGAAAACATGGCCATAAAGAAACAAATTTTTGCTGAGCTGGATAACTTGTGTCCCTACCATACAATATTGGCTACCAACACCTCGTCTCTTTCCATAGCAGAGATTGCCTCCTCCACCCGCAGGCGGGATAGAATTGTGGGCCTGCATTTTTTTAATCCGGTTTCTAAGGTTAAACTGGTGGAAGTAATAAAAGGTATCGATACCTCTCCTGAAACTTTGGAAACAGCTCGGGATTTTGTTCAGAAACTGGGGAAGTATCCGGTGGTTGTAAGCCGCGAAAGCCCCGGCTACATTGTCAATCGTATTCTAATTCCCTATTTAAATGAAGCAATATGGGTATACGGGGAGGGATTGGCAGAAAAAGAGGATATTGACCTGGCTATGAAATTGGGTGCAGGGATGCCACGTGGTCCCCTGGAACTGGCAGATTCGATTGGTTTAGATCATCTATATGCCAGAATCCAGGTTTTTTATGAGGAATTCAGAGACCCCAAATACCGGCCTCACACTTTATTCTCTACCATGGTTAGAGCTGGTTACTGGGGTAAGAAAAGCGGACGGGGGTTTTATAATTATCGTGATTAAGGTACCGGCTTAAGTGAAAGTAATTTAAGGTTATAACATATAAGAAATATGTCCCCGCTTTTTAAGCGACCGGGTTTCTATTAACAAGACAGGCAGTGGGTTCTAATAATTTATTTGGTAGTTCAATAATACAAAAAGATAAACATAAAGATATTATATAGATAGATAGAGGAGGAGTTTAATATGGCTTATAAGAGCAATAATGCTTTGGGTTTATTTTTTGGCATGATTATGGGGGTAGTCGTATTTGGATTTTCCTTCTGGGGAATTGACTACTCTCTAGGTGCTGATGATAAAACACTAAAAATAATGCTGTATATACCGGCTTATCTTTTTTTGGCCATTTACCTGTTTTTAATCGTAGGGCTTATTAATATGGGCTATCGGATTGAAGAAGCTGGTTTAACCATTAAGTGGGGATTATACTCCGTTAGCATACCCTGGGCTGAAATCAATGAGGTTTTCCAAGTGGAGGGGAAGGGCAACATATTTTCATTGCTCGGAGCCAGCTGGCCTGGATACATGATAGGACTTTATTCAGTAAAGGGTTTGGGTCCGGTTAGAATGTTTGCTACCACTCCCCAAAAGGGTTTTATTTATTTAAAAACCGCTCGCGGATTTTATGGTTTAACCCCGGCTGATAATGAAATGATAAAGGCCATAGCAGTCAAAGCTAATAAAGAAGTGCAAATGGTAGACATGAATGAGATGCCGGAGGAAATCAAGGGAAAGAATATTCAAGAAGACCGCTTTTATAAAATATTGTTTAACCTTAACCTAATATTCCTTTTACTCTTTGCCGCCTACCTCGCCATTTTCTTCCCCGGATCTGGTGCGCCCCCATTTATAATTCTATTGTTAGTTCTGGCAGTAGCATTGTTCTTCTTTGGAATAGGTAATGCCGGGCGCCTGTACCAATTTAGTGAACAGGGAGGTTGTATATTACTCCTTTTAGCACTAGCGGTAACCGGAATATTTTTTATTCTCTCCCTGTCAGAGATTACTTTAAGGTGATAAAAAATAGCTATACAATAACGATAATTATGTAAACTAATAAGTCTTTAGAGAGGATTTTTATCATGCAATTAGGAATAATAGGAATGCCTTCAGTCGGTAAAACCACCGTATTTGAATTGCTCACGGAAAGCCGTGATAGAGTTCATAACGTTGGGAAAACCAATGTGGCTATGGCCCGTATACCAGATGAAAGAATTGATTATTTATCCCAGCTATATAAGCCCAAAAAAACCAGTTATGCCCAGTTGGAAGTAGTGGATATACCTGGTTTAATCCCGGGCGCAGAAAAAGCAGCGGTGCTTTTTTTGGATAGTGTGCGCAAAGCTGATGCTTTGTTGCATGTTGTTCGCGTTTTTGAGGACAGTGAAGTCCCTTCTTTCAACAACGAAATCAATCCGGTAAAAGACATTGAAACCATAAACTATGAATTATTGCTGGCTGATTTGGATTTGATAGAAAAAAGGATGGAAAGGATAAATAATAATAAAAAGAAGAATCAGATGTTAAAAGAGCTTTCTTTATTGGAGCGGCTAAAAGAGGCGGTAGAGAATGAAGTACCGATTTCTTCACTAGAGATTAATGATGAAGAAGAGGAAATCATGCAAAATTACCAATTTCTTACCACTAAACCCATGATGATCTGTCTCAATCTAGGGGAGGATCATTTAAGCCACCCTGATTACCCTCTACGTCGTGAGGTATTGGATTTGGCTCAGCTTAAAAGATATCCTGTGGTTGAAATATCGGCCAGTATTGAGCGGGAAATTGCCGATTTGGTGGAACTATACTTGCAGAACGAAAACTACACGGTGTTTAAGTACTATACCGCCAAAGAAGCGCTGGCATGTATCGATAAAACCCAGCTTGACCTTGCCATCTTGGACATCATGCTGCCGGATATGAACGGCTATGATGTCTGCCGCGAGCTGCGCTCGACCACGCGCACCAGCCATATCCCGATCATCTTCCTCACGCAGAAGGACGAGCGGAGTGACAAGATCGCCGGGCTGGAACTAGGGGCGGACGACTATATCACCAAGCCGTTCGACATCGAAGAGCTGAAGCTGCGCGTCAAGAATCAGATCGAGCGTGCCGAGCGCGACAACTACACCGATCCCAACAGCGGCCTGCAGGTCCTGCTTGTGGCGGGGGCGTTCAAGCGTTTTCCGGCCGTGGATTGGGTCATCTATATCGAGAATCACGGCGACAAGGATTCGCCGATCATCGAAAACATCCAGGCCCTGGACCTGTCATTCGGCGATGATGACCCCAAGGAGGCGGTCATACTGCATCATCTGAACGGCGACAACGCCGGCGAGACCGCGTTTCAGCCAAAGGACTCGCCGATCGAGCCGGGCAAGTCTCTCCGGCTTGCCCCCAACGGCGGCCGGCCCGCCTGCACCAGTGCGTTTCCGTTCTTCAATCTCACATACGGCAACGGCGGAGCGATCATTGCGATCGGCTGGACGGGCCAGTGGGCGGCGACATTCGACAGGTCTGCCTCCGGACAAACGCGAATCATGGCCGCCATGGAAAAGA
>ENA-UOUL01002599-UOUL01002599.1-bioreactor-metagenome-genome-assembly--contig:-NODE-2599-length-20661-cov-4.238972_pt1 | contig 20661 bp, 22 predicted proteins | sample MGYA00249838_ERZ747220 | MGnify/ENA primary metagenome ERZ747220 (study PRJEB28778, sample SAMN05720191) | bioreactor metagenome | isolation source: Anaerobic biogas reactor | place: USA:Washington...
GTGGCCCACAAAATCCGGGAAGATGGTCGACGCGCGGGACCAGGTCTTCAGCACGGACTTCTTGCCCGACTGGTTCATATCCTCGATGCGCTTGAGCAGCGCTTCCTGTACATAGGGCCCTTTCTTAATTGAACGACTCATGGATGGTAATGCCTCCCTTCAACCCTGCTTACTTGCTGTTGATGCGCTTGATGATCAAGCGGTTGGAATACTTCTTGTGCTTGCGCGTCTTGTAGCCAAGGGCAGGTTTGCCCCAGGGGGTTACGGGGGCGGGCATGCCGATGGGCGACTTGCCCTCGCCGCCGCCGTGGGGGTGATCCACGGGGTTCATCACGACGCCGCGGACGCTGGGGCGGAAGCCCATGTGGCGCTTGCGACCGGCCTTGCCGATGCGCACGTTCTCGTGGTCAGTGTTGCCCACGGTGCCGATGGTGGCACGGCCGTTGAGCGGCACCTTGCGCATTTCGCCAGAGGGCATACGCAGCGTGGCATAGCCGCCTTCCTTGGCCATCAGCTGGGCATAGGTGCCGGCCGAGCGCACCAGCTGGCCGCCGGCGCCGGGCCGGATCTCCACGTTGTGGATCAGCGTGCCGGTGGGGATGTTCTGCATCTGCAAAGAGTTGCCGGGCTTGATGTCCGCCGTCTCGCTGGAGACGATCATGTCGCCCACATTGAGACCCAGCGGGGCCAGAATGTAGCGCTTCTCGCCGTCCAGGTAGTGCAGCAGCGCGATGAAGGCCGAGCGGTTGGGGTCGTACTCGATGGCGGCCACCTTGGCCGGCACGTCCAGCTTGTTGCGCTTAAAGTCGATCAGGCGATACTTGGCCTTGGCGCCGCCGCCGCGGTGACGCACGGTGATCTTGCCCTGCTTGTTGCGGCCGGCGTGCTTCTGCTTGCTGGTGACCAGCGCCTTCTCGGGCTTCTTCTTGGTAATCTCTTCAAACGTCAGCACCGACATGAAGCGGCGCGCCGGTGAAGTGGGTTTGTATACACGAATCGGCATTTGCTTATTCCTCCCTTAGACCATGCCTTCGAAGAACTCGATGGGCTTGGAGTCTTCGGTCAGCTTCACATAGGCCTTCTTGACCTCGGGGGTGCGGCCGCTCGTTCTGCCCTGGCGCTTGATCTTGCCCATCTGGCGCAGGGTATTGACGCGCTCCACTTTGATATCCTTGAACACCTTCTCCAGGGCCTTCTTGATCTCGACCTTGTTGGCGTCAATGGCTACTTCGAACACGTACTGCTTGTCGGCGATGCCGTTGTAGCCCTTCTCTGTCAGGACGGGGCGCAGGATGATATCATGAGGGCTTTTCATGACGCGTAGACCTCCTCAATGCCTTTGACGGCATCCTGCAAAATGATCAGCTTGCCGGCGCGCAGGATGTCGTATACGTTGAGCGTGTTGACGTTGGCGCCGGACAGGCTCTGGATGTTGCGCGAGGCGCGGATGAGCGACTCGTCGGGGGTGGCGGTGATCAGCAGGGCCTTCTTCTCGACGCCCAGATCGTTGAGCATCTTGACGACCAGCTTGGTCTTGGCCTCCTTGAGTGCAATCTTGTCCACCACAATGATGTCGCCGGCGGACAGCTTGCTGGACAGCGCGCTCTTCATGGCCAGGCGGCGCACCTTCTTGGGCACGTTGATCACGTAGTCGCGCGGCTTGGGCGCAAACACAACGCCGCCGTGACGGAACTGGGGCGCGCGGTTGGAGTGATGGCGCGCGTTGCCGGTGCCCTTCTGGCGATAAATCTTACGGCCGCCGCCGCGAACTTCGCTGCGGGTGAGGGTGCTTTGGGTGCCCTGGCGCTTGTTGGCCAGGATGGAACGGACAACCAGGTGCATGGCGGCCACGTTGGGCGTGACGGCAAATATTTCATCAGGCAGATTGATCTCGCCCGCGGCCTTGCCCTGCATGTTAAGAACTTGAACGGTTGGCATGAACTGTATCCTCCTTCTTAGGCTTTGCAGGTGTTGCGCACGAGCAGCAGCGCGCCCTTGGGACCGGGCACTGCGCCCTTGACCAGCAGCAGGTTGCGATCGGCGTCCACTTCCACTACCTCAAGGTTTTGAACCGTGACGCGCTCCACGCCGTACTGGCCGGACATGTGCTTGTTTTTAAACACGCGGCTGGGGGTGGAGTTGGCGGCCATGGCGCCCACGCCGCGGTGATACTTGGAGCCGTGGCTCATGGGGCCCCGGGACTGGTTCCAGCGGTAGATAACGCCGGTGAAGCCGTGGCCCTTGCTGGTGCCGGTGACGTCGATCTTGTCGCCCGCCTCAAATACGGAGGCGCCGATGGTCTGGCCCACTTCGTAGCTGGCGCTGTCCGCCAGGCGGAACTCGCGCAGGTGACGGGCGGGGGCCACGCCGGCCTTGGCAAAGTGCCCGGCATCGGGCTTGCTCACTAACTTCTTCACCCGGTTCTCGGGCAGCGTGTCAAAGCTGAACTGGACAGCCTCGTAGCCGTCCTTTTCCATGGTTTTCTTCTGCACCACCGTGCAGGGGCCGGCCATGATCACCGTGACCGGCACAAGGCGGCCGTCGGGCAGGAACTTCTGCGTCATGCCCAACTTTTTGCCTAAAATCGCTTTCTTCATGATAGCTCCTCCTGCCTTACAGCTTGATTTCGATCTCGACGCCGGCGGGAAGATCCAGCTTCATCATGGCGTCCACGGTGCGGGCGTTGGGGTTGTGAATGTCGATCAGGCGCTTGTGGGTGCGGCGCTCAAACTGCTCGCGGCTGTCCTTGTACTTGTGGGGCGCGCGCAGGATGGTGATGATCTCCTTCTCGGTGGGCAGCGGGATGGGGCCCGCTACCCGGGCGCCGGTCCGCTTGGCGGTATCCACGATGCGCTCGGCAGACTGATCGATCAGGTTGTGCTCATATGCTTTGAGCTTGATGCGGATCTTCTGATTGGCCATTTGATTTCCTCCTATTGTTCGTCTCATGGTCCGGCTTGTTGGGCGCCGACGCAAGATGGCGCCTGCTGCTGCCGGCCGTCCTTCCCCGCCTGGTCGCGCCGGGAAGGGCGCTGAGTCCGTCGCCCGATTGTCGGGCTGGTCGGCGATAATGACCCGCCCAGGCCGGGGCGGCAACCTATCGCGTCATCCCTAAACAGACAGCTCGACTATTATACCCAAGCCCCGAAGCAATTGCAAGCACTTTTTGCAGTTTTTCAACCTGCTTTCTGTTTTATTTTCCCGCTATCCCCTGCCATGGCCCCGAAAACCATGCGCCCGGGGGCAGGCGCTCTGTCAACCGCCCCGGGTGTATCTTTTCGGGCGTGCGGGAGGCATTTCTTCTATAAATGAATGTATTTCTGTATGACCCGCATGCGTACAGAAAAGCCTGAGCCGCACGCGCCCATAAAAGTCGGAGCCGCACGCGCGCACAAAAGCCCCGCCATCAGGCAGGGCTTAATAACGGCCACGGTCTATTGTTGCGCCTTATGATTTCCGGATGTTCAGCAAGTGCTGCGGGGCACTGTCCTCACTGTGCCTGTGCCGCCACAAAGGCCGCCAGCGCGCGGCGGATCTCCTCCCCATGGCCTTCCATCATATGGCCGCCCGTGTCAAAGGAGATGAAGCTGTGATCGGGAAACCGGCGCGCAGCCTGGGCGATGGCCTCGTAGCTGGCCACCTGGTCATCCCTGGCGTGGAAGATCAGCGTGGGCACCTGGAGGGCCTCGATGGGGTAGTCATCGAAGTTGCGCGCCATGTTCGGGTTGGTGAGGGCGCCGTCGATGTCCACGCCCACCTTGCGCTGGGAGATGGGCATCATGCTGTGGATGGTGTCCGGGTCCATGCCCATGATGGGCCTGAAAAGCGGGCTGATGAGGAACATGGGGTAGTCGTTGCTCAAAAACGGCGGCGGCGCCTGGTAGGCGGTGTAGGTCTGCGGCTTTTCAGCGGGCGGCGCTGCCGAGCAGTAGAGGATCAGCCCGCTGGTGCGCTGGGGGTAGTCCAGCGCAAAGCGGATGGCCACCGTGCCGCCCGCCGACGTGCCCAGCACATACACCCGCTCGATGCCCAGGTGGTCCAGCAGCTCCACGTAGGCCGCGGCCTGTTCGGCCGGGGTGCCTTCCCCCATCACATCGCTGCCCGGGTAGCCAAAGCGGGAGGGGGCGATGATGCGGTTGTCCCCCGCCATGTCCTGCACGGTATCCCAGGCCTGGTCATAGCCGCCGAACAGCCCGTGCACCGACAGGATGACCGGGCCATCCGCCCGGCCGCCATCCACATAGCTCATCTCGCCGTAGGACAGCGCGGCCGTCTCGGCCCGGTAGCCGGCCAGCCGCTCCTCCCCCGCGCGCACCGCGGCGGCGCATCGAATGCCCTGAATGATCAGATACAGCGCGATGATGGCCACCAAAGCCAGCAGCACCCGCTGCCATATCGGCCGCCTGCGCTTCACGCTATTGCTCATCAGCCTGCCTCCCTCCGGCGACGGCCGTTATCCCGGCCTGCTGATGGGCACTATATCATGGTTGTGTAAAGTTTTCGTGAAATCACTGCCCGTGCACCGCGTCCCACAGGCGGTGATAGGGCTTCATCAGCGCCGCCGCCGCCAGCGCGCAGGCCGCCGCCATCACCCGGTGCAAAAAGTGCAGCCGCAGCACCCGGGGCGTGCGCAGGGCCACCAGGCCGGTCTGCTGGGCGCGCAGCGTCCAGAAGGTCTTCTCAATCTCCTTGGGCTCCACCAAAATGGCGGGCACCCACTCGGGAAACACGTACACCGGGGCGATCAACTCTTGTAAGAGGAAGAAGATGGCCGCCAGGTTGAGCGCGTACAGCAGCGCGATCAGCAGCCCCTTGCCGATAAACTCCGGCAGCATGCGGTTGGCATAGCGCGTCTGCAGGCGCAGGCGGCTGCCCTCCACCAATCGCCGGGCGTAGCGGCCGGTCAGCTTGAGGGTGAGCGCCACCAGCAGCAGCCCGCCCACGCACAGCAGCAGCCGCAGCGGCAGCCGCGCGCGGTAGATCTCCTTGGGCAGGCTGTCAAAGGTGCCGCCCGGCCGCCACTGGCTGATGCCCTGGCTGAGGGCGGCGTAGGCCCCGGCGCCGGGCAGCGGCTGCATGGCCACCGTCAGCATGGTGGTCTGTATGTTGGCCTTGTCCAGCGCCTTCAGGGGCACCTGCGCCCAGGTGGCATCCTGATCGCCCACGCCGCGATGGCGGCGGGTGATGCCCACGATGGTAAAGGCATGTTCGCCGATCATCAGCTTGCGGCCCACCGGGTCGCCAATGCGGTAGAGGTCCAGCGCCAGCTTTTCATCCAGCACGGCGACGTGCGCTCCGGCCTCTATTTCTTCTATATAGATGTGCCGCCCGGCGGTCAGTACCGGCGCGGGGTAGAGCACGCCGCCCCCCACGCCGCGGAGCAGCCCGGCGGCGCTGCCGCCCGCCCCGTCGGTAAAGGCGGTGCCGGGCGTGTAGGCCGTCAGCCCCCACGCCCCCACGGCGGTGCTCATCTCCTCCATCTTGCCCGTCAGGGATTTGAGCAGCTCGCCCAGCGGGGTCAGCTTGGGCTCCTTGGCCTGCTCCTCCTGCTGTTGGGCGGGCTCCTCCGCCCCGGTGCCCTCCTTGGGCTGCTCAATCTGGGTGTCCTTGGCCTCCACTTTGGGGGACAGGATGCTGTACTCATACACCCGGGCCTCCCGCCCGGCCTGCACCCAGGTGAGCGCCATGACGGCGGCCAGCAGCACCAGCAGGGCCGCGCGTTTAATCGACATATTCCATCACCGCCTGGCCGTCGGACAGCGTCCTGTCCTCCCGGTCCGCGATTTCCACATAGCTCAGGTCGTCCTCCAGCGAGACTAACTTGGCCGAGGTCTCCAGCACCGTCACGTCCTGCTTTTTTACGGTGTAGGTGGTGTTGCTCAGCATGCCGCCCCATGTCTGCTGCACAACGAATACGTAGTGCTTGTTATCCCCGCCGCTGCGCAGCGCGCTGGCCGGGATCAGCGTGGTGGTGCGCTGGGAGCGGTAGGTGATGGTCAGGTTCTGCGGCTGGGCCATCAGCTTGCTCAGGCCGCCCAGGGCGGACAGCGTCTCCTGGTCCAGCTCGATCAGGGCGTACTTCTTGCCGTCGGCGGCCACCTGGATGTCGGTGATGGTCAGCTCCCGGTCGCTGCCCTCCATCAGGGCCTTCATCCCTTTGCTTATGGGCTTTTTGATGTCGGTGATGTCGCAGCGGAATACCGGCGCCTCCCCGGGCAGGCTGAGGGTGTAGGCCGGCTTGCTGCCGTCGTACTTGTCCCCCGTCTTGAGGGTGAACTCCGTCAGCCAGCCCTCGCGGGGCGCGCGGATGCTCTGCAGGGCGATCTTCTTTGCCTCCAGGTCCAGCATCTGGCGGGACAGCTTGGCGATGTCCTCGCGCATGCAGTCGGTCTTTTTGATGTAGTCAAACACGGCGGCGCCGGTGCGGCGCACCGGGCTGTTGCCGGTGTAGATGCGGCGCAGGGCGTCGGTCTCCTCGTCCATCTTCACCTTGGCGTCGTAGGCGTCCTGCATGGCCTGCTTGAGGTCGGCCATCAGCTTTTCTCGGCGCACGACCTGGGGGTCGGGCGTGGCGGTGGGCGCGGCGGTGGCCTGGTCATCCGCCGGTGCTGGGCTGGCGGTGGGCGTAGCTGTCGGTTCAGCCGTCGGTTCAGCCGTCGGCTCGGGGGCAGGCGTGGCTTCCTGCTTGTCCGCCGCGGCGTCCTCCTGCGGCTTGCTGCCCCAGGCGGCAATGTCCTCGGGCAAGGTGTACTCGGCCTCCAGCGCCGCTGCCTGCGCCAGGAACAGCTTGCGGTAGTAGTCGTCGGTGGCGCTGAGCACCTGGTTGTACTGGCGGTTGTGGTCGCTCTCCTGCGTGATGCGCAGATGGCCGGCCACCTCCACCGTCAGCTCGCGCACCTTTTTCTCATAGTCCACGCGAATCTTGGCCAGCTCGCTGTCAAACTCGGGCGCGTAGGCGGTAAACAGCGTGTCGCCGGGCTTTATCAGGTAGCCTGGCCGCGCCATCACCTTGTCCACGATGATGTTCAGCGACCGGGCGTCCTCTATGGTGAAGGGCTCGCCCTGCGAAAAGCGGATTTCGCCCTTGACGGCGATCTTGTCCTCCAGCTTGCCGCGGGTGGCGCTGATTTTCTGTATCTTGGCGGTGGTAATGGTTTGCAGCGTGCGGGCAAAAAACATGCAGGCCAGCAGCACGCAGACCAGTATCAACAGCCATTTCAACGCTTTCTTCTTGGTGCTCATCAGCAGCTCCTTATTTCATATCGCTCAGCTGAATGCCAAGCAGGATGTCTTCATGAAAGTATGTGTACAGCAGCAGCGCGGGCAAAATGTACAGCGCCGCCCCCGTGAAGGCGATGCCCGGCTCGTTGGTGCTCAGCTGGTTAAACATCACCGACAGCGGCATGCGTGCCTGGTCGTTGCTCAGGTAGATCAGCGGCTGCTCCACCATGTTCCAGCTGTCGGCAAAGCTAAGCGCCGCCGCAGCACCCAAAATGGGCTTTGAGATGGGCAGCACCATGTGCATGTAGCACCGCCAGGTGCCCGCGCCATCCATCATGGCCGCCTCAAACAGATCGCCCGGGATGCCCACCATATACTGCCGCACCAGAAAGATATAAAACGGCGAGAACACCATGGGCAGTATCACCGCCCACTGGGTGTTCATCAGCCCCAAGGTGCGCATGGTCAGCACGCTGGGCGCCATGGTCACCTGGAAGGGCAGCAGCATCAGCATCAGGATGATGAAAAACAGCGCGTCCCGCCCGCGGAACTTAAACCGGCTCAGCGCGTAGGCCATCATGGGGATTACCAGCGCCTGGCCCAGCAAGATGGCCAGCGTGTACAGGGCCGAGTTGACGAACAGCTGCAAATACACCGGCTTTTCAATCAGCAGGCTGTAGTACTGCCGCAGCGATACCATGCTGGGCGACAGCAGAATGTCCATCCACTGGCCTTCCTTGTAGTTGTTGCGCGTCTCCAGGTAGGCCTTCATCTCGCTCATGGGGAAGAACGAGTACAGGAATGTGAGCACAATGGGCAGCAGCGTCACCGCGCAGATGATGGTGAGCAGAATGTAGCTGATGATGCGCCCCGGCCGCAGCCGGCGGCGGTGATGCCCTCGCGCTGTGCCTCAGGGGTTTCGGCAATATCGCCGCCCAAATATGTGCACAGCATCCAGGTCTTGCTCATCTTGTAATGCCGGCACTGCAGGTCTTCGATCGCCAGCACTTTCAGCGGTTCCACCCGGATGCGCGTCTCCTCCCATACCTCGCGAACCACCGCCCGGGTGATGTTTTCGCTCCACTCCAGCTTGCCGCCCGGGGCTGCCATGTAGGAACCGCCCTGCCCGTCCGGGTAGCGGACCAGCAGGATGCACCCATCCTTTATGATGATTCCGCCGGCGGCAATCCGATGGCGTAGGGAATCGTCTGGTTCTGAAGGTAACATGCCAGGATTATAACAGGCTGTCCCGAAACCCAATACCCCACCTCCACCGGAGACCTGCAGTCGATTGGCGTGCCCGGTGATGACACTGGCGTGATCGAACTCCACAGGAGACCCGTGGTCGATTGGCACGCCCGGTGAGGACACCGGCACGATCAAATAACATCCACGTGCTCGGTCTGGAGTCCCCGTTGAAAACCGACGGGGCAGGCCGGCACGAGCAATATCGGAGACTGGCATGAGCATTGGTAACATAAACAAACAACCCTTCAATGAAGGGTCGTTTTATATTCATAAAGCTTGCTAACCTTTACTTCGTTGCGCAGGCGATGCAAGGGTCAAAGGCGCGTACAACCCGGCCAACCGCCCGGGCAAGCTCATTGCTGATACCTTCGGGACCGACATAACGTTTGGCCGCAACCATCAGTGCCCGGCGGATGGCCAGCATATTGTGCACGGTTGGGATGATGAAATCCGCTTTTTTGATCAGCCCGTTTTCCACTTCATAGCGGTGGATCAAGGGACCGCGGGGGGCTTCCACCAGGCCAAAACCGATCCCATCCCTGGGCTGATATTTGACCATGGCTTCACCGTGCTGCAAATCAGTTTCAAGCATTTGTCTGGCTTTTTCCAGCGCGTAAACCAACTCAATCCCCCGGCAAAGGTCGAAGAACGAGATCGCGTGAGCGGGTTTGCCATAAGTGTCACCGAAGCGTTTCAGGTAAGCATCGGCTTTTGGCGTGCCAAAGGATTCTGTCAGGTTGATGCGGGCCAGGCTGTTTGCCCGCATGATATGCCCCTGGAAATCACTGACCCCGGCGTAAGAGTAGTCACTGCTTTCGATATTGATGAAATTTTCATACTCTTGGGGTGCAAAGCTGTGACATTCCCGTTCTTGTCCACACATCACCCGCAATCTGTTGCTGTTGAGCCGGAAATTCCCGGCCTCAGTTGAGGCGAGATAATATGTAGGTTCATCGTCACCCCAGGTGCCAATACGGTCAACCATTTCCATGGACATGTGCCAGTAATTGTCCACCAGGTCCACAGCCACCGGCAGTAATTCTTCAAGCGTTTTGATCATCGCGTCGGCTTTTTCACGGGGGATACTGCTGGTGACTCCACCGATAACAGTCTTAATGGGATGGATAAATTGTCCTCCGGCCAGGCTGATCAGGTCAGTGCCGATTTTTCTGATTTTCAGGGACATTTGGGCAAGAGAAAACTGGCGCGCTTTAGCTTCCGGATCCTCTCCCATGTCAAAAAGCGAACTGGCGTTGACGCGGTCAGGCATGGTGAAGATGAAGAGTGAAGTAGCCTGGTTTTGGATCAACTGCCCCAGCAGCAGTACTTCCCGGATTTCACTGGCAAGGGGTGGGGGTGTGACGCCAAAAACATCTTCAAGCGCTTTAACGGAAGCGACCTGGTGCGCGGTTGAACAAACACCGCAGATGCGCGGGACGATCACGGTGATTTGCTCAGCCGGAACGCCCTGAACGTAATAACTAAATCCGCGCATTTCCATGGCCTGGAAATCAGCTCTGAACACTTCATCATCGTGAATGTCAATCACAACTCGGGCATGTCCTTCAATCCGGCTTAGAGGGTAGGTTAGAGTAGTCATCAGATCATCTTTTCCTTTGTCCGTTGGGGTAGAGACTCGTCCTGGGTGTAGTCAGTGAATTGATCGAGGAACAAGGACAGCCAGGGTGAGGCCAGGGCGGCATTGATTTCTTCGATAGGGATGTCAGTCATGCGGGTAAAAACACGCCGTAAATTGTCGAGAACGAATTCAGGCTCCCGGTTGAGATAGGGGTTGGCTGGCCCCCGGCAGCCCACACAGGCATGGCCAGGTCGGGTGCAGAGCGCGCCGCAGCCACCGCGGGTTGAGGTGCCTAAGCAAAGGTAACCCTGGTTGATCAGACAAATGTCGGGGTCAGGGGTGCCGCTGCGCGGTCCGGAGATGGAAGTGGGACGCATATCGGGCAGTTTTTTGCGGCCGCATTCCTGGCAGACGATGCTTGCGATTTTGGCGTTCTCCGCTTCTGTAAGCGCGGTAATGAAAAGTTCTGGTGTTGGAGGGCAGCCTGGCAAGTACAGGTCGACATGCACAAATTTATCGATTGGATAAGCGCGGGGCAGCATACTGGGCAAGCGCAAGCGGTGGGCGGAATCCAGGTAAGACGCACGTGAAATGTGCCCCTCCCGGATTTGTGCCACTCCACCTGAAAGGGCGCAGGTGCCAACAGCAATCAGTTTTTTGCTGCGTGAAGCACCTTTGCGCAGGTTATGCAGGTCCTCATCAGTGCGAACGCCGCCCGAGACCAGCAAAACCTCGATATCCTCCGGTATTTTGTGAGTTGATACAACCAGGGGCATGTAGACCAGGTCAAAATTGTTGATCCATTCGTCTGAATTCAGCAGGGAAACCTCACAGCCGGAGCAGCCGGACAGCTGAAGAACGGCAAATTTTGGTAGTTCTTTTTTTGGTTCCATAGACGACTCCAACTGGATGATTTTGGATTTATCCACTAATTATAGTGTAATTTTCCACAGAATAGAGCCTGGTTATCCACTGCTTATCCACAAATAGCCTTTTGAACCGGAGTGTTCAGAATGGATGTGAACAGGTAAAATGGTTGAGGTAGGTAGACAGGAGAAAAAATGCAACCAACTATTGAGCAGGTATTGGGCTGGACCAAAGAAGCGGGCGAGATCGCCCGGAAAATGCAGGGTGGGAACCTGGATGTGCGTTATAAAGCTGCGGCGGATATCGTCACCGCGGCTGATACTGCCGTCGAAGATTTTCTGGTTTCAAAAATTCATGCCGAGTTTCCAGACCACTCAATCAATGCCGAAGAAAGCGGTGAGCAGGAGTTGGCAGCCGACCATACCTGGTACATTGACCCGATTGACGGCACGCTCAATTATGCTCACGGCTTGCCGCAATATTGTATTTCTGTGGCCTATGCCTACCAGGGGCAGTTGCAGCTGGGGGTCGTGTATAGCCCGCCGATAGACGAGGCTTTCTGGGCTGTCAAAGGCGGTGGTGCATATCTTAACGGAGACAAAATCGAGGTGTCTTCAGTTGAATTGCTGCGGGATTCCATGCTCATTACTGGTTTCAGAAATTACCTCCTGGATACGCCCCGCTCAAATATCGATAATTTTGTGCGCTTGAGCCGGGAAGTTCAAACCATCAGAAGGTTAGGCTCTGCGGCACTCGATATTGTTTATGTAGCGTGTGGGCGGGTGGAAGCTTTCTGGGAAATTGATTTGAATCCCTGGGATGTGGCGGCTGGGATCCTGATTGTCCGTGAAGCCGGAGGCATCGTCGAAGGTCTTTATGGAGACAGCGATCTCTTGACTGGTAAAGTAGATATTCTGGCTGCCAACCCGCACATCTTCCCTCAAATGCGCTCAATATTGCTGGAAGAACGAAACAAAGCCGGAATCAATGCAACCCAACCCTAATTTTTTACCGGATAAAGGACTAACTGATAGCAAGAAGCAATTCGCTTTGAAAAATTGTCAAACTCCCTCCGTTTTCAGCTGAAAATGAGTTAACATTCATTTACCATTACGTATTGAAGAGTAGACTTTGTGAAATTTATCAATGAAGTTTTAAATAACCCCGCCTTGTTGATCAGTGTCATCCTGACCATTGGGGTTATTTTGGTCAACGGCTGGACAGACGCGCCTAACGCGATCGCTACTTGTATTTCCACCCGTGCCATTCCCCCCAAACAAGCCATCGTCATGGCGGCCGTTTTCAATTTTCTGGGCGTCTTTGTGATGACACTGATCACCAAAAATGTTGCCATGACCATCAGCAATATGGTCGACTTTGGAACTGATATCAAGGCTAGTTCGATCGCCCTGAGCGGCGCGCTGGCCTCGATCGTGATCTGGGCGACTGCGGCCTGGTATTTTGGCATCCCCACCTCGGAGAGTCACGCCCTGATCGCCGGCCTGACAGGGGCGGCGGTAGCCTATTCCAACAGTTTCCAGGGCGTCAACCCTGCCGAATGGGTCAAGGTGATTTTTGGCCTCATCCTTTCAACCTTCGGTGGTTTCTTTTTGGGTTGGGCTATCTCCAAGTTGATTGAAAAGCTTTTCAAGCATCAGGATAGAAGACAGACGAATCAATTTTTCCGAAAGGCTCAAATCACTGGTGCGGCAGCCATGTCCTTTATGCATGGTGCCCAGGATGGACAAAAATTTATCGGTGTATTTCTGATTGGAATCGCGCTGGCCAAGGGGCAGGCTGTTTCAGGAGCAATGACGATTCCCATTTGGTTGATGCTGCTTTGCTCCGTGGTCATGGCTTTGGGCACTTCTATTGGGGGATATCGAATCATCAAGGCAGTAGGCATGGATATGGTCAAGCTGGAAACTTATCAGGGCTTCAGCGCGGATCTGGCCGCAGCCTTAACCCTTTTGGCGGCAACATTGTATCGGGGGCTGCCAGTTTCAACCACCCACACAAAAACCACCGCCATCATGGGCGTGGGAGCCGCAAAACGGATTCGTTCGGTCAATTGGGGCGTTGTGCGTGAGATGGTCTTGGCCTGGGTGCTCACGTTTCCCGGTTGCGGCTTGTTAGGCTATCTGGTCACAAGATTATTGATTCACCTCTTTGTTTAAGGAATTGAAATGGCAAAAAAAGACAATAATTACTACAAGATGTTCAGTGACATAGCAGCTGACGCAATCAAGGCTGCCTACCAATTAGAGAAAACGGTCAAGAACTACAACCCCGAAAAGATCGAAAAACTCAGCAAAGCCATGCACGAAATTGAGCACGGGGCAGACCTGAAAAAACATGAAATGATGAGGCATCTGATCTCGGAATTCATCACACCTATCGAGCGGGAAGACATTGCCACCTTGTCGACCTTATTGGATGATGTGTTGGATAGCATCGAAGAAGTCTTTCAATTGTTTTTCATGTATAACGTGCAGACCATGAGACCAGAGACCTTCGATTTTGTTGACCTGATTGTGCGCAGCACAGAGGCGCTCAAGGCTTGTTTTGACGAATTTGAACATTTCAGGAAGCCAGATTTGATCATAAACAAAATTGTTGAAGTCAATGTTATCGAAGAATTGGCGGACGATCTTTATATCAAGGCTATACGGGATATTTACTCAAAGGAAAAGGACCCGGTCAAAATTATGACCTGGATGCGAATTTTTGACCGGCTCGAAAAGATTTGTGACCAGTGTGAGCACGTGGCCGATACGATCGCCTCGGTGATCATGAAAAATTCCTGATGACGTAGAACGAGATTTTTTTTATTTCCCATAAAATATAAACTTTGGGTTAAAGCAAAAGGACGGAAATAACTTCCGTCCTCTTTTTAGATGAAAAGCCAGAAACCTAAATTTTTGAGATCGAAACAAAAATAAAGGGTCGGCGTTTGGTTTCTTCGTTCAAGAAAGATATGGTCAGGTTTTGAATTTCCTTTTGCATATTTTTTGAAGGCGACAAGGTCAGTCTGACAATCCGTTGGCGAAGTTCATCAAATAACTCGGTTGATTCTTCCTGGGCAATGAAGCCACGGCTCAGGATTTCAAGGTCTTTGTACTTGCCGTTGTTCTTATCCAAAAACAGATTCAGCAGCACAACCCCATCCTGGCTCAGCAACTCGCGATCGCGCATGGTGGAGCGATCAACATCACCCACGCCGGTGCCGTCCACGAAGACGTAGCCGCCAGGGATGCGTTCGCCAAGTTTCATTTCACCGTGCTTGAATTCGATCACACGACCGTTTTCAACCAGGGCGATCTGACGTTCATCCATGCCTACTTCCATTGCCAGGCGTTTGTGCTGCCTGAGCATGCGTGTTTCCCCGTGAATGGGGATCAAGTAGCGCGGGCGCACCAGATGGAGCATCAATTTCATCTCTTCCTGGCTGGCGTGCCCGGAAACATGCACGTTGTCAACATCGGTGTAAATTACCTCAGCGCCTTTTTCCATCAGGCGGTTAATAGCCTGGTAGACAGATTCTTCGTTACCGGGGATTGGGTGCGATGAAAGCACCACTGTATCGCCTTCCTGGATCGAAAACTGGCGGTTTGTGCCAGCAGCCAGGCGCCCAACAATGGAAGTGTGCTTTCCTTGTGAACCGGTCACAAGCAGCACGATTTTGCTTTCAGGCATGGAAAGAGCTGTTTCAGCAGAAACTACCTGGCTTTCTTCATAGTTCAAATAGCCTAATTCTTTCGCAATACGGGCATTTTCGACCATGCTCAGGCCCGTGAAAGCAACCTTGCGGTCGTAGCGTTTGGCAGTATCCAGTACCTGCTGCATGCGGGAAATCAAGCTGGCAAAAGTCGCGATAATGATGCGTCCTTTGGCCTGTTGGAAAACACGGTCAAAAGCCGCGTCAACCACACGTTCAGAGGGGGTCCAACCGGCTTGTTCAGCATTGGTTGAATCGGATAAGAGCGCCAAAACACCTCTGCTGGCTAACTCCGCTAATTTACCGTAGTCAGTAGGTCGCCCATCGACGGGAGTGTGGTCAAACTTGTAATCCCCTGTATGGACGATCAGCCCGGCAGGTGTGTCGATGCCCAGCCCAACCCCATCCGGGACTGAATGGCAAACATGGAAAAAATCGACCTTAAAAGGACCGATTTGAACGGTTTCACCAGCATGCACGTTGATCAGTTTGGCTTCTTTGCCGGGACTGCGGCGGTTCAATTTATTCTTGATCAGACCATTGGTCAGCGGGGTTGAATAAATCGGCGCGTCCACCGTTTCGATCAGATGGCTGATAGCGCCAGTATGGTCTTCGTGACCATGGGTGATCACGATGCCCACTACTTGATTTGCCCGTTCTTTTACGTACTCAAAATCAGGGATGATATAGTCGATCCCGATCATGTCATTATCTGGAAACATCATTCCAGCATCCACTACCAGGATCTGGTTGTTGTATTCATAGACGGTCATATTTTTACCGACTTCACCCAGACCCCCCAGGGGGATAATTTTTAATTTTTTTTCTTTCATTTCACTTCCTAACAAAATTCACCGGCTTTACGCCGGAATGGTATTATATATTTTATAGCGGTTCCCGCCATATTTACTCGACTGAGTATAGCACATACGAGAGCACCGGGTCAATTTGCGCGTAGAAGAAACACAGCCCGTTCAGGGCTGTGTTTGAATATTGATCACGATAGATCAAGCTAAGCAAGATTCAAGCAATTATTTTTTCTTTTTCTCTGAATTCCTCGCCTTTTGGAGCTCTTTTTGCAGCCGTTGGCGGGTTTTCTTTTCAACTTTGAGTTTTTCCTTTTCGGCTTTCTCGGCTTCTTTTTGCTTTCGTTTGAGCAGGCGGGCTTCGTCTTGAGCTGCCAGAACAACACCGGTGCTAATAACCTGGTAAATATAGTAAGCCAGGAAGAGGATTGTCAGCAGCGCCACGATCAAGCTTCCGATTGTCAAACCAAATTCCTGCCCCTGGATTGTTGGTGTGAAAAGGTAACCGCCGATGCCGGTAAAAAAGAGCGTTGTGTTGAGGATGATGGCGATCAAGCGTACTTCGGTTGGACCAATGCCTATGCTGGTCATTTCAAAAGTTCCGGTCACATGAGTCTTGAGATAGACCTGGATCATCAGCAGCAGCCAACCAGAAAGCGCGATCATGCTGATATCAAAGCGGGCGATGCCTGCCAGGCCGATGCCAGCAAAGAGGATCAAGGAAGTGATCCCATCAATGGCGTGGTCGGTGTAGTATCCGTAATTTGGGCGTTCGTGATGTCTGTAACGCGCCAAAGTGCCATCCAGGCTGTCACCAAACCAATTGATGATAAAACCAAGGCTGGCAACAAATAGCCAAATGTTGCCCTTGATCTCACCGCGTCCGACCATGGCATAAGCAAAGCCGGCCAGCACTGAACCAAGCAAGCCTAATACTGTCAGCATGTCAGAATTGACCCAGGCGGGCATGTGTTTGGCGAAAAATTGCAGGGCTGGTCTTTCCAGCGGCCCTAACAAGATGTCGTTAGTTCGTTTATCTTTTGCAGTTCCATCATTTTCGTTTGCCATAATTCCTCATTAAACTAAATTTTTGATAATTGGTAATACTTCAGGCCAAAGTGGGTAAAACATAGCCCAATCTGCGGCGTTATTACGGATAAAAACTTCAGCTACTTTCAAAACCTTTTCAGCGTTGATCAGGTTTTCTTCCACCAGGTCAGGTCTGGATTCCATTTCGATTGGCTCTGAGGAATCAATCAAAAAGCCGCCGTCGCTCTGCCGAACCCCACAGGCCACCCGGGCTACCGCCCCGGTTTCCAGGCAAAGACGGGAATAGAAAGTGGGGACCGCTGTCGGTCGCCCAAAAAAGACGGGCTTGTATTTGGCTTCATCAGCGTTCTCAAGCGGCCGGTCCATTCCTGTCACGAGGCACTTTCCCTCTTTGAGAGCTTTCTTCGCCAAGCGGAAAGAGGAGAAAGAAATTGGATGTACTTCCATACCCACCGCCGCCCTTAATTTGTTTTGGGCTTTGTAGGCATTATTGGGGTTAGGATAGCCCAAAGCGAAGACCGGCACACCCAGCCAACAAAAAGACATACCAAACAGGTCAAAGTTGCCAATATGGGGACCCAGAATAAAAGTGGGGATCTTGCGATCCCGGATATCAATAACTGTTTGTTCCGCTTCCCGGGTCAGGTTAATGGTCTTCTTCCCCTCTTCAGGGTGTTGATAGTAATAAAAATATTCAAATAAAGAAGTCGCCGTTGATTTGGCAACTCTCTCAACTTGCTGGTCAAGCTGCTCTTTATTGAGCTTTTCACCAGTGACAACCCATTGATTTGCTTCAACGTTCTGGACAAAACTGCTGGACTTTCTTGAAGCCAGGACTTTACCTCCAAATTCGGCCAAGCCGCGCATGGTGGAAAGCGAGAAAGTTTTACCCGCCCACATACCCGCCTTGACAGCCGCGGAGTCTTGAAGGAATTCCTTGATAGCCATGGTTATTAAATTTTACTCTATGAATTTAATAACACATTAACAAGTGGATGGACATTGTTTTACCCAAGCTTGTGACAATTGTCACTGCCTTTTAGCGGTCAACAACTGGCGGACAAGAAGCGAAATCAGATAGGCTGTCGAAGCCAGCAGGATGATTACTGGCCCGGTCTGGATGTTTGTCAGGAAAGAAATCACCAGGCCCAGCGCGCAAAAGATTGCGCTGAGGATAAAGGAAAGCAGCATGATCCCGCGCATATCTTTCAAGAAAACCCGAGCGACGGCCGGCGGGATACTCAGGAGCGCGATGACCAATATCAAACCGACCATGCGCATGGAAACGACCACGGTCAAACCAATCAGCACTAACATGCTCAAGTAAATCAAGTTGACCTGCACATTGCGAACCGTGCTGAAAGTTTCGTCATAAGAGATCGCCAGCAAGCTGCGGTAGCTAAGGATGACAAAGGCTAAAACCACAAAAGCGATCAGCGCCATCAGCTTTAAATCATTGCTGGAAACGGCCAGAATGCTGCCAAAAAGATAGCTCATCAAGTTGGCCTTGTAGCCAGGCGTCAGGGAGATAAAAATGATGCCGACCGCCATGCCAATTGACCACATGACACCGATTAACGTGTCAGCTCCGGTTTTGGATTTGCGGTGAGCCGTGCCCATCACCAGGGCTGAAACGGTGCTGAAAAGCAGCGCGCCCAGCATGGGGTCCTGACCCAAATAGTAAGCCAAACCAACCCCGCCGTAGGCGGCGTGGGCAATGCCGCCGCTGAGAGAAACAATGCGGTTGAGGACCACCAGTGTGCCAACAATTCCACAGGCCAGGCTGATCCACATGCTCGCCAAAAGCGCGTTGCGCATGAATTCATAAGAAAAAATTGTGCTTAGTTGCTCAATCATGCTGGTGACCTTCCTGGTGGCTGGGTAAAACGCGGTGAGGTAGGCCGTGAGCGACCAAATCGACCGGACATTCGTAGGCTATATCCAGCATATCCGATGTGATTTCTTTGGTACCGCTGTAAACCAAACGGCGGTTGACGCAGCCAATCGTTTTAACGTAAGTTGAAATGGCGGTAAGGTCATGGGAGATGAGCAAAATGGCGATATGGTCGTTGAGCTTTGCCAGCAGGTCATAAAGTTGAGTGCTGGAGTGGCTATCAACACTGGATGTGGGCTCGTCCAAAAGTAGAATTTTGGGCTCCGTAACCAGGGCGCGGGAGATGTAAACACGCTGCCGCTGTCCGCCGGAGAGTTCGTTCATGGTGCGGTTGCGAAACTCAAGCATGCCGGTCTGGTCCAGGGCTGTTTCAATGGCTTGTTTATCACTCGAACTCATGCGAAAGTTGGCGAAAATTGACGGCCTGAGGCGACCCATTGCAACCACGTCCCAGACGCTGATCGGAAATTGTTTGTCTTCCACCTGAAACTGGGGCACATAGCCGATGTGTTTGCGTCCCTGGTAGGGCTCCATTCCCATCACGCTGATTGTTCCGCGGTCTGGCTTTACCAATCCTAAAATGACGCGGATCAGGGTGGTTTTGCCACCTCCGTTGGGACCGATCAGACCGACATAATCTTCTTGAAACATTTCAAAAGAGACATCTTCCAAAATAGTATCGGAATCATATCCAGCCCATAAGTTTTTGATTGAAATTACAGCTTTGTTTTGCATAGTTTTCTCAGTTGATCGCTTCTGAAAGTGCCTCAGAAATCGCAAGGATGTTAGTGTCCCAATCATAAGCCATTGGGTCGATTTCAATCACGCTTTCAATCTTCGTTTGGTCTGCCAGGGATTGGACGTTAAGGGGATTTGACCCTTTTTGGACAAAGAGGGTGGTGATGCCGTACTCAATCGAGAATTCAAGGATCTCAGCCATCTGAGCGGGGCTTGGCTCCTGACCTTCAATTTCAACCGGGATCATCTCCAGTCCATACTCGTGAGCCAGGTAGCCCAGGGCGGGGTGCAAGATCAAAAATTCTGCTCGGGCTGGTTGATCCAGCAATTGATGGATTTTTGCATCGGTATCTTTGATGACTTCCAGCAGCTGGTTGAGCTTGGTTTGATAAAAATCAGCATTTGTTTGATCAAAATCTGTAAGAATTGCGGCAGTATTGGCTGCCAGGAGCTCCATGTTGCTGGGTGAGAGCCAGATGTGCGGGTCCAAACCTTCTTCGTCAAGGCCTGCAGCTTCAGCTTCGCCCTCGTGGATGTGACCGGAAGGCGTCGGGAGGCGCATTACGCCTTCGGAAATATCAAAAACCTGTAAATTTTTGTTAGCGTCAAGGAAGCGCGGAACCCAAACATTTTCAAATTCAACTCCAACCGTCAAAAACAGGTCAGCTTTGGCCAAAGAGGCCATTTGCGATGGGCTGGGTTCGTAAGTGTGCGGATCGTCACCGCTGACGGTCAGGCTTTGGACCTGGATTTTGTCAGCACCGATTTGTCTGACCAGCCATTCAATTGGAGGAATGCTGACAGAAACGTTGATGGTTTTGTTTGCCAGGTCAACAGGTTCTTGATTGGAAGGGGTTGTCGCGCAAGCGCTTAACAACACACTGATCAGCAATCCAAGGGCTAAGATTTTTTTCATTTATCCCCCCGGTCGTTTAATGTATTGAGGCATTCAGGGCAAATCCCAAAAAGTTGCAATAAGTGGTCACGCACCTGGAAGGATGTTTCCGCTTCAACCCTGTGGATCAGCTCTTCGATATCATCTGTACCAGAAAATTCCATGGCTTTGTGGCATTTCTGACAGATTATGTGATGGTGGTGACCTGTGGAACTGAGCACATAACCCGGATTTCGTTCAGGGTCGTAGACGACGGTGACCAACTCGAGTGAAGTGAGCAAGTCCAGCGTGCGGTAAACACTCACCAAACCGATGTCGAAGCCCTTATGTTCGAGCTGTTGATGGATTTGTTGTGGGCTCAAGGCGACCTCAGCGCCTTCAAGCACCTCCATAATTTTCTTACGCGGTTCTGAGATCCGATAGCCCAGGCGCGTCATCGTATTTTTCCAGTCCATAGCTTCCTTATTGAAAAAGTTTATCAATAAGCATGATTATACTTGGGAAAGAGGGAAAAGGAAGCCTGCTTTATACAAACTATATTAGAAATTCAGTTAAGGCTTTATACAGGCTGTCAAGGCAAGTTAGAAATGTCCTAATCTCAGCAATTTAGAAATGTCCTATTGTGTTGATAAAGTAGTAAGCACT
>ENA-UOUL01002603-UOUL01002603.1-bioreactor-metagenome-genome-assembly--contig:-NODE-2603-length-20652-cov-3.949307_pt1 | contig 20652 bp, 20 predicted proteins | sample MGYA00249838_ERZ747220 | MGnify/ENA primary metagenome ERZ747220 (study PRJEB28778, sample SAMN05720191) | bioreactor metagenome | isolation source: Anaerobic biogas reactor | place: USA:Washington...
GAAAGAGGAAGAAAAAGCGGGAGAAGCCGGAAAGTAGGTATTCCTCCGGCTGAGGTAAAGAGAAAGGGGGAGGGCCCGGTCCCGGGCCTTCCCCCTTTCTCTTTCGGTCTCAGGGCAGCCTGTCCCGGAAAGCGAACCTGTTTTTGCCCTGGTCCTTGGCGGTGTACATTGCGACATCAGCGTGTTTCATAAGGTCCTGGACCGTGGTTCCGTCATCGGGGAACAGGCTGATTCCGATGCTGGCGGTCACGGAAATCTCCTTCCCCTGGAGGAGCGCTTTTTTCGCCACCCTCCGGAGGATCCGTTCCGCGAGGCCGGCCACGGACTCCCGGGAAGAAGGGGACGGCACGACGATGGTGAATTCATCCCCTCCCATGCGGGCCACCGTATCGCCTTCGCTCACCTCCAGCTTCAGCCTCCGGGCAATTTTCTGCAGCAGCCGGTCCCCCACGTCGTGCCCGAGGGTGTCATTGACGCCCTTGAATCCGTCCAGGTCCATGAAAAGCACGGCAACGGGCTCCTTCCTGTCGAGGGTCTCCTGGAGGCGGGCGGAGAAGAGGTCCCTGTTGGCGAGCCCCGTCAGGGCATCATGGTATGCCCTGTACCTCACTTCCTCCTCCATGCGCATCCGTTCTTCGATTTCCTTCCTGAGCTCTTCGTTCGCCTTTTCGAGTTCCCTGGTCCTGATCTCGACTTCCCGTTCGAGGTTGTCCCGGTAGAGGGAAATTTCCTCCCTCGATTTTTCGAGATAGTACACCTTCTCCTGGAGTTTCATGTTCAGTTCGTCGATCCTCGCCCTGAGAAGAAGGTTGTCCGCCAGCCCCGCCGCAGTGGTGAGAACGATGGAAAGAAAATCCGGGAAGGAGGGCTCGTAGTCTTCGTTTTTATTTTCGAGGACGGCAAGAAACAGCCCGAGGATCTTCGAGGGCGAAGACAGCGAATGGAGGAAGAGTTTCCCCTGTCCATCCGACCGGGAGACTAGAATGGGTTTTTTTCTTCTGAGGGTCCAGGCAACCGTCCGGTCCTCGATAAGGGGAAGCAGCTCCCGCTCAAGGATTTTCTCTTCCCCTGAAGGATCGGTGAAAGCGGGGTAGAGCGCTCCGTCCTCTTCTCCTGCCAGAAAGAAGGTCAGCGGGCCGAACCGTTCCATGGACCGCAGTTTCGATGCCGTCTCACGGAAGACTTCCGGGAGCGAATCAAGCCCAGTGAGCGACGCCGTGAAAGCGTTGAGGTCAAGGGCCGTCTCAAAGGCGCGGAGGGCCGCCTGCCTTTCCAGTGAAAGAAAGGATACCCGTTCTTCAAGAAGCATGATCGTCGGGTCTTTATCCATTTCGCATCATCACACCTCTCGGGGGTGAGTATCTGTCGCAGGTTTGAAAAAACGGTTCCATTATACGATGGCGTGATCCTTTCCGTACCGGAACCCTTTTTCTTTTTTCGCTCTATGGTAGGATAATATGGATGTTTTGCAAGGAGGTCTTTCAATGGAAAAAACACTTCGCACCGGACGGATTTCATGGATCCTGTAGGACTCGTTCTCATTTTCTGCGCCAGGATAGTGGATGTGAGCTGCGGAACGGTCCGGATCCTGTTTCTTGTAAGGGGGAAGAGAGCCCTCGCCGCCGCCATCGGTTTCGTGGAAGTGATGGTATACCTGACGGCCCTGGGACATATCCTCGGGGGCGGAAGGGAAATGAATCTTCTCCAGATGGTGGTCTACTGCGCGGGGTTCTCGTCGGGGAACTTTATCGGGTCCCTGCTGGAAGAGCGGCTCCTGAACGCCTATGTGCTCCTGGAATTGATCATGGACAGGACCCCGGAGACACAGGAAATGATAGACAACATACGGCAGGACGGCTATGGAGCCACGGTGCTGTACGGCCGGGGCCGGAGCGGCGTGAGGACGATCATCAAGATAATCTGCAGGCGGAGCGACATCCCCGTCATAACGGCCCACACGAAAAACAGGGGTTTCATCTGCATTACCGATGTCAAGGGATGCACGGGCGGATATTTCCGGCTGCAGCGGAAGTGATTTCATGGAACATCTCTGGAAGGAAGGGGTAAACCCCGATGAGCGAGAGTTTCGATAATCCCCTCGGCAATGAAGGAACCGATAAGATCAATTTCCTGATCCAGAAGACCATCAGGCTGGAGAAAGAAGCCGCACGGTGGAAACGGGAGGAGGCGGCCCTCCGGGATATGGAGCGCCGGTACCTGGCCCTTTCGGAAAACCCGGTCTTTCTCATGATGATTCTCTCAGGGGGAAGAGTGACGTCCCTCAACGGGAGGGGAGAAGCGTTCTTCGGCTTTCCTCTCCGGGAGCGGCCGAGATTTCTCCTGACGGATTACGTGGCGCCGGGATACGGTGTCGAGGTTGAAAAATTGCTGGAGCAGGGCGGCGGGGATGAACTCTGGGGAAGACGGTGTTCCTTTCCCGTGCTGACGGAGGGAGGAGCGGAACGGTGGCTCGACATGGCCTTCACTCCGGTGGAGTACCGTGGTGAACCGTCCATGCTCGCCGTGGGGTGTGAAATTCCGGCGCCGGCGGAGAATGAGCCCGTGGAGGAGGCGAAAGCTCCGGCCGGACTCTCCTGTTCCGCGGATAATTTCCTGGCGGCGGTCACGGACAGGGACTGCGTCCTGCAGTTCATGACCGAAGGCTTCCGGAGAGAGGCCGCTGCCATGTGGAACGTTCCCCCCGAAACGGGCCTGTCCATGCTGGAGCTTCTGCCCGAAGGAGACAGGGGGCTTCCCTTCCGGCTGGCCGTAGAAAAAACCCTCGCCGGAGAAGGGGCCGAGATAGGCCAGGAGGCGGGAGACAGATTCTTTTCAATTTCCTTCGCACCGGTTTTTTCTCCCGAGGGACAGGTATCGGGTGTTTCCCTGGTGCTGTGCGAGAAGACGGGACAGCGGGCCGCGGAGCGGAAAGTCCGGGCCGAGGAGGAAAAATTCCGCAGGCTGTTCTCCCTGGTGTCCGATCTTGGCGTTATCGTAACCAGGGACGAAGGGCGGATCATCGAATGCAACCGGGCTTTTCATGAAAAAGTTTTTCCTTCCGGCGAAAGGGCTGAAGGAAAAACCCTTGAGGAACTGGGACTTCTCTCCTACGGGGCACTGAAAAACGACCTTTTTACCGAAATCGGCGAAAAAGGCTCCGTCCGGGACCTGGAGCAGACCATCACGCTTCCCTCCGGCGAGGCCCTTCCCGTCCTCCTTTCCGCCATTCCCCTCGAGCGTGGGGGCAGGCAGGTCCTTCTCCTGTCGCTTCGGGAGACGGCCGTGCCAGCCGCCCAGGCTCCCTTGCCCGCCGTTCTTCCGGCGTCGCCCGGGGAACAGCCGGCTCCTCCGGGGGGGAGCGGAGCCACGGACGAACTCCTCGGGATACCCAACAGGGAGGGGCTCGGGAGGATATTGTCCACCGAGACGGAGAGAGCCGGCAGGTACCGCGGAAGCCTCTCCGTCATCCTGCTGGATATCGACGGCTTTCGTGAACTGATGGAGGAAGCGGGGGAAGATGGAGGAAAAAAATTCCTCCGGGACTTCTGCACCGCGGTCAAAGGCCGCATCCGTCCCACTGATTTCCTCGCCCGTCTCGGTGGTGGCGAATTCGCCGTCCTTACGCCCATGAGCGGCTACCTGGCCCACCAGATGGCGGACAAGATACGGGACATGGTCTGCCATTCCCATTTTTTCCCGGGGCGCGGGGTCTTCTGCAGTTTCGGCGTGTGTGAATACCGCAGGGAAATGTCCAATGAGGAATTTCTAAAACGGGCGGGAATCGCCCTGCGGGAAGCGAAGCGGGCCGGGGGCAACCGGGCCGTTCTTGCACCGCCCATTCCCTGAGGCGAACGACATGGGAAGGGTTCAGGTCATTGTCGAAGGAATGACGGCAAGCGGGAAGTCCACCGTGGTGAACCTGCTGTCCGAGCGTCTCGGCCTGCAGGTCATGCCGGAGGAATTCCGGGACCAGTACGATCTTCTCCGGAGATTCCACCACGAGCGGCGGTGGGCGTTCCCCATGCAGCTGAATTTCCTTGTCACCAGGTTTGCCCAGTATCTCTGCGCCTCCGAATCGGAGAACTACATCCTTGACCGGAGCGTTTTCGGCGACAAAATATACGCGACGCTGTATTACCGACTGGGCTACTTCAGAGACAGCCAATTCGGAACGTATCTCATGCTCTATGATTCGCTGCTGAAGCACCTCGCCATGCCAAGGCTGATGATCGTGCTGTCCTGCCCTTTCGAGGAGATCATGCGCCGGATCAGGGCCAGGGGCAGGGATGACGAACTGGCCGCCGGGGAATCCTACTGGAAGTCCCTCTATGACGCCTATTCCTCCTTCCGGGAGTTCGTCCGCTCCGAGACGGGGCTGTCCAACGGCGGGCTCATGACCCTGGACCTCTCCGACCCGGCGTTCATCCGAACACCCTCGAGAGTTGAGAGCTTTGTGGCTGAAGTGAAGGAACGGCTGGGACTGGATGAACCGCCGCCCGAAGAGAAGAGAAATGCAGAGGAGTGAGGATCGTCCGTGGCACTGAAAATCTGCGAGCATTGCGCGAAGGCTTTTCTCGACGGAGGAGAGGAAGAAAAGACGCCTCTTTGCCCTGAGTGCGCAGAGTACCTGGAAGAACTGTACCGGCAGGCCTGGACCTGGCTTCGGGACCACTCTTCCGCCGACGGCAGGCTCAGGAGGGTAACCTCCGCCCGGCTGGCGGAGGAACTCGGTGTGGACGCGAAAAGCATCGAAGTTCTGGTGAAGATGGACCGCATCCAGACATCCGCCTCTTCGGCAAAAAAGGTACCCGGAAAAGACCTGGAGACCCTGAAGGCGCTGAAGCGGGGCCTGTCCGGCAGCGGCAGGGGGCGGAGAGAACGCCGCTAGCGGCGGGAAATCCGCACATGACAGACGGGGAGGGAACAACCGCGTCCCGCCGGGCGCGGACTACTCATGATATATGATGCCATAATCGTCGGATCCGGCCCTGCCGGAATTTTCGCCGCCATGGAGCTCGTGCGGCACGGGAAGAAAATCCTGATCGTGGACAAGGGCCGGGTGATCCGGGAGCGGAAGTGTCCCATCGTGGAGGGGAAGAGCAAGACCTGCCTCAACTGCGAGTCCTGCAGCATCGTGTCCGGCTGGGGAGGCGCCGGGTCGGCGTCGGACGGAAAGCTGACCCTGACCACGGGATTCGGCGGCAACCTCGAGGAGAACATCGGCGAGGAAGCCCTCCTCGACATGATCGCCTACGTGGACAAAACCTTTGTCGAATACGGCGCCGACAACAACTCCTACGAGCCGTCGGGGCCCGTGGTGAAGGACACCGTCCGGAAGGCGTCCAGCGTGGGGCTCAAGATTCTTCCCGCCCGGATACGGCATATCGGCACCGACGCCTCCCGGGAAGTGCTCAACAATATGTACGAGGACCTGGTGCGGAAGTGTGACATCCTCATGAACACCTTCGTGGAGGACATCCTCGTCGAGAACGGACGGGCCGTGGGCATCCGCCTCGTCGACGGGACCGAGCGCCGGGGGGAGTACGTCATCGCCGCCCCGGGCAGAGAAGGCGCTTCGTGGCTCGCCGGCCTGGTGGAGAGGCTGAACATCCCCATTGCCTCCATGCCCGTGGATATCGGCGTCCGGGTCGAAGTGCCCGACAGCGTCTGCGAGGACCTGACCCAGCACTTCTACGAGGTGAAATGTCTCTACAACACCCCCACCTTCGATGACCGGTGCCGTACCTTCTGCATGAATCCGTCGGGATTCGTGGTATACGAGTACAACAAGTCCCACGACCTGGTGACGGTGAACGGCCACAGCCTGAAAAACGTGAAGTCCAGGAACACCAACTTCGCCATCCTCGTGACGAAGAACTTCACCCAGCCCTTCAACGATCCCATAGGCTACGCCACTCACGTGGCGAAGCTGGCGAACATGCTCGCCGGAGGAGGCATCCTCCTCCAGAGGCTGGGTGACCTGAGGGACGGACGGCGTTCCACCCAGTCCCGGATCGACAGGGGCATGATCACCCCCACGGCGAACGCCCAGCCGGGCGACCTGAGCCTTGTCCTCCCTCACCGGTATCTTACGGACATCGTGGAGTTCCTGGATGCCCTGAATTCCATCATGCCCGGGGTGAACCAGAACGACACGCTGCTCTACGGAGTGGAGATCAAGCTGTATTCCCTGCGGCTGGAGCTTCGGAAGAACCTTCAGGTCCCCGTCATCGAGAGGCTGTTCATGGCGGGAGACGGCGCGGGGGTGAGCCGGGGGATCATCCAGGCCGCGGCCAGCGGCGTGGTGGCCGCCCGGGCAATTCTCGGCTGACGGGGCGGAGATGACTGAAGATGAAGAAAGGTCTGAGCACGGCGGCACTGCTTTTCGTGCTGCTTTTCGCGGGGCGGCTGTCCGGCGCCCCGACGGTGGAAAGACTCACAAAGGCCCTTCCGCGGTTCGAAGGCTGGAAGATGGAAACCCCCTTCTCCATGCCCGAGGACGGCTTTGTCACCGTGGGCGCCGATTATTACCAGGGAGACCGTTTTTTTCAGTTCATGGTGATCTCCGGCCCTGAAGCACCGTCCGCGGGCCCCCTTCCGGAAGAGCTGGAAGAGGACAGGGCGGCGGGTATGGCCGAAACGGAGGAGGCGGTGTTTTCCTTCCTGACCCTGGGAGGATTCCCCGCCGTGAAGGTGGAAATGAAGGACGAAAGCGGCGCGACGATCTGGGTCGACCTGGACGGGAAGGGATGGCTTCTTCTCGGGGGAGACGGAATGACGGGGGCAGAAATCGAAAAGCTCCTCGGAAAGGTGAACCTGAAGGGGTTCGCCGGATTGGTACGGTAATCATGCGCATTAAGACAAAGGCAGACGATTTTTGGGTTGAGGAAGTACTCCACTTCGCCCCGGCGAAAAAGGAGCTGCCCTTCCGGCTGTTCCTGCTGGAAAAGGAGGGGTGGAACACCTCTGACGCCATCCGTGAGGCAGCAGTCCGGAAAAAGGTGCCCCTCGGGGAGATACGGTCCCTTGGAAAGAAGGATCGCCACGCCCGGACGGTGCAGTTTCTCTCCGCCCCGGCGGAGTTCGACCTTAGCTGCGAGGGGGAAGGCTTTTCCGTCAGGGGCGCAGGGTACAGCCTGAAACAGCTCGAGCCTGCGGTGCTGAAGGGAAACCGCTTTTCTCTCGTCCTTCGGGATATGGGCGACAGGGAAGCGGAAAGAGTGGAGATCCGGCTGGAACAGATAGCCCGCAGGGGATTCGCCAATTATTTCGACGACCAGCGGTTCGGCAACGTGGGGAGCAAGGGCGAGTTCTTCGCCGAGATGCTGGTGAAGAGGCGGTTCGACGCCGCCCTGAGGAAATTCTTCTCCTTCTGCCATCCGGAAGCCCCCGGGTACCTGAAAAAAAGGAAAGCCCTGCTCGCGGAGAAATGGGGGCAATGGGACGAGATGGAGCCCCTGTGCACGGAGCCCCTGCTGAAAAAGATGCTGTCCCTCCTGAAAAAAAAAGGACGGGAAGGGATTCTTTCCTGTCTCAGGCTTATTCCCGGCGAGGAGATGGGGATGTACTTCTCGGCCTATACCAGTTTTCTCTGGAACGAAACCCTCTCCCGGTTCCTCCAGGGAGAGGACGGAGAGCTTTTCCCCCTGGAGCTCAGGACAGGTCCCGTTTTCCAGTATGCGGAACTTCCCGGGGACCTTCTGCAGAGGCTCATGACAGATCCGCTTCCTGTCGCCGGGCCCGATATGCCTGCCCTTTCCCCGGATTATGACGGCGTTTTCTCCCGGCTGCTGGCGGAACGGGGAGTCCGGCTGTCGAAATTCCGGCTGAAAGAGATCTCCCAGGCCTATTTCGCTTCTTTCCCGAGGCAGTGCGCCGTGCTGCCGGAGGACATGGAATGGAAAAGGGAAGAGGACGGCCTCTTCCCCGGGAAAGTCGCCCTTCGGCTCCGGTTCTTCCTGCCGAGGGGGAGTTATGCCACCATGCTGCTGAAGTCGGCGGGGAGGGTTCAGGAACCCCGGACGTAGCGGAGGAGGATCCCCTCGAAGGGTTTCGGAGGGGTCCGGGTGGAGAGTCTGAGTTTCTGGTCGTCCACCGAGAGCACCGCGAGGGTCACCGGGAAGGGAAAGTCCCGGATGTCCACCACGGGCTGGATGTCCCGTATGGCCTGCCTGACCGCGTCGGTCTGCTCGTCGTGGTTGATCTTCAGTTCCACGTTTTTCAGCCAGAGTTCCTTGCCCTTTCGAATTTCCAGCCCCGTCTTCACCTCCGCCAGGAGAGTGAGGCCGGGGTTTTTCACGTGGTAGTACCCCCTGGCGCCGATGATTCCAGGCCTGAGGTCCACGGAAATTTTGTTCCAGTCGTTTCCGGCGTACTCGCTGAGGGCGGCGTTGATGTCCTTTTCGAGGATGACCGCCTCGAGATTGCTCCGGAGGACATTTTTGACCACGATGGGATCCTTCGCCTTCGGGTCCCATTTCGACGGGGGATTCAACTCCACGAAGGACGCTTCGAGGGCCAGCTTTTCCACCCGGAATCCGCCGATAGAGGCTCCCTTCACAAGGAAATGGATGTTGCGGACATTCCCCTGCTCGTCGGGCTCTTCGTCCATTCGGAGTTCAAGCACCTCGGGATTCGTCAGGGAGACGAGAAGGGAAAGGAGCTTTTCTCCGTTGGTCCCGGGGGTGAAGCTGCCCGTGAATTCCCTTTTCGGTGCGGCAGGGGAAGAGGTGCTCAGCAGCAGGATGCACAGCAACGCAGTCAGTAGTTTACGCACGATGATCCCTCCTGTTGGTTGTGGGTGGTGTTCCCCAAAGTATAGCATCGGCACGGAAAAGGCCGTATCAGGCCGTTCCCCGCCCGATGGAATAATAGACGAAACCCTGCCGCTTCATCTCCGCCGGGGAGTACTGGTTCCGGCCGTCGAAGATCACGGGGGAAGCGAGAAGGGATCGTATCTTCCTGAAATCGGGCTGCTTGTAGATGTCCCATTCGGTCACCAGGACCAGGGCGTCGGCGCCGTTGACGGCGTCGTACTGGTTGTTGACGTAGAGAACACCCTGAAGGTCTCCCAGGGCGTCCCTGGTTTCGTCCATGGCCTTCGGGTCATGGGCCTGGACCCTGGCCCCGGCGGCGGTGAGATCGGCGATGAGGGCCTGGGCGGGCGCCTCCCGGACGTCCGACGTCTTCGGCTTGAAGGAGAGCCCCCAGATGCCGATGGTCTTTCCCTTCAGGCAGCCGAAGTGGCGGAGGAGCTTGCCGAAGAGGACGTGCTTCTGCCGCTCGTTGACATCCTCCACGGCCTGGAGGATCTGCATTTCCAGCCCCTCCTTCCGGGCGAATTCCTTCAGGGCCCGGACGTCCTTCGGGAAGCATGATCCGCCGAAGCCGCAGCCTGCGTTGAGAAAGGCATACCCGATGCGGGCGTCGGACCCCATGCCCATCCTGACCTTCTCCACGTCGGCGCCGAGCCGCTCGCACACCGCGGATATCTCGTTCATGAAGGAGATCCTGGTGGCGAGCATGGCGTTGGCGGCGTACTTTGTCATTTCCGACGAGCGGATGTCCATGAAAATGACCTTTTCAGGAGGAAGGAAGCTGTAGAGCTCCTTCATTATTTCGGCGGACCGGTCGCAGTCCACGCCCACCACCACCCTGTCCGGTTCCAGGAAGTCCCGCACGGCGGCGCCCTCCCGGAGGAATTCCGGGTTCGATGCCACGTCGAAGGGGATGTCCTCCCCCCGCTTCCCGAGCTCGGCGGCCACGGTCTGCCGGACGAAGTCGCAGGTGCTCACCGGAACGGTGGACTTGACCACCACGAGTTTGTAGTCCTTCATGGAACGGCCGATGGTTTCCGCCACGGACCTGACTGCCGAGAGATCCGCGTTCCCGTCCTCGAGGGAGGGAGTGCCCACGGTGATGAAGCACATGAGGGCGTCGTCCAGGGCGGAGGGCAGGTCGGTGGAGAAGGAGAGCCGCCCCGCCTCCAGGTTGTTCCGGATGATTTCCTCGAGCCCCGGCTCGAAAAAGGGGACGGTCCCCCTGGAGAGAGCCTCGATTTTTTTGGCGTTTGTATCGACGCAGACCACGTCGTTTCCGAATTTCGCCAGGCAGACGCCGGTCACCAGGCCGACGTAGCCCGTACCCACCACTGCGAGTTTCATTCTGTGCCCTCCTCCCGGGCGCACTTCTGGACGGCCACCGTTCCGGACCGTCCGGGAAGCTCGCCGGCGACCACGTCGCACACGTGGACGAGCGGTTTCCGGACGGAGATGTCGAAGGCGACGTCGTAGAGCGTGCGGAACGTAACTCCCCGTTCCGCGCACCGATCGAGGAGCTGCTCGAGTATGGGGCCCTGGGCCCGGCCCTCCATCTCGGCGTGGATGGTATGGACGTTGAGGCCGGGCTGGATCTGGTCGAGGTAGAAATCGACGATCCGGTCCCCGGGGATGTCTTCTCGGCCGTAGACTTCGTCCAGCGTGGGCAGGGTGGTGGGAATCTGCAGCGTCTTGAACGTTCTTCCTCCCATGCGGGGCCGGAAGGCGTAGCCCGATCCGCGGATGTCGCTGCAGTAGTCGAAGCCAAGCTCATCCTGGACGGCCAGGCTTTCCGGGGTGACCTGCCAGCCGGGGGCGGCGCAGCTTTTTGCCTTCCGGGAAGCGTAGCGCTCGAAGAGGTCCATGGACTTCCGGAAATCCTCCCGGATCTGCTCCCCGGTGAGCCGGGGAAGCAGGTCCTGCCACTTCACGTGGTCCCAGCAGTGGATGCCGCAGTCGTGCCCTTCCTCCACCGCCCGGATGAAGACTCCCGGTTCGGTCTGGACGATGAGGGGGGCCGGGAGCAGGGTGCCGTAGAGAAGGGTGCGGAATCCGTAGGTGGACGGCGCCTTTGTCCGGAGCATCTTCTTGACGAATCCTTTCCGGAAGATGCGCCGGATGGCTTTGCCCGAGTTGTCCGGCCCGAAGGAAAAGAAAAAGGACGCCTTGATCTTCCGGGTGCGGAAAATTTCGAGCAGCCTCGGGACTCCCTCGCGGTACCCTTTGAGGGTGTCCACGTCAGTCTTGAGAACGAGAATGGTTTCCGTTTCCGTCACGGATTATCCCTCCTGTCTACCCTTCGACGTAACTGAGGATGGTCCGCTCCACGGCCTCCCGGAGGGGGATTTTGGGAGCCCAGCCCAGGGCTTTGCCGATGGCCTCGATGGAGGGAATCCTGTTCTGCATGTCGTCGTAGCCGTTTCCGTAATACTGCTCCGCCGGCATGACGGTGACCTTCGCGTTTTCCGCGGCTTTCCGGAAGGAGGGTATCTCCTTCATGATGTCGATGACCAGGTGGGCCAGTTCCTTTATGGATGCGTTGTTGCCCGGGTTTCCGACGTTGAAGATTTTTCCGTTGCTGGCCTCTTCATTTGCAAGAATGGCCAGGAGAGCGTCGATGCCGTCGGAGACGTAGGTGAAGCTCCGGTGCTGCTCTCCGCCGTTGACGAGGGTGATGGGGCGTCCGGAGAGAATGTCGAAGACCATCTGGGTGATGGACCGGGCGGTCCGCTCCTCGGCGTCCCTGAAGGTGTCGAGCCTGGGGCCGATCCAGTTGAAGGGCCGGAAGAGGGTGTACCGGAGACCCCTTTCCTGGCCGTAGGCGGCTATGACCCTGTCCATCATTTGTTTGCCGCAGCTGTAGATCCAGCGCATCTTGCAGATGGGGCCCACGATGAGGGGGCTTTCGTCTTCCCTGAGGACGGTGTCGCTGCTCATGCCGTAGACTTCCGAGGTGGACGGGAAGATGACCCTCTTCTTCGCTTCGGCGCACATGCGGACGATCTTCAGGTTCTGTTCGAAATCGAGCTCGAAGGTCCAGAGGGGCTTGCTGAGGTAGTAGGCCGGCTTGGCGATTCCGGCGAGGGGAAGAACCGCGTCGCTTCCCGCTACGGCCTTTCTCATCCAGTCGTCGGCGGTGAAGATGTCTCCCTGGGTGAAGGAGAAGTTCGGGTGTCCGTCGTATTTTTCGAGGTTCATGCCGGAAAGGTCGAAGGCGTTCACCTTCCAGTCCGTCCCGTGCAGGATGCCTTCGATGAGATGGGATCCGATGAAGCCGTTGGCCCCGAGAATCAGTATGTTCACTTTTTGAAACCTCCCAACGCTGTTCTTTCGTTCCTTGAACGAAGGGCAGACTGCGCCCCGTGCAGTATATCACGTTCTTCCGCCACCAGGGCAGGGGGAGCCGGCCGTGCTTCGGCTATTCCAGCAGGGAGCCCTCCCCGAGAGTTTTGCCGAGGAACTCGCCGTCTTCTTCAGGTTCTCCCTCGAACTGGGCGCGGAGGATCCGGAGGCAGCCCTTTCCTGTTTTTACCCTCAGGGGCGATCGGGAGAGGACCGTGCCCTGGGGCATCCCGTCGTCCGGGCACTCCTCAGGCAGGGCTTTCCATATGAAGAGCTTTTTCCCCTCCCGGAAGGCGAAGGCCCCGGGAAAGGGGTGGGTCACGGCCCGAACGAGGTTGTAAATCTCCGGAGCGTCCAGGCTCCAGTCGATCTTCCCGTCGGCGGGGGTCCGCCTGCCGAAAAGGGTTGCTTCCTCCTCGATCTGGGGGATGCCGGGCGCCGTCCCGGCGGCGATGGCGTCAAGATTTCGGGCGATCAGGAGCCTGGCTGCCCCGGCGACCTTTTTCCCCACGTCGAAGGCCGTGTCTTCGAAGAGGATGGGTACCCGCTCCCGGTCCACCATGTCTCCTGCGTCGGCGCGCCTGACCATCCGGTGGAGGGTGGCTCCCGTCTCATGCTCCCCCCTGAGGACGGCCCAGTTGATGCAGGCCCTTCCCCTGTATTTCGGCAGCAGGGAGCCGTGCATGTTGAAGGCCCCCAGGGGAGGGATCCGCAGGAACCGCTCCGGGATCATGGACCTGTAGTAAAAGGAGAAGATCACGTCGGGGCGGAGGGAGAGAAGAAGCTCGTATTCAGCGTCCCCCAGGGAAACGGGGGTATGGACGGGGACGCCCGCCTCGCGGCCGAGCTTCGCCACGGAGGGGAACCAGATCTCCTCGCCGGGGTCATCCTCGTAGGTGAAGAGGGCCTCCACCGTCACGCCCCTGCGGAGGAGCTCCTCAAGGCAGACGTACCCCACCTCGCTGTAGGCGAAGACTGCTGCGCGGAGGTCAGTCACGGTCCCATTCCCGCCGGATGACGTACCGGGGCCTCTTGCGCACCTCTGAGTAGATCCGGCCGATGTACTCGCCGATGATGCCCACGCAGGACATGGTGATCCCCATGAGGAAGAAGTTGATGTTCAGCAGGGTGAAGACCCCTTCGGCCTCGGGACCGACGATGAGTCGGCGGAGGAGCAGGAAGAGGACGAAGAGGAAGCTCAGGACCGACACGGCCATGCCGATCATGGTGACCGCCTGGAGGGGAAAGAGGGAGAATCCCGTCATGAGGTCGAAATTGAGGCGGATGAGCCGGAAAAAACTGTACTTCGACGTGCCGTGCTCCCTCTCGTTGTGTCCCACGGGGATCTCCACGGGATTCACGGCGAACTTCTGGGCCAGGGCGGGGATAAAGGTGGTGCTCTCGCAGCTCTGGTTGATGATGTTGACGATGTCCCGCCTGTAGCCCCGGAGCATGCAGCCGTAATCGTTCAGGCGGAGGCCGGTGATCCTGTTGGTGATGGAGTTCACGATCCTGGACGCCATCTTGCGGAATTTCGGGTCCTGCCTGTTCTGCCTCACCGTCCCCACCACGTCGTGTCCCTCGTCGATCTTCGCGACGATCCGGGGGATTTCCTCCGGGGGGTTCTGGAGGTCGGCGTCGAGGGTGATGATGATCTCCCCCCTTGAGTGGTCGAATCCTGCCATGATGGCCATGTGCTGGCCGAAATTGCCGTTGAAGTCGAGGATCCGGACGGTCTTCGGGTTCGCCTTGTGAAATTCGTACAGGAGCTGGAGGGACCTGTCCCTGCTGCCGTCGTTCACGAAAATCACCTCGTAGGGACGGTTCATTCCCTCCAGGGCCGCATGGAGGCGCGGAAAAAGGTGGGGAAGGCATTCTTCCTCGTTGTAGACCGGTATGACCACTGAAACGAGGCCTTGTTCAGGCATGGCGGAACATCTCCTTTTCCGGGGACCGTTTCCCCGCAGTACGGGATCGAATCGTCAGGCGGCAGGGCTGCCGCTCTATTTTGTGGGTGACAGCCTTTTCGTTACCGGCGGTTCACGAGGACGACCCTCTTCTCCGTTTTCAGGGCGACGGATGAGATGTGGGGGTCGAGAAGGGCCAGGATTTTCTCCAAGTGCCCGTCACTGATGACCAGGATGACCCTCCTGTTCCCGTCCCAGAGCTCCTTGAGCTGTTCCTCTCCGATGAACCAGGAAGGATCCTGTTCCTGCTTCGCCCCGAAATCGAGCTCCCCGAGGTAATTGACGAGCACGATGCGCTGCTTCAGGTAGAAGGGAAGTCCCTGGTCGTAGTTTCCGTACTGGGCGACCACGTCACCGGGGCGGCGGAGTTCCGCCACCGCTGCTGCGAGTTCCTTCGCGGAGAGCAGGCCGTCATAGAGGGTAAACACCCTCTTGAAGGAAAACATCACGAGGAAGGACAGCAGGCAGAGGGAGACCGCCAGGAGACGGAATCGTCCTTTTCGGTAGAAATACCACCCTGCCGCGGCGAAGGCCGAGAGGGACGCCGCCACAGGAAGGGAATAGGGCAGGAGTTTCCCGGCGGAGATGCGGCTGTTGAAGAATGGATACACCAGCAGGGCCAGGATGAAGGGAATGAGCAGAACGGAGTTCCAGAGGAGGAACCTCTTTATCCTCTTCCCGTCTTCTTCTGACACCGCGCGGTGGAGCAGCCTCCCCATGAGGACGGCGAGGGGAGGGAAGACGGGGATGATGTAGGGAATGAGCTTGGAGCTCGACAGGGAGAAAAAGAGAAAGATCACGGCGAACCAGAGAAACAGGAAAAGTTCCTCCTTCCGTTCTTTTCCGAGGGAACGGAGCGGCGAAGGAACGGCGGACCTCAGTGCCCCGGGCAGCAGCCCGGTCCAGGGGAAGAGCCCCAGAAGCAGGATGGGGATGAAGAACCAGACCGGTTCGTACCGGCCGTGCATTGTCGTCGCGTACCGCAGAAAATGCTCCTGGATGAAGAAGAAGTAGAAGAAATCGCCGTTCACCAGGCAGACAACGATGAACCAGGGCAGGGCGAGGGCCGCGAAGAGAATGATGCCGGGAAGGTAGAGGGCGGACCGGACGATATCCCACCGCCTGGTGAGGATCATGTACCAGAAAATGATCCCGCCGGGCAGGACGATGCCGATCAGGCCCTTGGTGAGAAGGGCGAGGGCCGCTCCTGCGTAGAAAAGCAGGTAGAAGCGCCTGTTCTTTTCCAGCCCGAACCAGAATCCCGTCATGGAGACCGTGATGAAGAACGAGAGGGGCATGTCGGTGATGTTGATCTGGGAAACGGCAAAATAAACAAGGCTGGTGGCCAGGATGCCCGATGAATACAGGGCTGTTTCCCGGCCGAACATTGATTTTGCGAGGAAAAACGTGGAGAGAATTCCTCCAAGGGCGAGGAAGGCCGGCCAGAACCGTCCGGAAAACTCGTTCTCTCCGAAAACGGACTGGGCGGCGGCGGTCAGCCAGTAATGAAGCACCGGTTTTTCGAAGTATTTGATATAGTTAAGCCTTGGGGTGACGAAATCACCTGTTTCGCGCATTTCCCTCGGGATTTCGGAGTAGCGTCCTTCATCAGGCTCGAGGAGTCCGTGGCTTCCGAGGCCCCAGAAATAGAGAGTGACGGACAGAAGAACGAGAAGCAGCAGTTTCAGGGCGGTGCCGGGGCGGGAGAAATTCATCGTACCATCCTTCCGGAAATTAGTTGTGACCGTGAATTTTACAATTCTACACGATACTCTTCCCGATGGGGAAGAATTCTGCACGAACTCCTCCCGTTTTTGGAAGCGTCATGGAGTATAATCCTTCAATGCACCCGAAAGCGAGGTATGTCCATGGACAGGCTCACATTTTTTCTCCTCGCCGGATCGGCGGTCTTCAACGCCTCGGCGAACACTCTCATGAAGCTGGCCTTCGGCCATCAGAAGGATCTGCTTGACAGCGGGGCGGTGAACGCGGTGCTCCGGATCGTCCTCAATCCCTGGGCCGTGGCCGGGGTGGGCTGTTTCGGCATCTCCTTCGTCTTTCTCAGCGCGGCGCTGACGAGGACCGATCTCTCCCTGGCCTACCCTTTCATGGCGGGGCTGGTCTTCCTTCTGGTCCTGGCCGTTTCCGTGCTCTTTTTTTCGGAACAGGTCACCCTCTGGCGCCTTGCGGGCGTTTCGGCCATACTGGCGGGAATCTGGATCATTTCGGTGAAAGGCTGACCCGGGCATGTTGAAGGCAAAGGTTCCCCTCTGCATGTACGGGCATTGAAAACGAGAACGAGGCAAGGAGAAAGGAGAGAATCGAACAAATGAACGCAGTGTCGATCAGAGAAAAAGCTGCAGCCCTGTCGGATAAACTCACGGAGCTCCGGCGGAAGTTCCATGCAAACCCCGAACTCCCCTGGCAGGAAAAAGAGACATCCCTCTTCGTGGAGGAATACCTCCGGAACCTGGGCCTCGAAAACATCCGCAGGGGCTTCGGCGGTACGGAATGCGGCGTCACGGCAGAGCTCCGGGGCGCGAAACCGGGCCCGTGCGTTGCCCTTCGGGGCGACATGGACGCCCTTCCCCTGGAAGAGGAGAACGATCTTCCCTACCGCTCCACCCGTCCCGGCGTCATGCACGCCTGCGGCCACGACGCCCATACCGCCATCCTCCTCGGCACGGCGGAGATTCTCGCCTCCATGAAGGACGAGCTTTCCGGAACGGTCCGCTTTCTCTTCCAGCCCGCCGAGGAGGCGGGGTACAACTCCGGCGCCCCGAAGATGATCGAGGAGGGAGTCCTGGACGGCGTTGCCGCCGTGGGGGGGCTGCACGTCTGGTCCCTTCTCCCGGCGGGAAAGCTGGGATGCCGGGTGGGTCCGGTCATGGCCTCCGCCGACATCTGGGACCTCAAGATCCAGGGGAAGGGCGGCCACGGCGCCATGCCCCACAAGGCCGTCGATCCCACAGTGACGGCAGCAACGGTGATCTCGACTCTCCAGACGGTGGTGAGCAGGGAGATGGACCCCCAGGAGACGGTGGTGCTGAGCGTCGGGAAGATGGAAGCGGGCACGGCGGTCAACATCATCCCCGACACGGCCAGGGTGGCGGGAAACGTGCGGACCACCAGCCGGGACGTCCGGGCCCGGATGGAAGGCATCATGAAGAGGGTAGCCGACGGCATCTGCGCCGCCATGAGATGCACCGCTGAACTGACCTACACCCCCATCTACCCGGTCACGGTGAACGACCCGGAAGTGACTGCCGTGATGCGTTCCGCAGCCGCCGAGACGCTCGGTGAGGAGTATATCGAGGAAGTCCCGGTGGCCATGGGGTCGGAGGACTTCAGCTACTACGGCGAAAAGGTCCCCGCCGCCTACGTCTTGCTGGGCATCGCGGACGAGGCGAAGGGAACGGACAACCAGCACCACAATCCCAGGTTCAACGTGAACGACGACGTCCTTCCCTCGGGCGCTGCTCTCCTTGCAGCATTCGCCGCCCGGATGACAGAACGTTCCAGCTAAAGGAGACGAAAAAAGAGGGCTCCCGGGGATTTTCCCGGGAGCCCTCTTTTTTTACAGTTGTCTTACTCTACCTCGAAATCGATGATCTGGTCAGGCTCGGTCCTGTCATTGACGAAAATCTCCACCCGGAACGCGCCCTTCGGCCAGGGATTACCGCCGTTGTTGAGGGTGCTGTAGACGAAGATGTCCGAACCGTGATCCTCGGTGTTCAATTCCACGTCGGTAATATGCTGGTTTTCCTTGACGAAGAACCACGAAAAGCGGATTTTCGTGTTCGCCGGGGCCGAGAGCAGCTTCCCCACGGCGTAGAAGGCGGGAGACTCCGGCGTGTAGGCAATAAGCCTGTCAAGAGGTTTTCCGTCCTTCATCGCTGACGACATGTACCCGTCTGCCACCTGCGCGTTTTCGGGAAGAGACGCAGTCCCGGTTTCCGCGGCTCCTGCCGCAGATGCGAAGCAGCAGACCAGAGCCAAAAGCGCCGCAAAAATCATCTTCCGACCTCTCATTTTTTTCCCCTCCTCCTCAATTGAAGAATCCCTCCCGGAGCACCCTGGAGGGATTCTATCACAGCGCGGGAATAAAAAAAACAAAAAACGATCATTCGCAGTCCGGACAATGGTCAATAGGCTGCAACCACTCTTGCGTTCTTCACCTTCGCCAGGTTTCTGGAGATCCGGTTCCAGTACACTGTCGCCGACCCCCCGTAGTAGCGCCCCAGGGCCGCTTTCGTGTCGCCGTAAGCCTTGAGGTAGCGCGAGAGGAGGAGGCTCCCCGCCGCGATGCCCATTTCCGGGTCGAGCAGGTCTTCTTCCTTCATGATGCCGTTCGCCTGGAGGAGCCCGGCATGGACCCTCCACATGACCTGCATTACCCCCGCCGCCCCGGCGGGGCTCCTGGCTTCGGGCCGGAAATGGCTTTCCGTGTTCGCCACCGCCACGATCAGGTCCAGGGGAACATTGTACTTCAGGGAATACTTCCAGAAGGCGTTGGCCTGGACAAGGGCGGATTCACGGCACACCTCGCCGTTTTGGGACTGGATGAACCGGGAAAGGGACCCCGTGCTTTCCGACGCCGCGGCAAAGGCTATGGCGGCAGCGTCATGAGCTTCCAGGAATGTCCCGGCCGCGGACACAGCAGACGAAGCGAGACCGGAGACCAATCCGCGTGCGAGAGCCGCTGATTCGGCATCACCGGTCCACCGGACCTGGGAAAGCCGCGTTCTCCCCGGGAAAAGGGGGCTGTCGTGCTGTCCTTTCCCGACCGTCAGGAGAAAAGCTGCTGCGGATAGAACCAGAAGGGCTGCCATGCTTTTTCGAAACATCAGGTTCATGGTACTCCCTCCTTTGTCAGGAGAAAAAAATACCTTCCGCGGAAAAGTGTCTGCGGAAAGGATTTTGATTATAACTGAAAGGGAGGTTCTGGCAAATTTTGTCCGAAAAAGTTAACCCTGACACCGGAAGAGTTCATAGTGGAAAGAGATATCTGAAAATTAAACGGTGATTTTGTGCACTGAAGGAGGAAAATCCCTGTCGATTTATCATTTCCGGGGAACTTCCTGAACTTGCTTTAGTAATGAATACAGAAAAACAAAAAAACAAAAAAGAGGATTAGCCCTTTTCATATTGTCAAATTCCCTGCGAATCTTTAGAATAAGAAACTGAACCGCATCTTATCCCATCTTTCTGGAGGGATCACCGTGGCAGGAAATGCAAGGAAGAGAAAAGGGTTCAGCCTGGTGGAGCTGCTTATCGTCATCATCATCATCGGCATTCTGGCGTCCGCCATGCTGCTTCTCATGGGCACGGCGGAGGACAAGGCGGAGGCGACAGCCATCCTCAGCGACATGCGGTCCATGAAATCGGCCATGATCATCTTCAAGCTGGAGAAAGGGCGGTGGCCGGAACGTACCTCCGACGACGCCGAGATACAGCGGTTGTTCGGGGGTGCCTCCCTGGAAAATTTTGATCTCGTTTCCAGCGGGGACGAGTACGCTTACGTCCTCTACGACCTCTCGAAAAATAAGGGCAAGTCGGACGGAGTGAGGGAAAAGCTGGCCCTCATGGCTGATTCATCGGGTCTGCTGAAAAAGGGAAGCTCGGTTCCCTCGGCTACACCCGAATCGTATACCGCTGATGGGGCTGAGGTAGAAATGAAGGTCCACTGAGTCCAACCGGATTTTTTTGAATTTGGTTCGTCAGGGGGGAGAGGGACAGAAGTCTTTCTCCTCCCCTTTTTTCTTCCTTAAGACAGAATCCGGGCCGGTGCTTTTTCGGGAGGATTGCCCCCGGCAGCACCGGCCCGGCATTACTCACTTTCTCTGTTTTGCTTCCTCAGTTCCGGTCCGAAATCTCCTGCATTTCCTTCAGCACCGACTCAAGCTTTTTCATTTCTTTTCCGTACTTTTCCCAGTCGTCCTCCCGGAGGGCCTTCCTGGCTGCGTCCCAGGCATCGGAAGCCTCCCTGGCAAGAATGGCGAGGCCTGCAGGTTCGCCTTCAGGACGGGCGGGCCGCAGCGGAGCCTCCGCACCCGGACTGAAAGAGCTTCCCCCCTGCCCGTCCGAAGAACCAAGGAGCCGGAGAAGAGACTCCTCCAGCGTCTCTCCCCAGACGACCCTGCCGCCGGTAGAGGTGATGACCCGGCGCAGCTCGGGGAGTTCGCTGTTCTCGGCCCTGAGGTACAGGGGCTGGACGTAGAGGATGCCGTCTCCCACGGGCACGACGGTCATGTTGCCCCGTATGACGGCGGATCCTCTCTGGCTCCACAGGGAAAGCTGGGCGGAAATCTCGGAGTTCTGGTTCGTCAGGGCCTCCACCTGGGAGGGGCCGTAGATGAGCTTCTGCTTCGGGAACTGGTAGACGAGCAGCTCACCGTAATTTTCACCGTCGGAACGCCCGGCCATCCAGGCGATCATGTTGTCCCGGTTGACGGGCATGAAGGGGGTGATGAGGACGAACTCCGATTTCTCCTCCCCGGCGAGGCGCATGTTCACGTAGTAGGCCT
>ENA-UOUL01002604-UOUL01002604.1-bioreactor-metagenome-genome-assembly--contig:-NODE-2604-length-20650-cov-3.950858_pt1 | contig 20650 bp, 16 predicted proteins | sample MGYA00249838_ERZ747220 | MGnify/ENA primary metagenome ERZ747220 (study PRJEB28778, sample SAMN05720191) | bioreactor metagenome | isolation source: Anaerobic biogas reactor | place: USA:Washington...
GGTTCTCGCGGAGCGGCTCGTGCCGGTCGGTGACCGCATTCTCGATCTGCAGCGGTCGCGGCGCGGGCCGAGCGGCCTGATCGAGCTGGACGCCGATCGGGCTTCCCGCGAGGGGCGCGGGTTGTTGTTCATCGACCACGATTGCCACAACAGCTGCCACACCTGTCCGCCGCCGGGGATCGACCGCCGCGGCGTCAGCGCGGCGTTCAACTGCTTTTTCATCATGGCTCTGGACGCCCAGGCGGACATTCTTGAGATTCTCGGCCGGTCGGATCGGGCTGAGCAACTCCGCGCCGAGGCCGACGCCCTCCGGACCGCCGCCCACGGTCTATTCTTTAACGCCGATCGGCGCCTCTACGCGGATGCCTGGCACGGGGGCCGTCGCTGCGATTTCGTTTCGCAGCACACGAACGCCCTGGCGGTGCTGGCCCGCGTGTGCCCACCGGAGCTCATCGCGGGTGTGCTGACGGGCATCGTGGACGCTGAGCGAAGTGATCTGTGCCGGGCGGGCACGTACTTCTGGACGTATCTGGCGGAGGCACTCGCCCGAAACGGCATGCACCGAGCGATGTGGGACAACGTGATGCGGCTCTGGGGACGGATGCTGTCGACGGGGGCGACATCATGGTGGGAGACGTTCGCGGGCGACGAGCAGGACAGCCTGTGCCACATCTGGTCGTCACTGCCGGGCTATCTGATTCTGGGCGAGATTCTCGGGGTCAAGCCAGCCGAGCCCGGTTACGGGCGCGTGTGTCTTTCACCCCAGATCGGGCTGATCGACCGCGTCGATGGTTCGGTTCCCCTGCCTACCGGGCGTGTCGATCTGAGTTGGTTCCGCGAGGGTGACCGGGTCCGTCTGCACATCGGCCTGGCCGCCGACTGTAACGGCGAGTTGCGGCTGCCGGATGATTTCCTCCCCACCGGCCCCATTGGGCTTGCATCGCATTCCGAAATCGATATTGTGGCGGCGAGGGAGAAATAAGGAGTTGCGCATGAGGCTTGTGAGCAAAGAGGTGTTCATCCCGTGTACGGGCGGTCGGCCGGTGTTTCCGGGGTTCGTGGAGTATGTGTCGGCGGATGGGCCGGTGCTGATCCATCGCTCGGGGTGGGTGGATGCGTCGGATACGTACGACGATTACGAGGACCGGATCAGCGAGGACAACGGTCGGACGTGGTCGGCGCCGGTGAGGCGGAAACGAAAGGCCGTGGTCGAGGGCGGGACGATCCGGTACGGGGACTACGGGGCGTTTTTCGATTCGGATCGAGGGCGGCTGCACACGGCGGTCTCGAAGGCGTTCTATCCGGACGACAAGCCGACCGACGAGCACTATCGGATCGAGTTTCAGACTTACGATCCGTCGTCCGACCGGTGGAGCGAGCCTTTTGCGACCGACTTCGGGTTTGCGCGCGAAGGCGTTGCGGTCAGTTTCCCCTTCCCGATCAAGACGCGGACGGGGAAGATCCTAATTCCGGCCTGCAAGGCGCAGATGGACGGCGAGGGGAAAGTGCGGCGCTATCCGGGTTCGGAATACACGCTGTTCGAGATGGTGACGATCATCGGGGGGTACGGTGGCGCGGGCGACGTATCCTGGCGGTTGGGCGGGTCGGTCGGAGGCGATCCGGAGAAGAGCTGCCGCGGGTTGTCCGAAAGCGCGATCGTTGAGCTTGGCGACGGCCGTCTGGCGGCGGTGTGCCGGGGGTCGAACGCCGTGTGGCCGGAGCGGCCGGGGTACAAATGGTTGACGTTCACGGAGGACGGAGCGGAAACGTGGTCCGACCCTACCCCCCTGCTCTATGACGACGGGCGGCCCGTGCCGTCGAGCGCGACCGGCTGCGCTCTGCCAAGGTCGAGCGTCACGGGCAAGCTGTACTGGATTGGCAACATTGCCAGTGACGCCGAGAAGGTCGAGGGCAACTGGCCGCGCAGTCCGCTGGTGATTGCGGAGGTGCGAGAGGAGCCGTTGGCGATACGAACGGACACGATCACCGTGATCGACGAGCGCGGGCCGGGCGACTCGCCGAAGACGCAGATTTCGAATTTCCGGTTTTACCAGGACCGCGAGAATGGCAACATCGTGCTGTTCGCAGCTCGGTACGGCGAGCGAAGCGCGGAGAACTGGAAGGATGCGGATTATTACCGGTATGTGGTTGAGGTCAGATGAAAGAATGGCGGGTGAACCTCGCCTTCGGCGAGAACCACCCGCCCTACGAATTTCAAGGCGGATCGGGAGAGCATCCGCACAAGCCTTATGGAAAACCCCGCTCCCTCACGGGCGTGTTGCCCAAATGTGAAGATAGTGAGGGTGTTTTTCCGGAACGGGCGCGCCTTATGGCGTGTGGTGTGGTAAAAATCTATCGGTAGAAGGACGGTGGGTTTGGATCGAGACACGGCCAGGAGTACGACACGATGATGGGCAGCCGCCAGAAGCTGGAGCCGAAGCTGTTTTACACGCAGGTGAATCTCGAGGAGCGGGTGGGACCCGAGCATCCGCTTCGGCGGGTGTTGGCGGTGGTGGACTTCGACTTTGTCCGCCGTGAGGTCAAGCCGCTCTACGGGCGCAACGGCCACGAGTCGATCGATCCGGTGGTGGTGCTCAAGCTGATGTTCCTCTCGTTCTACGAGAACCTCCGTTCGGAGCGGGCGGTGGCGGCCCAGTTGCCGCTGCGGCTGGACTGGCTGTGGTTCTGCGGGTACGACCTGGACGATGCGACGCCGCACCACAGCGTGATCTCCAAGGCCCGTCGGCGGTGGGGCAAGCCGGTGTTCGAGGGGTTCTTCGCCCGGGTGCTGGCGGCGTGCGTGGCGGCGGGGCTGGTGGACGGGACGGTGGTGCACGTGGATTCGAGCCTGATTGCGGGCAACGCGAGCAGGGACCGGTTGGAGCTGTGCCTGCGGTACGTGGGCGGCCGGGTGTACGACGAACTGGAACAGGCGACCTTCGGCGAGGGCTCGCCTTCGCCGTCGGCCTCGTCGCCGGAGCCGCCGTCGGTTCCGACGCCCGAGCCGGACCCGGCGAAGGCCCTCTCGGAACCGGCCACGGAGGCGGTGGCTCCGCCGTATCCGGGTCAGCGGACCACGCCGGTGGACCCGGACGCCCGGCTGGCCAGCAAGAATGGGGATACGACGCTGGGCTACAAGGACCACCGGGCGGTCGATGACCGGTCGGGGATCGTCACCGCGACCGAGACCACGGCGGCCAACGTCAACGACGAGACGATGCTGGCGGCGGTGCTGGAGGCCCACGAGGCCAACACCGGGAGCACGGTAAAGCGGGTGGCGGCGGACAAGGCGTACGGGACGGGGGAGAACTACCGACATCTGCACGAGCGGGGGATCACGCCCTGCATTCCCCACAAGGAGAAGAACTGCCATCGCGACCGCGACCTGGCCAACGACCGGTTCATTTACGATCCGGCCACCGACACGGTCCGCTGCCCGGGCGGGCGGCCGCTGAGCCGTCGGCAGTTCCATCAGGATAAGAACGCGGTGATCTACGAGGCGTCGCGGGCGGACTGCGAGGGCTGCATCCACTTCGGGCGGTGCGTGACCAGCCGGACCCGCGGGCGGCGGGTCAGCCGGAACCTCAACGACCCGCACATCGAATGGGCCGATGCGTGCCTGGCCCCCTGGCAGCGTAAGCGGCTGATGGCGCGGCGCAAGACCAAGGCGGAAGGCTCGTTCGCCGACGCCGAGAACAACCACAGTTTTAAGCGGGCCCGCTGGCGCGGGCTGGAGGGGGCGGGAATCCAGAACCTGCTGATCGCGGCGATCCAGAACCTGCGCAAACTGGTGCGCGCGGTCTTCGCCAAGAGCGGCCCCCCAGCCGCCGGCGCCCGGATCACCGCCGCCACCCCCCCTTTTTTACCGCCCAAGACGCCTTCGGCGGCGTCTCAACGGTCCGGTGCGGCCCGGCCGGGCGTTCCGGACGGTTTTTGTCTCCCCGACGGCGAATACGTCAAGATAACCCAAGCCGACCCGATGGGCCGGTGACTTGAAAAAACGCCCCTTTGGGCAACACGCCCTCACGGTCGCGGCTCGGTTCGGATAGCGAGGCCGTCGCCTTAACCATCGCGGTTGAGGCACGCGGGCATCATTACTTGGCCGCTTCGGGGATCTGCTTATGGCAGAACCACTCGGCGTAGCAGTCGAAGGGCTGCCACTGGTCTTCCGGGAAGGCCTTGAAGAACTCCGGTTTGAGGATGACGTCGCTGCCGATGATGCTGTTGTTCGGCCAGTCGCCGGGCATGGAGACGTGGTAGCGGTCGCCAAGCTGGAGTCCGCGGACCGCGCGGAACAGTTCGGCGGTGCTTCGGCCGAGTTCGGGCGGGTAGTAGATGATGGCCCGGACGATCGAATTGGGATCGACGATGTAGGCTGCGCGAACGGTGACGGGAGCACGTCCGGGATGGATCAGGCCGAGTCGGCGGGCGATTTTGGCGTCGGGATCGGCGATGATGGGAAAGGTGATCTTGACGTCGAACTGGTCCTCGATCCACTCGATCCACTTGACGTGGTCCTCGATCGGATCGACGCTCAGGCCGAGCAGTTCGCAGTTGATCGCGTTGAATTCGTCGAGGTGCTGCTGGAAGGCGACGAATTCGGTGGTGCAGACGGGCGTGAAGTCGCCGGGATGGCTGAAGAACAGCAGCCACCGGCCCTGGTAGTTGTCCGGCAGGACCATCGGGCCGTTGGTGGTCATGGCCTTGATGTCGGGAAACCTATCGCCCAGCAGCGGGCCGGGTTGGCGCAGCGCGCAGCCGGTCAGGAGAAGAGCCGACACCATCATCAGCAGACATCGTGTTTTGCAGAAAGCCGCCATGATCGGAACTCCTTATGTCTGGTCTTTGCTCTCGGGATTGATGAATTCGAACTCGAGGGTCGAATGGGTGATGTCGAAGTCCTGGACGAGGCGCTGCTTGATCGCTTCCTTGGTGCGTTCCATGTCGTGGGCGTTGAGGGGATCGATGACGATGTGGGCCTCCATCGCCTTGCGATTCTCGTCGAGATGCCAGGCGTGGACGTGGTGAATGGAGTGGACGCCGGGGACCTCCCGAACCGCCGCAATGAGCTCGGACAGGTCCACGTCGTCGGGCACGCTTTCCATGAGGATGGTGACGGCCTGCTTGAGAACAGGGAAGCTCTGGTGGAGAATGTAGCCGGCGATGGCGACGGTGACGACCAGGTCGGCGACGTAGAGGTCGAAGAAGACGATCAGGAGGCCGGCGAGAATGACGCCGACGGAGGCGAGGGCGTCGGTCAGGTTGTGGAGGAAGACGGCTTTGATGTTGAGGCTTCCGCGGGCGAGGCTGTAGACCATGGCGGCGGTGATGACGTCGATGAGGAGGGCGAGGGCGGCGACGATGACGACGGTCCATCCGGCGATGGGCTCGCGGACGAAGAACCGCTGGGCGGCCTCGACGAGCAGGTAGACGGCGATGAGGATCAGGCTGGTCAGATTGATCATAGCCCCGATGATCTGGGCCCGTCCGTAGCCGAAGGTGCGGCGGTGGTCGGGTTTGCGGAGGGCGATGCGTCGGGCCACCAGAGCGACGACGAGGGCGGTGGCGTCGCTGAAGTTGTGCAGGGCGTCGGCGATCAGGGCCAGAGATCCGGAGAGCACCCCCCCTGCCACCTGGGCGGCGGTCAGCAGGATGTTGACGACGATGGCGGCGATCAGGCGGACGGTGCTTCGGTCGCCTCCGCCGCCGTGGACGTGCGCGCCGGCGGTTCGAAAAGCGGGCCAGAACCCCCAATGGTTGTGCGGTGTACCCATGTCAGCAGGCTCGACTGAGCGGTCCCCATTTGACAAGGTCAGGCGGATGCGCCGGTGCGGTCGGCGCCGTCCACCTCGTACCCGAGCGATTGTACCACATCGGTCAGTCGATTGGTATCCAGATCATGCCCGAAGACGGCAGCTTGTTTGTTCTTGAGGTCAACCCGGGCGTTGCGGACGCCGGGTACGGATTCGAGGGCGTGACGAACGGCCTCGGCGCAGTGGCTGCAGGTCATGCCGCGGACGGAGAGGATGACCTGCTCGGCTGAGGATTCGGGCGTGGTCGGTTCGATCGCGGAAGAGGTTCGGGCGCGGTAGATCGCGTAGGCCAGGGCGGCCAGGAGGGCGACGCCACTGAGGTTCTTGATCGTCTCCGGGATCATCCAGGGCATGTACGGGCCGGGCGTGACCTTCGAGACGTGGAAGATGTAGTCGAGCACGAGCCCGGAGGCCAGGGCGGTGACGGCGACGGAGATCAGGTAGACGAACGTGGTTCGCCGGCCGAGGACCTTCCAGATCGCGGCGATGGCGGCGGCGTTGGTGGCCGGTCCGGTCATCAGAAAGACGAGGGCGGCGCCGGGCGTAACGCCCTTGTCGATCATGGCGGCGGCGATGGGGATGGAGGCGGCGGCGCAGACGTAGACGGGAATGCCGGCGAACATCATGACGACCATGGCGAGGATGCCGGTGCCGAGATACTGGGCGAAGAAGTATTCGGGCAGGACGACGGAGATCAATCCGGCGAGGATCAGGCCCACCAGCAGGTGCATGCCGATGTCCTCGGGCAACGTGATGAAGCCGTAGCGGATGGCCCGGCTGAGTCTGTTGCCCTTTTGGCTCGTCGAGCAGCAAGCGTCGCGGCACTCTTCGAGGCTTTTGTCGACCGCGTTCTCTCTGGCCGGTTCGAAGAGATTGACGGCCATGCCGCCGATCACGCCGTTGACGAGGGCAGCGATGGGTTTGAAGACCGCGAAGACCCAGCCGAGGAGGCTGAAGGTGACCAGGATGCTGTCGACGCCGGTCTGAGGCGTGGAGATCAGGAAGGCGGCGGTGGCGCCGCGGGTGGCCCCATGGCGTCGCAGGGAGGCACTGACGGGGATCACACCGCAGGAGCACAGCGGCAGCGGAATGCCGAAGGCGGTGGCTTTGAGCACGGGCCAGAAACCCCGTCCGCCCAGGTGGCGTTCGATCCAAGAGGCGGGAATGAACACGGAGAACAGTCCGGCGATCAGGAAACCGAAGAGCAGATACGGGGCCATTTCGGCCAGGATCGCCCAGAACTCCAGGAGGAATTGTCCTGCCTGATCCACCATCGTCACCCCTTCCCCGGTGTTACGCCCATGAGGTCACGACAATTATACACAGCGGGAGCGGCGGCGAGAAGTTAATCCTGGTCAAGCGGTTACGGCTTACGGCAGGCGGAGGCGGGCGTAGACGAGGTCTTGCGGGTCGTTGCCGCCGCCGTAGAGGTCGAGGGTAAGGCCGGCGGCTGAGCCGCCGCGTGGCGTGTTGGTTTGAAAGAGGTGGATGGGCTGGGTCAACAGGATGTTTTGAGGGTCGGCGGGCTGCGGCCAGAGGGGCTGGAGACGAAGGTGATGCTGAGGCCGGTCGGAGTCGCCGTGCGTGATGAGGGCGACGAGACGGAGATGGCCGTCGGGCGTTGCGTGTAACCTTGGGCCATCGCCCAGGCCGATGAGTTCGGAGCGGTCGTCGCTCTTGAGGATGGTTCGGCGTTGGGCGATGCGGCCGTCGCGGACGAGGGCGTACTCCAGCGATCGTTCCAGAGGGAGACCGGGAAAGAAGCGGTCGCGGATGAAGTCGTATTGGCAGGACTGGCGATAGAAGACCAGGTGCGCCGCGTTGAGATCCGTCAGATAGACGTCGCCGTTGCGCAGGTAGCCGCAGGTGGCGTCGAGATTGTCGATTTCGAGCGGTTCGCAGAATGGGACGCGCTCGATGTCGGGCGTCCAGGCGTAGAAAAGGCGACGGAAGACGTAGTCCCACTGCCGACCGGACCGCTCGTGCTTGGCCGCCCGCCAGGCCTCGTTGGGTTCGACGATGTCGCCGATCGCCAGGACGTGGGCGGATCGGCCGCGGATGGCAAGGTTGGGATAGCAGGCGCGGATGGGAAAGCGGAGAATGCCGAGGGCGGACCATTCGAGGCGATCGTTGAGGAGGGCGTAGTGGTAACAGCCTTCCTTGGCGTCGATGTTCAGGAGGAGGACGCTTTGCGCGTCGGGATCGACGGCCATGCCGCGATAGGAGTGATCGGTGAAGACGGCGTCGAGCGGCCAGGGCGGCTGGAATGTCTGCATTTGGCCGGCGGGCGAGAATCGCAGCAGTTGCGGCGTGCATCGGGCGTATTTGGGACGCCGCGGATCGGCGTTGGGGTTGGTTGAGAGCCAGATCGTGCCGTCGGGGAAGGCGCCGATCGGGCAGGGCTCGCGCTGGTCGGCCTGGTCGCCCTGGCGCCAGATGGACCAGCCGCTGGCAGTGCAGCGGCGGATTTGCCAGCGGGTGTTGCAGAAGCCGGGAACGTTGCGGTCGGTCTCGATGGTCGAGACGAGCACATCGGAGTCGAGGCGGGCCAGAAGGGGCGATCCGTACGTCCAGAGCGGGCCGGCGCCGTTGTCGGCTGGGTGGTTGCGGTAGACCAGTTCTTCGGTTTCGATCGTGACGGGCATGAGAGTCACTCCGTGGCCGTTTCCTGCTCGGTGACCGTGATGTTGCGGGCGCGGAGTTCATCGATGAACGGTTGATACGGCACGTCGGCGGTCGGCGAGAGGAGTCCGCGGCGGCGGATCGTGCCGTCGGCGATCATGCGGGCGGCGATGGCGGCTGGGAAGCCGACGGTGCGGCTCATGGCGGTCAGGCCAGTGGCCATGTCGCGGTAGTCGAGAACTTGCATGACCAACTGGACGCGGCGCGAGTTGCGCAGGCCTTCGGCCTCGACGCGGATCAGGTCGATGTCGCGTTCGGAGTCCTTGTACTGGAGTCGCGGTTCGAGGTGTTTGACCATAAACTGGCGAGGGGTCACGTTGCCGGGCAGACCGGGAACAGGCGTCTCGTCGAGGAAGCCGAGTTGTTTGAGGGCGTGCCAGAGCCGGCAGTGGCCGGGCCAGCGGAGGGCGTAGCGGCCGGAGACGCGGACGGTGTCGGCGATGCCGAGCTTGTGGGCGTAGGCGGCGGCGTTGCCGTTGGGAAAGGCCTCGAGTTCGCCGAGATCGGGCACGTTGACGGTGTGGGTGAAACGGTCGGAGAATATCTCAGAACCGGGAACACTGGTTTCGCGGCCGTCCTGGACGATTACGGCGTCGCGGACGTAGGAGTTCAACACGCCCTCCCAGGTCCAGGTGATCTTGTACTTGAGCGGGTTGTCGATGGCGGGCGGTTCGGGAAAACCGCCACCGTAGCTGACCAGGCGGGTGACCTGGTCGAGCCGCCGGACGGCTTCGCCGCAGAGGACCAGGTCGATGCCCGGGTCCATGCCCATTTCGGGCAGGAGCGATACGCTGGCCTCTTCGGCGGCGTCGGCGAGATCGCGCAGGTCGTGATCGTAATAGGTATTAACCAGATGCAGGCGGCAATCGACGGCGGCTTGACCGATGTTGCGGATGAACTGGCGCGGCAGCATGTCGATGGCGACGTCGAAACCGCGGGCCATGAGGGCCCGCAGGGCCTTTGGATCGGAGGCGTCGAGGGCGACGGGTTCGACCTTCTCAGCCTTGATTGCAGCCAGATACGTTTTGAGTGCAGGCAGGTCGACTTCAGCGCAGGTGACGGATTGGACATCGGGGGAATGGATCAGGTCGTGGAGTACGGCTTTTCCCTGACGACCGGCGCCCAGGAGCAGCATTCGCATGGCGGGCCTCCTTATCCCGGAATCGAGGCTGTATGATAGGCGGAGGAGTCAATCGCGTCAACAGGAAGGGAGCGGCTGTGGTCGAGTCAGGATTGCCGTCGTCGGCGACACGGACGTTGGAGCGCCGGTCAGGGCGGAGGAGCGGTCGAATTGCGTTCGATCATGCGCATCGGGAAGAGTTGGCGGCGTGGAGGCGAGTTGTCGCCTTTGATGCGATCGAGCAGGCACTGGACAAGGGCGGCGGCCACGTCGTCGAGCGGCTGGGCCATGGTGGTCAGGGGGACGGTGCCGTAGCCGGCGAGTTCGATGCCGTCGAAGGAGATGACGGACAGATCGCGAGGGACGCTGAGCCCCATTTCGGCTGCGGCGCGAAGGACACCCTGAGCGTGGTAGTCGGACTGGACGACCAGAGCGGTTGGGCGATAGTCGGCCAGGAGCTGTCGCGCGGCGGCACAGGCGTGTTCGACATAGGTTCCGCAACCAATGTGTTGGAACCGCACGTCGAGGCCCGCATTCTGCATGGCCTGGGCAAATCCGGCGGGCCGTCCGCCGGACGGCTGAGCGGTCGAATAGCCCAGGTAGGCGATGCGGCGGTGACCGAGGCGGATCAGGTAGCCGGTCGCCTCGCAAGCAGCCCGCTGCATGTCCACGTAAATGGCGTCGAAGGGATCATCCGGATCGAGTTCGTCACGGACCACCACCGGCCGGCCGCCAGGTTCGCGGGTGAGGGCGGCGGCCACATCGCGGTTCTCAGCCCAGAACTGCGGCACGACGATGTAACCGTCGACGTGGGCCTGACGGAACGTTTCGAGGATGTGCCGCTCATGGGCGGCGTCGATCTCGGCGTAGGCGATCAGGACTTCATGATCCGACTTGCGGGCCTCGGTCATGACGGCGCCGGCGAGAGCGGCGTAGAACGGATTGCGGACGGTCGGCAGGACCATGGCAATCATACCGGTCTTGCCGCCGGCTAGTCGCGTGGCCAAAGGCGAGCGCCGATAGCCGAGTTGGCGGGCGAGGTCCTGAATCTGCTGGCGCGTGGCGGGACTGACCGCTGGGTCATCCCTCAGTGCCCGCGAGACGGTGGCGATGGACACCCCGGCCTCGCGTGCCAGGCTGTAGATGGTGGGCTTTGATCCTTCTGATTGTTTATAACCGGCATCTCTCGCCATATTATCATCATACACGATGTTTATGACGGAAAAGAAGAAAAACTTCGGAGAATCTTCTTGCAACACCTGCTGTAACCGCTTTAAACAATATCTATGAGATTAATCGACTTGTTCAGTCGCGGCCGGCGCGGTTTTGTCGAAGGGAAAGGGTCGCTGCGATCGTTCACGGTGATTGAGTTGCAGGTGGTGGTCGCGATCACCGCCCGCAAGGTCGAGTAGAGACCTCTATACCCTGAATGGAACCGATGCCAGAGTATGGCCTTCAATTCTCAGTGCAAACAGGATGGAGACACGATGAATTCGCCTCAGACCATCGCCGTGACCACCGGGCCGAAGGAGCATTTTTTCGGCTACTACGACAAGTTTTCGGACAATCGTTCGGGCCGGTACGTGCTGTGTCACGAGGTGGCGTTCAACGACCGCCCGCCGACGGGCGAGGACGCGGCGCGGATCGGGCTGATCGACCTGGAGGCGGGCAATGGATTCGGGCCGCTGGCTGAGACGCGGGCGTGGTGCTGGCAGCAAGGGTCGATGCTCCAGTGGCACCCGGCGGAGCCGGAGCACACGATCATCCACAACGACCGGCGGGACGGGCAGTTCGTCTGCGTGATCCGCGACATCGCCAGCGGCAAGGAGCGGGTCCTGCCGCGTCCGGTGGCGGCGGTCAGCCGCGACGGCAAGAAGGCGTTGAGTCTGAATTTCGCCCGGTTGGCGGATGAGCGGCCGGGTTACGGATACGCCGGACTGGCGGACCCGTGGGCGAAGGCGGAGGCGCCGGATGACGATGGCCTGTATTTGATGGATATGGAGACCGGCGACTACAAGCTCATTATCAGTCTGGCCCAGATCGTGGCGTTCGCACCTCAGCCGACGATGGCTGGGGTCAAGCACTGGTTCAACCACCTGCTGTTTTCGCCGGACGACCGGCGGTTCATCTTCCTGCACCGATGGCGGCACGGGACGGGCCGACTGACGCGGCTGTTCACCGCTGACATCGACGGCGGCAACATCTGTTGCATCAACGATCACGACATGAGCAGCCATTTCGATTGGCGCGATCCGGAACATCTGATCGTCTTCGCCAAACGTCACGAGATCGGCGCGCGGTACTTTCTGTTCACCGATCGGACCGACCGGCTTGATGTGATCGGAGACGAGAAACTTACCTCGCTTGGCGACGGGCACTGCAACTACAGCCCGGACCGGCGATGGATCCTGACCGACACCTATCCGAACGCCCAAAAGGAGCGTAAGCTTCTGCTCTACCATCCGGGCAAGGACGTTCGGGCGGATGTGGGCGATTACTATTCGGTGCCGTGGATGACCGAGTGCCGCTGCGATCTGCATCCGCGTTGGACCCGCGACGGCCGGCGGCTCACGTTCGACTCGTCGCACACCGGCTCGCGGCAGGTATATCTGATGGACGTGGGACGGATCGTCGATTCGGCGGATTAACCGGAAATCGGATCGAAGCGCAGGTCATCGATGAGGAACGCTGACGGCGCGGCTTGGCCGCCGCGGCCGATGGCCAGCGTGCGCAGGTTCGTGAATTCGGTTTCATCACCCGAGAAGAATGCGGCGGGCAGCTCGATCAGCGACCATTGGCCTTTCCGGGCGTTATACCGCTGTGGATCGAGGTGGACGACGCGGCTGCCGTCGGCGGAGAAGGCTTCGAAATAGAGCTTGCAGGGTTCGGTCTCCCAGAAGATCCACAGCGAGAGGCCCGCGGCGCGATCGACGCCGACGCCGCGAGACACGCCGTCGGCCCAAGCCGGCCCTTCTGTGGATTCGATGGTGACGCGGATCGAGGCTTGGCCCTGCTTTTTATTCCCGGCGTCGAGGCCGAGTGTGCTCTTGCCCACCGGGTTCCAGCCGGTCAGGTCGTCGGCTGGGTACTCGTAGCAGACCGCGCGTGGTTGGGTCCGGATCGGCGTCAGGTAGAGGTAGTCGATCCACAGGCCCGGCGCGCTCCAGTCGGAGAGTCGCAAGGGATACGCGCCGTCGTACGTGATTTCGCCCAGTTCGATTTCCTGATAGTCGGCGTTCTTGATCGCGGTCGGCAGCTCGGCGATCCGCTGATCGGTGGCGTGGTTAACCTGCATCAGGCCGAACGTGCCGGGTTGTTCGGCGCGGGCTCGGACAATTGCCTTGTAGACGCCGGGTTCCAGCCGATGCTGGAGAGCCCACCAGCAATAGATGCCGTCGTTCTCAGGCCGGTACGCGGCTTGGCCGCCGGAGGCGTGTGGATCGGCGGTTCCGCCGCACTCGAAGTGCGGATGGCCCTCGTAGGCGGTCTTGACGTCGGTGTCGATGGCCAGGATCATCGGGTCGCGCGGGCGGACCTTGATCGGCAGGCTCAGGTCCCGCTGCGAGATCAGCTCACGGACCTTCGTGACCTTGCGATCGCCCGCGAACGTCAGGTCGTAGTCGGTCATGCTGTGGTTGATCGCGTAGGCCAGGATCCGGCCGTCGCGGTCGATCGAGCGAAACTCGACGCTGGGCGGCTGGGTTCCGTCGGCCAGGGCCGGCCGCAGCGGACGCTCCACTCCGGCTTCGGTCATCGCGGCGTCGAAAAACGCCGGCAATCCGTCGGTTGGCTTCTCGTAGCGGCGAACGCCGGCCTCCTCCAGCTTGGCCTCCGGATGCGGGTTGTCGTAGGGATCGCGCGACATGGCCTTCGGACTGGCCAGCACCACTCCGCCGGACCGGGCGAACTCGGCGACTTTCTCAAAGGTCTCGGCCTCGATGAACGTCGCGTTCGGCACGATCAGCAGCTTTAACCCACTCAATCCGCCGTCGCGCACCTGGCGTTCGCTGATGAAGCGGACGGGCGCGTCGAGGCAGAAGAACGCGGAGTAAGTTGTCCTCAGGGCCGGCGGATAGGTTCTATCGAGGATCATCGACGGCTGGGAAAAGAGCAGGCCGACCTGGGCGGTGGGGATCGCCTGTTGGAACGCGACGATCTCGGGCGCGAGACGCCGCAGGTCGAGGGCGGTCCGACCGGCCGCCTCCATCGCCCACGGGATGTGGAGCATGGCCCCGGCGGCCAAGTGCTCGGCGTTGTAGGCGTTCTCCCAAGCGAACATCAGGCGGGCGCTCTGCCCGTGCAGGAAGGCGTCCCAGACGGTGGAGCGCATCTCGTCGGCGGTCATGCTGACCGCGATGTGGACCTCGGAGTCGATGCTGGGCTTGGCTGGGTGCAGCGACTTGTAGAAGTCGAAGTGCATCGGCTGGCCGCAGTCGCAGCCGCTGATCTCGAGCACGTCGTCGATGCGTTCGCGTTCCACGCCGTTGAAGCCGAAGTGTTCGGGATTCAGGTCGGTGGTGGCGATGATCTTGACGTGGCACGGCGTGGTCGGGTCGTACCGGCGGATGATCTGCTTCATAAAGAGCATGACGTCGGTGGCTTCGGCGTTGCGGAAGCTCTGCCAGTCGTAGATCGGGCCGACGTCGCGGCTGGGGTCGAAGGCCAGCGGGTCGATCTGGTCGAAGGTTTTGTAGTGAGTCTTCCAGACGCGATTGAGCATTTCGACCGTGCGGTAGCGCTGCCTCAAGTGGTTATGGAAGCGCGTGAGCATGGTCGGGTGGATTTTGCCTTCGCCGTCGCTGAACGACCACTCGTTGACCAGGTCCCACGCGCAGAGGGCGGGCTTGTCGCAGAGGGCGGGAATCAGGTGGTTCCAAAACTCCTCGACCATCCGCCGGGCGCCCGGGTGGTAGAGCGAGACGCCCATCCAGCCGTTGCTGTTGAAGTCCTTGATGTCCGGATAGGCTTCGATCCATCCGTCCGGCATCGGATGGGGCGAGGGCAGGTAGTCCACCGCCATGTTCAGCCGCCGGGCCTTGTCGAACTGGCCTGCGATGGACCGGAGGTAGTCGTTCCGCGTCTTGCCTGGGGCGGGGACCATCGTCTCGGGCGTGGTGGTGCCGCTGACGAAGTTGAAGCCCATTTCGGCGACCAGGTCCAGGTCGTTGAAGACCGTCCACCAGCCCAGCGGGCCAAAGAGCATCACCGGCATGTCGCCCTTGTGGAAGGTTCCGTGTTTGATGACCAGGTCGGTCATGTCGATCGAAGGAAGTTTTTTAACCTGCTCGGGGTGGGCGACGAGGTCCTCGACCTCGCGCGTGGCCCGGAGCACCGCCTCATCGAGGAAGTCGAACTGACGCGAGATGGCGGCCAGAGGTTTGATGCGGTCGAGCAGGTCGGCGTTGTCCAGGTCGGCCCGGCGGTACTTGAGGAAGATGTCGGTGGTCGCGGCGGTCACGCGTGGGTACGAGGTGTCGATGCCCGCCCGGTCGGCTTGGGCGATGGCGGCCCGCAGTTCGCGGTTGCGCTGATCGATTTGGTCGGCGCGTTCCTTGAGCATCGCCACGTTAAGGCTGAAGACCGGCGCGGTCATGATGATTGGTTCGGAACGGCCGGCCACCTGCACAGCAACCTGGGCCTCGGCGGGCTCGGCTGAGACGCGGCCGAGATCCCAGGCGAAATCGATACGTGTCACCCCCGGCGTCATCGCGGTCGCTCGGGCCTCTTCGTGTACTGTTTCGCCGTTTCGACACACCGTGAGTCGGGCCTGGGCCTCGCCCGGTTCGTCCTGCCACGGCACGTAGGCAAAGAGATTGACGGTCTGGCCGTCGTCGTAGTACCTGCGGTCGGTGGTGAGGATCGGTGAGCTTTGCTCCTGGTCCGGCTCGACCAGCACCATGTTGCGGAAAAGCCACGAAAGTTTCTCTTCGGCGATGCCGGGCGTCCACATCACCCATCCGCGGCGGCCTTCGTCGTCGCCGTCGTTTTCGTTGAAGATGATGTTGAAGCCCATTCTGCCTCCGGTCGACGGGGCGAACGGGGCCAGCATTTTCCAGGGAATCGCCGCCTCCCAGGTTCCGCGTTTGGCGTCCTCGTCGCGACGGTGGGCAATGGGCATCACGTCCGACGCGATCTCGCCGGAAATGCCCGTCTTGCCGCCGACCCAGCCGTAGGCGGCGGCCCGGCCGTCGGCTGCGCCGACGCCGAATTCCACGTCGTTGCCGTCGTAACCGGGGATCAACGTGTCGTCGAGCGGATCGAAGGCCATCTGGAACCCGTCGCCGTGGTACATTCCGCCGCCCAGGCCGGAATCGTGGTGCACGTCGTCGGTCACCTCGGCTGCGAAGTAGAGGTACTGATCGTCCCAGAGGAAGTAGCCGATGACGGTCAGGTCGTCGGGTCCGCGCCAACTCGGAATGACGATGTTCTCGCCCGCCACCAGCATCAGCGGCAGCGCCTTGTGCGCGCGCCACTCCGCGAGATCGCCGTCGACCGTGATCGGCGAAGCGGCCCGGCGGCAGAAGTAGTCACCGGTTCCGAACGACGAGGGGATGTCAGCCAGCAGCGGCGGAGACATCAGGATAGCCATGAGCAGTGCCAGGGTGGCCTTGATCGCTCTCGTACCAGTCATGAAGTGCTCCTTGAGTATATACGCAGGTGACATCGGCGCGGCCAGGCCGCGACAGGCAGAGACGCCAGTTGAAGATGAATTAATCTTCCGGATTCAAGGCGACGCGGTCCATCAAGACCCAGTACCATTGTTTGCCGATCAAAGGCTCCATTGGCAGGGCCTCAACGCTTCCATCCAGGTAGAGGGCGGTGATCAGGCCCCGGTGCCAATCGGTGTATCCGAAGACGCTGCGCTCGGTCAGGATCATCCGGTTCGGGTTGTCAGTGATTTTGTCCCGCTTTCCCGCCGCCAGATAGATGCCCCCGATATAGCTGTAGCCGCACGGCTTGGAGCACCAGCCATACCGCCAGTCATACACATTGCTCCAGGAGTCTTTCTCCGAACTGTCGTCGGCGGGACACCAGAAGTACTTCTGCTCATTGACATTCAGGTACTTCAGGCCAACGGTCAGACCGTGGGCGACCCACTTGTAGCGTCCTTCCGAAGGAATCCCATGATCGTTGCATATCCAGTCGTTGCCGTAGTACAGCATGCGGAGCGACGACGTGTATCTCGGCAGCCAGTCGTAGTGGTCAAGGGCGTACAGGTAGAGCGCCTTGCCCATTTCCCGTTCCTGGGTCTTACATTCCACGAGTCTCGCCGAGTTCCGGGCCTCGGCGAGAGCCGGCAGGAGGATCGCCACCAGTACGGCGATGATCGCGACGACGACCAGGAGTTCGATCAATGTAAATCCTCGTCTGTTCATAGCCGTGATCCGTGAAATCAGGTGGAGTTCACCAACCGTGGGACTCCCGCGTGCCGTAGCCCGATTCGACGCGGCCGTCACTGAAACCGAAGTGCGAGACCTGGCGATCGAACCGATAGTGATTGGGACAGAGCAGGAAATACCGATCAGGCGGAACTCTGTCCCATCGCGATTCCTGTTCCTCAGAGGGCATGCCCCCTCCCACGTAGACCGCATCGCCGACGTAGCGGGTGGCGTACGACCCTTGGGGTTCGGGCCACGGAACGTAGAAATACGTGATATTGCGCGGAGTCCCGGTTATATAGGGATCCCACCGCGTTTCCTTGCTGCATCCATCCTGAGACGGACAGAAGAAGACTCTGACGTCAGGGACCATCTCCTGGTACCAGAGGCGCGAATAGTTCACGAGGCAGTGCCAGGGGCTTGTCCCGGCATAGAAGAGGTAGCTGTTGGGCCAGTAGTACTCCCTTTCCGTGCTCCCGTCGGGCCGATACGTTCCGTAGTGGCCCGGCACGTTTGGGATGTGCGAGTTGTTGTCCGTGGCGGAGAACTCATATCCCGTAAGAAGCTGTTTCATGCCCGATTTGCAGACGACCTGCCGGGCGTTCTCTCTGGCCATGCTCAGCGCCGGCAGCAGGATCGCGACCAGCACGGCGATGATCGCCACAACGACCAGCAGTTCGATGAGGGTGAAGCCCTTGGCTCTCATGGGGTGTTCTCCTGTGTCTTCCGGGCGTCCCGCGTTCGGGGCGGGCCGGACGATCCGCGGATGAGCAATTCGGTGCGAACTCGTGTCATGGACGCGGAAGGCTTGCCCTCGATCCGGTCCACCAGGTTGTTCACCTCAGCGGTGCTGATTTCAGGGATGGGAATTCGCACCGTGGTCAGTGAGGGAATGCAGTAGCGGCCGATGGGCACGTCGTCCACGCCGGTGATGGTCAGATCGTCCGGGACACGAAGGCCGCATCCGTGGGCGGCGACCATGGCCCCAAAGGCCAGTTCGTCATTGCTGCTGACGACGGCTGTGATTTGCGGACAGCGGTTCAGTAGAGCCATCGTCGCCGACTCCGCCGCCTCCATCGAGACAAGATTCGCCACCATCCGGTCGTCACTGTGGGAAAGGCCTTTTTCGTCGATGAATCGCAATATCTGCTGGTGGCGTTCGGGGACGTCGGAGGGCAGGCCCATGATGAAGCCGAACTCGCGGTGGCCCAGAGAGTAGAGGTACTCCAGGAGGCGGGCAAAGGTCGTGCCGAGGTCGATGGCGATCGGACAAAGCTCCTCATAGCCGGGAATGATGCGAAGCGGGGTCGCCACCGGATATCCCTGGCGAGCCAGATCGGCAATGACCTCTTCGGACACCGTGGCGGTATGAACGAGCACGCCGTCGGCTTGGCCGTTGCTGAAGCTCTCGAGGTAGGTCCGCATTTTTTCGGGGTCGTCGCCGGTGATGCCGAGGGTCAGACGGTAGCCGCGTTTGGCGGCTGCCTCTTCGACGGCTTGGAGGTGGGCGGGGCAGAAATGGTCGGTCATGCGGCGGATCAGGACCCCGATGTTCATGGTCCGCCGGCTGGCCAGGGCCTGAGCGGCGTAGTGCGGGCGGTAGTTAAGTCGCTCAGCCGCCTCGAAGATGCGTCGGCGGACCGAGGCGCTGATGGGGCGCTGCCCGCTGAAGGCGTGGCTGACCGTACTCTTAGCCACCCCTACCGCCTGGGCCACCTGCTCGATGGTCACTCGATTACTGACGCCGTTCGCCTTGCCCATCCGGTCCTCGTCAAAGCGATTTGACACGTCATTACGGCTCTATTGTACCAAAAGCCGCAGGATTGTCAAACCGGTTTTACGGAAAACCGGTGTCCGCTTCACGGGCTTGCGGAAGGGTTCACCATGGGTTCCACCAGAACGGCTGGGCCATCGGGGGGGCGAACCGCCACCCGCCCACAAAGTAGAGAGGCTCGGCCTCATCCATCCTCATCGGCTTGGCGTGACCATCGACGAAGAAGAAGCTGCACTGGCCCCCGTGACGATATGACGGCCAGGAACCGTATTCGAATATCCGGTAGAGGCCGTCACCGAGAAGATCACTAAACTGCGACAGCGAGATGTCCCCGAGGAGTGCGCAGTCGGACGGCTGATCGACTTGTGAAGTTCGCACGAACTGATACCCTGGGCTCCAAGCCGAACCACCAGGGTATCCCAGCCAGGCGTTATACCCGATGTCCATGCTCCGCCAGCTGTAGTTGGTTCGCTGGACTGACGGACAGCGGATCAGTCCGCTGTTCACCGGCCAGGTCTTCTCTCCACCCAGCGGAAGGGTGCACCAGGGAAGGCCACCGCCGGTGTATCCATAGAACGTCCCGCCGACTTCACTTTGGGGGAAGAAGTCAGCGTACTCGTGGGCGTACTGGACTATCTGTAAGTTCAGTTGCCGCATCTGGTTGGCGCAGAGTACGGTCCGGGCCCGCTCACGGGCCTGGCTCAGGGCCGGCAGCAGGATCGAGACGAGCACGGCAATGATCGCCACGACGACCAGCAGTTCGATCAGCGTGAATCCGCGCGAGGCTCGGAAGAGTTTCATTTCCGGGCTCCTTATCAAAACCGATTGTAGCAAAAAGGGTTCATTTCGCCAACTCCGCCGTCACGCCGAGTACCAAAGGTATGGCATCCGAATTGGTGCTGACGAAGTCGATGGAGCGGATTTCCACCTCGGGTTTCAGGTTATCCCAGCGCATCAGGTAGACACACAAGGGCATGTGAATCTCATTGCGTCCCTGCCAGGCCAGTTCGGCTTTCGCCAGCGGAGCGGGCAAGTCCCACCAGCCGAGCAGATGCTCGCCGAAGACCACGTCGATGTCGGCGGCGGTGCCATCGGCATAGTTGACGCGGTAGGCCATGATGGCGGTCCCTTTGCCTTCAGCCCACGCGCAGCCGTGGAGGAAGTGAAGGCGACTGGCGTTGACGCCACAGACCAGGCCGTCGATCCGCTGCGGAACGCCGGGAGCGTGGTCTTCGCTACGCAGGACGATCAGCCTGTCGCCGACGTCGAACGGGACACCTTTGAACGTCACGCTCGGCCCCCGCGGGAACTGGGCCAGGTTATTCAGGCCGGCGGGGAATGTCGTCTCCGTGGAACCGCTCAGATCGGCTTCGAAGGCCTGGTTTGCCAAGCGATTGACTGAGAAGGCTTTATAGTCTCCGGCAGGTTTGGTCTGGCCGGCGTCGTCGCCGACCGACTCGAAGCACCCGCCCAGATTGGTCAGCAAGGCAGCGGCGTACTGGAAGCCGATCTGAGCCGCCAGGGGATCTTCCCAGCGGACCTGGTCGATCACAAGCCAGCCCTTGCCCAGGGCGATCCCGGCGAGGGCGACGGAGTTGGTTTTCAACTGGGCCTCCAGTTCGCTGGTGAAGGCGGCACACTCGGGCAGCGCCACAACAAGGACGTCGTCCGGCTCGATCCCGCCCAGTACGTTGTGGCAGATGGCGGTGACCGGCGTGGTCGCCGGGCCTTCGTTGCCGGTGCGCCACCAGAGTTCGAACTGCCCGATCCCGGAGACCAGCGGATCGCGGCTGCAGCGGGCGCACTGGAAGGGGTCGAGCGCGGTGACGGTCGGCTTGATCCCCGCAAGAGGTTCCAGGACGGAGACGCTGTCCGGACCGAC
>ENA-UOUL01002605-UOUL01002605.1-bioreactor-metagenome-genome-assembly--contig:-NODE-2605-length-20649-cov-3.248201_pt1 | contig 20649 bp, 23 predicted proteins | sample MGYA00249838_ERZ747220 | MGnify/ENA primary metagenome ERZ747220 (study PRJEB28778, sample SAMN05720191) | bioreactor metagenome | isolation source: Anaerobic biogas reactor | place: USA:Washington...
GACGGCAACAACATCGATCTCGAGAAGCTCCACCCCGCGGCCGAGCTGATCAGCGGATGGGGGCCGCTCAACAGCATGGTCGAGGGCATCGGTCCCGAGTTCAACGCCCTGATCCTCATCGGCTATCACGCCCGGGCGGCCACGGCCGACGCGACATTTGCCCACACCTGGTCGCGCAACGTCCTCGAACTGAAGGTCAACGGAACGGTGGTCGGCGAGGCGGAGTGGGCGGCGGCGTTCGCCGGGCATTTCGGCGTCCCGGTGGCGATGATCACCGGAGACGACAAGCTGGCCAAGCAGGTCCGTGCAACCATCCCGGCCGGGTTCGAGTTCGTGGTGACCAAGACCGGCTGGTCGTTCAACGCCGCCCGCATGCGGCCGATCGCAACCGTCCGGCACGAGATCCGTGAGACCGCCAGGAAGGTCCTGCTGGAACCACGCCGTTTGCCCGTGTACCGCCCGCCGCTGCCCGCGCGCCAGGTGCGCGTCGCCGGCGATGTCGGCGCCCAAGGTGACCGCGCCCTGCGCGGCACCGGCGTAGTCGACGCTTAAGTTGACGGTGGCGATCGGCAGTTCCCAGCCCGTGGCACAGGCGATGTTGTAGCCCAGCGCGATGTCGGCAAGCGTGGCGATCAGGCCGCCGTGGGCGGTGCCGCGCACGTTGCAGTGCCGCTCCTCGACCCGCACGCCGATATGGCGGCTGCCATCGCACTCCTTCTCGTAGAAAGGGCCGGTCAGCTCCCAGAACGGGGGCTGGCGCACTGTCGGCCGGTAGCCTTCGGGCAGTGTCATGGACAGTCTCTTGATTCGTTGCCTGAGGTTCGGCGTTATGGCGCGTCGGGGTGCGGCTGCACCTCCAGAATCTGCCCGATGACCAGCTTGTCGGCTTCCCAGACCAGTCGTTCGGGGTCTCTGCCCCCCGGCAGACCGACGTAGTCAATCTCCGTGACTTCCAGGCCGGCGATGGTCAGCTTTTCCGCCAGCTCTTCCACCGGCAGGGTAATGTCTACGTATTCCTTTAACCACGAGATGGGTACGCGCATGGTTAGCTCCGTAATCTGTGCGGTGGGGCGCTATGTCACGCCAATGGCCTAGAATTGCTCCAGGAAGCGCAAGTCGTTGGCCCAGAAGTAGCGAATATCTTCGATGCCGTATTTGAGCATGGCAATCCGCTCCGGTCCCATGCCAAAGGCGAAGCCGGAGTGACGCTCGGGGTCATAGCCGCCGTTGCGCAGGACGGTCGGGTGGACCATGCCGCAGCCGAGGATCTCCAGCCAGCCGGTGTATTTGCAGACACGGCAGCCTGTCCCGCCGCAGAGCACGCATTCCACGTCCATCTCGGCGCTCGGCTCGGTGAACGGGAAGTAGTTGGCGCGGAAACGGACCTGGCGCTCTTCGCCAAACATGCGCCGGGCAAAGGCTGTCAGCGTGCCCTTCAGATCGGCCATCGTGATGTTCTGGCCGACCGCCAGCCCCTCAACCTGATGGAACTGCATCTCGGCCCGCGCCGTTACCTGCTCGTAGCGGTAGCACATGCCCGGCAGAATAACCCGGATAGGCTCGGGGTAATATTCGCGCATCGCGTGGATCTGGCCCGGACTGGTATGCGTCCGCAGCAGAACGCCCGGCGTCGTCGTGTGGAAGGTATCCCACATATCGCGCGCCGGGTGGTGCTGCGGTATATTCAGCAGCTCGAAATTGTACTCGTCGGTCTCCACATCCCGGCTGCGATAGACCTGGAAGCCCATATCGCCCCAAATGCGATAAATCTCGCGCAGCGTGCTGGTGGCAGGGTGGAGCCGCCCGCGCCACTGGCGGCGTCCGGGCAGCGTCACGTCGAGTGCCTCTGCTTTCATCTGCGCCTGCATCTCGGCCAGGCGCAGCTGCTCGCGGCGCTCCTCGTAGGCCGCCTCCAGGGCCTGCTTGATCTCGTTGATCCGCCGGCCAAAGACGGGGCGTTCTTCCGGCGCCAGCTGGCCGACCAGTCGCGTTTGCAGCTGTACCGTCCCTTTGCGACCCAGCGTGGCGCGATACCATTCCTCCAGCGCCTCGCTGGAGTCAGCCGCTTCCAGCCCCTGCAGCGATAGGGCGTGAAGCTCGTCCAGTTCTGCCATAACGGTCGTCATACCATCACCTCTCGATTGCCGACGCAAAAGGATACCATAGCGCCGGTTAAAACAAAAAAGACGCGGCGCCCGTGCCGCGTCTTCTCGTCCTCGTTTCGTTGCCTGCTTTTTCTATGGCGACAACGAACCGCCGTCGTACGCGGCTGTGGTCTGGCCCATAAAGAAAAAGCGCGAAGCAATCTGCTGTGCGATCATGATTGCTCGATCATAGCACCCGGCAAATTGGCTGTCAACTACTCGACTGTCGGGAACAGAAATCCGCCCGGTGTCTCGCGCCGGGCGATCTGGATGGCATCGTAACCTGTCTGCATCTGTTCGCGTTGCAGCTCGTCCAGCGGTATCCAGAGCGGCTGCTCGCCGCCGCCGGCCGGTGCGGTAATCGTGCTACCCCGCGTGCGCTGGAGCTGGTAGGTGATGACGGTCAGCTCCCAGGCCTGCCCCTGTTCGTCCAGGCGGTGCTGGCTCTCCAGCAGCAACCGCAGCACGGGATCGCAGACGAGGCCCGTCTGGGCGCGAAAGAGGCTGCGCACGCCCTGTTCAGGCGCCTGTCGCCCGAACAGGCGCCCGCCCGGCGGCTCCCACAGGCCTGTTTCCGGGTGGCGCCGCAACAGCACGCGCTCGTTTTCGACGAGGATGCCGTAGACGGCCACGCCGAAGGTGACCTCGTCGGCCGGCACCATGACCAGCGCGCCCGTCGTCGTCAGGCAGGGAACCTGGCTCACCGTGTCAGGTCACCGCAATGCTGCGCTCGAACTGCCGCTCGCCGACAACAGCCAGCACAATGCTGACCAGATAGAGGACGATGAGGGGAGCCATCGTCAGCATCATCGTCATCGGGTCAATCGACGGCGTGATCACTGCGGACAGGATGGCAATGGCGACGACGGCTACCCGCCAGTGCTCGCGCAGGGCAGCAGCAGTGACAAGGCCGACGCGGGCCAGCAGGTAGATGACCAGCGGCATCTCAAAGCTGACGCCAATCCAGAAGAGGAAACTGGTCGTAAAGCCGATATACTCTGGAGCCGTCCACTCCACGTTGAAAATATCCGGCATGAAATCAGCCAGGAAGCGGATGGCGGCGGGCAGCAGCACGAGCCAGGAGAAGACAATGCCGGTGAGGAAGAGACCAAAGGCCGCAGGCACGAAGATGTAGACCAGGCGGCGCTCATGACGCTCCAGCCCCGGGCTGACGAAGAGCCAGATCTGCAGCAGGATAATCGGCATTGTCAGGATGGCGCCGGAGACGAGAGCGACCTTAAAATAGGTCTCAATCGTGTCTGTAGGGCTGATGGCCTGCACCCGGGCGCCGTAAGGCGCGATGAGGAAGGTCAGCAGATCCTCGGCAAAGATGAAGCTCACGATGGTGCCCACGAGAAGCGCCCCCACAGCCCAGGTGAGGCGGCGTCGTAACTCGTGGATGTGGGCAAGGATGGGCTGTTTTTCGGCAGTATCACTCATTATTCGGGATCTTCAGGAACGTCTACGGCGCGTGGCAGTGGCTCCGGCGCCTGACTGGGTTCGGGCGCGCCGGCTGCTCCTGGCGGAACCTGCGAGCGCGGCTTAAAACTGCGTTCAACTTCGGCGGCGGCGCGCCGGCTTTCGTCGATTAGCTGTTGCGGATTCACCTGCCGGCGCAGCTCCTCGACTTCGCGCTGAAGCTGGCGCAAATCGGCAATAGCATCCTTCATTTCGGCATTGTTCATGGCGTCCAGCTCGGTGTTGATCTGCCGGCGAAAGTCGAGCATGATCCCCTGCATCTGCGCCACAAAGCGGCCCAGCGTGCGGGCGATTCCGCGGATCTGCTGCGGCTCCAGGAAGAGCCCGGCGATGATCAGGATCACGATCAGCTCTGGAAGGCCGATACCGAAGATATCATTCATGGGTATAAGGGCGGCCCCCGGCCGGCTCAGGAAGCAGGGGGTTGTTCCCGCTCGACCGGCGGGCCAAGCAGCTCGGCCTGGAGGCTCTCGGCCAGGTCGGCAAGGGTGCCGAGCACGCCGTTGACGAAGCGTGGGGCGCTGTCCGAGCCATAGGTCTTGGCCAGCTCGACTGCTTCGTTAATGGCCACTTTGACCGGCGTTTCGTCGGCAATCAGGAATTCGTAGATGGCCATGCGCAGGATGTTGCGGTCGATGACGGCCATCTGATCGAGCGGCCACTCCGGCGCATAGCGGGCAATAAGGCGATCCATCTGCTGCTGGTAGTCAATGACCCCCTGGATCAGCCGGCGGGCGAACTCCAACCCGGTTGTTTCGAGAGGCTGGTCTTCCACGCGGCGCGCAAGCACTTCGAAGGGAGGATGATCGACGAGATCATACTCATATAAGGTCTCGAGCGTAATCCGGCGCGCACGGCGTCTTGTTTTCATGCTTCGGCCCTGCCGGCGGCCCAACCGCCAACGGTGCGGCCGCCTATGTTAAGCGGTTTGTCCCTGCGCGTAAATGACATCTTCCACGTGTACATTTACGGCTTCAACCGGTACCCCTACCATTTTATCAATTGCTTCGATCACTGCCACCTGGATAGCCCGGCTTGTTTCGCGCAGATTCACGTCGGGCTCCATATAGACGTAGACGTCGAAGGCGAGGTGGTTGTCGCTGTAGTCGAGCACCACGCCTTCCTGGCGGGATGCCCGGCGGAATAGATGGCTGACCTCGGCCGGGATCGGCGCCATGCGGTTGACGCCTTCGACGCTGAGCACCTCCTGGCGTACAATCGTCAGCAGGACTTCCGGGGCTACCTCAATGCGACCAATGCTTTCTTCGTAATCGTTCATCGTCTCTTTCGCCTGCGAGGGGACGGCATCTGGCGCCGCTCCACTCCCTGTTTGTATTACATCGCCATGCCGCCGTCAACGCGGATCACCTCGCCGGTAATGTAGGCCGCATGGGGCGACGCGAGGAAGGTGGTCAGGTGGGCCACTTCTTCCAGCTCGCCGAACCGGCCGAGCGGGATATGATCCAGCGCCGCCTGTTTCAGCTCACCAGACAGGACGGCAGTCTGCGCGGTAGGGAAGAAGCCCGGTGCAATCGCGTTGACGGTGATCTGCCTTGGCCCCACCTCCTTGGCCAGCGCCTTGGTGAAGCCGATGATGCCGGCCTTTGACGCGGCGTAGTTCGTCTGCCCGGCCTGGCCTGCCAGACCCACCACTGAAGAGATGTTGATGATCCGGCCACCCTGCCGCCGCTTCAACATGGGGCGCAGCACAGCTTTGCACAGATTAAACATGCTTTTCAGGTTCGTGTCCAGTACCGTGTCCCACTCTTCTTCTTTCATCACCATCAGCAGTGTGTCGCGAGTAGTGCCGGCATTGTTGACCAGAATGTCGATCTGCCCAAACTGCTCGAGGGTGGCGTTGACCAGATCCTGGGCAGCCTCAAGCTGCCTGACGTCGGCCTGCAGCGCCACGGCCTCGCCTCCGGCAGCGACGATGCGCGCCACGACTTCCTGGGCCGGCTCTGCACTGTGCCCGTAATGGGCGACGACGCGGGCGCCGTTGGCCGCCAGATCGACAGCAATCGCCCCGCCAATCCCCCCCGAAGCGCCGGTGACCAGCGCGACCTTACCGGCAAGCAGTTGTTCGCTCACAACCTCTTCTCCTTTCTGAACAGCCTTTACCCTGCGCAGGAACGCGACAACCTGCGCTACGATCCGGTCTCGGCCGGGGCGGGCATGAACGCCTGGCGACCGGCCTGCCTGTCGATCCGTTTCATCAGCCCTGTCAGCACGTCGCCCGGTCCCACCTCGACAAAATGATCTACACCTTGTTCCCGCAAGTAGCGCATCGACTCTGTCCAGCGCACGCTGCCCGTGAGCTGCGCAATCAGCTCTTCGCGAATCGCGTCTGGCGTGGTCAGGGGGCGGGCGCTGGTGTTACCGATGACAGGCGCGCTGGGCGGCCCCAGCGGCGTGGCGGAAACCGCTCGGGCAAACTCGGCGGATGCCGTTGCCATCAGCGGGGAGTGGGCGGCGATGGTGATGGGCAGCGGGACGACCTTCCGAGCGCCCGCCTGCTGCAGCAGCTCCATCGCCAGCGCCAGCGCGCCGCTATCTCCGCTGATTACCACCTGTCCGGGGCAATTGTCATTGGCGAGCTGCACGACGGCGCCGCTCTCGACCTGAGCCGTCTGGCATATGGCGGCGACCAGCTCGCTATCGAGGCCGAGAATAGCCGCCATCGCCCCTGGCGCCGTCTCGCCGGCCTGCTTCATCAGCTCGCCACGGCGCCGCACCAGGGCCAGCCCGTCGGCAAACGACAGGCTGCCCGCCGCCGCCAGCGCCGTAAACTCGCCCAGACTGTGGCCCGCGAAATAGGCGGCAGACGGCCATAAGTCCGGGCCCTGTTCCTGGATGACGCGCCACGCCGCCACGCCGGTCACGAAGAGCGCCGGCTGCTGGTTCACAGTATCGGTCAGCTCATCCGCCGGTCCCTCAAAGCAAAGGGTTGAAAGAGGAAAACCCAACAGCCGGTCTGCCTGATCAAAAACAGCACGTGCAGCCGGCTCGCGCTCATAAAGCGCGCGACCCATGCCCACGTGCTGCGATCCCTGCCCGGGAAAGAGATATGCGGTAGTCACACCCTAGTTGCAGGCCATATATAAAGACAAAAGGCCGCTTATCTGGCGACCTTTTGGACCGAGTCTACCGATCCGGCCGGAACTACGATTCGACGCCCGGCAGGACCTTAATGCCCTTGTAGGTCCCGCAGACTTCGCAGACGTAGTGCGGCCGCTTCATCTCACCGCACTCCTCGCACACAACCAGGTGGGGCTGTGTCAGCGCATCATGCGCCCGGCGACGGTCGCGGCGAGCCTTGGAGATTCTTTTCTTCGGGACAGCACCCATAATAGCACCTCACCTTCACGATATCCCAGCGGCCGTGCGCCGGGCCGTTAGCTGACAAAAAACGAGCGGCACGTCGGCCGCGACCAGTAATTATAGCCCACTGCCCGCCCCTGTCAAGCTGTGCAGGTGGGGCAGGCGATGCTAATTGAACACTGAGCAGGAGGCGAAACAGCCTGCTAGGGCGCTTCCACTTCGGTTTCTGCCGCTGCCGCCTGTTCGGCCTGCATCTTGCGCAGGCCGTTGCGCACGACGGAGAGCGAGCGCAGCAGATCTTCTTCCAGCTTGGCCAGCACGTCCAGCACGTAGATGTCGGATTCCTGCCGCAACGCCTCCGCGTCGCGGCGCGCACGCTCCACGATATTATCGGCGCGAATCTGGGCGGAATTGACGATAGCGTCGCGCCTTACCAGCTCCTCAGCCTCTTCCCGCGCCAGCTGGCGGATGCGCTCGGCCTCTTCCTTGGCCTGGGCCAGTATACGCTCTTTTTCCGCTTCCATCCGGTTGGCCCGCTTCACCTCTTCCGGGATGGTCACGCGCAACTGGTCGACAATGTTAAAGATCTCTTCTTCGTCAACCAGCAGGGTCGTGGTAAAGGGAATTCGCCGGCTGGCGCTCAGAACCTGCTCCAATCGATCTACCAGATGTTGAATGTCCATCTCTTTCCCCAAAACTTGAACCGGAAATAGAGTTCAGCGGCGGGCACACTACCTGGCGGCGATTATAGCGGTGTGCCGGTCAGTCACGCAAAGAAACGGGCGGCTCGTAACTGGAATGCTCCTGGTTGAAGCGACGGTAAAGCGCACGCGCCACGTTGTCGGGCACCATACTGCTTACATCGCCGCCAAAGCTGGCGATCTCCCGCACGGTCGTGCCGCTCAGGAAGGTATGCTCTTCGCGGGTGATGAAGGTGACTACTTCGATCTCTGGGGCGAGACGCTGGTTAGCCAGGGCCATGCGGAACTCGAATTCGAAGTCGGAAAAGACGCGCAGGCCGCGGACGATGACCTTGGCGCCGATCTCCTGGGCAAAATCGACAGTCAGCCCGCCATAGGAACGCACGACGATGTTGCCCGGTCCGTTGAGCGACTCCTTGATCATCTGCACGCGCTCGTCGACGGAGAAGAGCAGCGACTTGGACGGCACGCCGTGGTCATAGACCGCGACGACCAGCTCTTCAAAGATGGACGCCGCACGGGTCATCAGGTTCAGGTGCCCAAAGTGGACGGGGTCAAAGGTGCCGGGGTAGAGGGCACGCACGAACATGTTAGTCGATCCTCCTCAGCTTACGTCTGCCGCGTCCTTCCAGAAATCCTGCACCTTCTCGTGCAGCAGCTCGTGTTCCGGCTGCGCCAACTCCGGGTCTTCGGCGAACAATGCCTGCGCCTCGCGCCGGGCCACTTCCAGCAGCTTCACGTCCAGCAGGGAGGCCAGACGCAGCTCCGGCATCCCGCTCTGGCGGCGACCAAAGAACTCGCCGGGGCCGCGTAGCTCCAGATCCTTTTCGGCCAATTGGAAGCCGTCGTTGGTCTGTTCCAGCGCCTCCAACCGCTCTTCGGCGTCCGGGCTGCCACTGTCGGAGATGAGCAGACAGTAGGACTGGTGCTCGCCGCGCCCGACGCGCCCGCGGAACTGGTGTAGCTGGGCAAGACCGAAGCGATTGGCTCCCTCGATAACCATGACGGTGCTGTTGGGCACGTCTACGCCCACTTCAATCACCGACGTGGAAACCAGGATATTGGTTTCCCCCTGATAGAAGGCGCGCATGACGCTTTCTTTTTCCGCGCCAGACATGCGCCCGTGTAACAGGCCAAGCTTCAGGTCCGGGAAGACCTCCTTCTGCAGGCGTGTGTGTTCCTCCACGGCTGCTTTGGCCTCGATCTTGTCCGACTCTTCGACCAGGGGGCAGATGAAGTAGGCCTGCCGGCCCTGCTGCACCTGACCGCGCACGAAGGCATAGGCCCGCTCGCGCTCGCTGGGGCGGATCCAGCGGGTGCGGATTTCCTGCCGGCCGGGCGGCATCTCGTCCAGTACCGACAGGTCGAGATCGCCATACATGGACAGCGCCAGGGAGCGCGGGATGGGCGTCGCGCTCATCACCAGCAGGTGGGGATTGCGCGCCTCGCCCTGACCATTGTTAGCCGGGTTGCCCTTGTCGCGCAGCGCCGCGCGCTGGTCCACGCCAAAACGGTGCTGCTCGTCGATAACCGCCAGCGCCAGGCGGTGGAACTGCACGTTCTCCTGAATCAGAGCGTGAGTGCCGATGATGATGTCTACGCTGCCATCGGCCAGCCCGCCATAGATCTGCCCTCGCGCGGCCGCCGGCGTGCTGCCCGTGAGCAGGCTGACGCGGATGCCCAGAGGCGAGAGCAGGCGGTGCAGCCCCTGGTAGTGCTGCTCGGCGAGGATTTCCGTGGGGGCCATCATCGCTGCCTGCGTGCCGCCCGCCACGGCAATGACCATGGCGGCGGCAGCAACCACGGTTTTGCCCGCGCCGACGTCGCCCTGCAGCAGGCGGTTCATCGGCACCGGCCGGCCCATATCGGCGGCAATTTCACCCACCACCCGCTGCTGAGCGCCGGTCAGGGTGAAGGGCAGGCTGTCGAGAAACTGCTGTAGCTTTTCCTGGGCCGGCGGCAGTGGGATGGCCGGCTCGGCCTGCCAGGTGCGGCGCTGGCCCAACATGCCGAGCTGCAGCAGGAATAGCTCGTCGAAGGCCAGCCGGCGCCGCGCCGCGTGCAGCGCTTCGGCGCTATCGGGAAAATGGATCTGCAGCAGCGCCTCTGGCAGCCGCAGCAGCCGCTGCCGCGAGCGTACGCTCTCCGGCAGTGGGTCGGGCACGCGAGGCGCCCACTCTTCGACAGCCCGCTTCATCAAGTCGCGCATCTTGCCGGCGTTCAGCCCTTTCGTCAGCGGGTAGGCGGGAACGATGCGCCCGGTGTGCATCAGCTCTTCCGACAGCTCCTCCCACTCTGGCGAGTTGAAGACCTTGCGTCCCAGATAGTGGTCCACCGTCCCGCTGAGGACGATATGCGCGCCGGCCGGCAGCTTCTGAGCGAGCCACGGCTGGTTGAACCAGGTCGCCTGGATATTGCCCGTCCCGTCGCTGATGATCGACTGCACGATCGACTGGTTGTTGCGTGCGCGGCGCGCTCGGGTCTCCCAGACGGTGCCGATGACGGTGACCGTCTCGCCAACCTCCAGGCGGTTGATCGGCTTGAGCTGGCTGTAATCGTCATAACGGCGGGGGTAGAGATACAGCAGGTCCCAGATCGTCTCTACACCCATGCTGCCGAGACGTTCGGCCGTCGCCGCGCCCACGCCCCGGAGCGTGGTGACCGGGCGCGCCAGCCCCTCGGGGTCCGGCTCCTGGATCGTGATTGGCCTGAGTTCGGGCGCTGCCACTGTCGTTTCTGCGGCGGGTGCCGGGGCCGCTTCCTGCCGGGCTGCAGCTTCGGGCCGGGATGTGGGTCGTGCCACCTGCTTGCCGCCCAGTCGTGCTTCGCGCTCGCGCAGCTTCTCCTGCAAGTTTTGCAGCATGGCTGCGCGCGCTTCCGTACCCGACAGGCGGGCGTAGCTCTGCAGCTCCTCGGCAATCTGTTCCACGAGCGCGCGATCGACCTCGTCCAGAGCCTCTTCCCGCGCCCGCGTGACCCAGAAGGCAGCGAACTGACGAATGCCGCCGACTACGGCCTTGTTCTTGTATCCCTGCTTCTCTTCCAGCGTCAGAACACGCTCAAGTTGTGTGAATGCTTTGACCATAAGCGTTTTCAGGGAAGCGAGCTGCCCGGCAACCCGACTCCCGATACCTTATCTGAGGGCGATGAATGTTACGATCTACGGGCGATTATACCAGCTACTCGACGCTGGCTGTAACGGGCGTCTACGCAGCCGCGATGCACGCGATACCCAGGCCGCCGGGACCGACGTGCGCGCCAATAGCGGGCGTGACCTCTACCGCGATTGGCTCCTTACCCGCGGGGAAGAGCGGGCGGACCATCTCCCGCCACTCGGCCAGACCATCAAGGTCTTGTGTGTAAACCAGGGCCGCGTCCTGCAGAGGGCCAAGTGCGACCACGTGCTCCCGCAGCTGGGCCAGCGCACGCCGGCGCGTACGCACACGTTCCAACGACAGCACTTCTCCTTCATAGACGTGCAGCATGGGCTTGATCCGCAGCAGCGTGCCCAGGCTGAACTCGGTCCGGCTTACGCGTCCGCTCCGCCGCAGATACTCCAGCGTATCCAGCGTCGCAAAGACGTGGGTCCGCGGAACCGCGTTTTCCAGGCTCTGCAGAATCGCTTCAGCCGACTGCCCCTCGGCGGCGGCGCGCCCTGCCAGTAGGGCCAGCAACCCCAGGCCCATGCTTACTTGCCTGCTGTCGAAGACATGGACCGGAATCTCGCCGATCTCTTCCGCGCCCAGCCGCGCCATATTCCACATGGCGCTTAAGGTGCCCGCCACGTGGATGGAGATGATTGTCGTCGCCCCTTCATTGATAAGCCGGCGATAACATTCGGCGAAGACGCCGGCTGCCGGCGCCGCTGTCGTCGGCACTCGGGCATATGTCGGCAGCTTTTCGTAGAACTCCGCACGCGACAGATCGACGAGGTCAAGATAGCTATTCTCGCCAATATTGACGTAAGATGGAATGATGTGAAGGCCATATTCCGCTGCGAGGGCCGGCGGTACGTCGCTGGTGCTGTCTGTCACAATGCGGATGGTCATTTTTACTCCGCGCCCAGGATATAGCGGTAATGCGGCTGCCCGCCGGCAAGCAGCTCGACTTCCAGGTCGGGATAGGCTTCGCTGATTGCTTCCGCCAGGGATTCAGCCTCTTCCCGGCTGACATCCTTGCCGTAATAGAGGCTGAGCAGCTCCCGGTCGCCGATTTCCATCCGGCGCAGCGTCTCCTCCAGAACCACGGCCATGGATTCGTCGGCGACTATGAGCCGGCCATCGACCAGCCCAATGTACTGGCCCGCGCTGACGGCTACACCGTCGAGATGTACCGTGCGTGTGGCCACGGTAATCTCACCGCTAACAATCTCGCGACTGGCGGCGTGCATCGCCTCGCGGACGCTCTCCAGCTCGCCGTCCGGGTCCAGGGAGAGCAGCGCGCTGATCCCCTGGGGCGCGGTGCGTGTGGGCACCACGGCGACCTGTTTCTCGGTCAGGCTGCACGCTGCTTCGGCGGCAAGAATAATGTTCTTGTTATTCGGCAGGACAATGACCTTTTCGGCCGGCACGCTCTCTATCGCCTGGAAAATCTCTTCGGTACTGGGGTTGTTTGACTGCCCGCCGTTGACAATGCCGGCTGCCCCCAGGCTGCGGAAAATATCTCCCAGCCCAGGGCCGGCGGCGACGGCGACGACGGCGATCTGCCCCGGCTCCACGACCGGCGGCGCCTCGGCAAAGGCAGCCAGGGGGCCAGATGGGGCCTGAGCGACGATCTCCTCCATCTGCAGTTGCATATTCTCGACGACGACGTCGGCCAGACGCCCGATGCTGGCGCCATAGCTCAGCGGCTCCCCCGGATTCTTGACGTGAACGTGTACTTTGATCGTGCGCTCGTCGCCGACGACGACCGTAGAGTCGCCCATCGCGTCGATAGTGTTGCGGACGCTCTCGACGTCGAGCTTCTCGCCCATCAGGATAAACTGCACATCGTATGGAAATTCCAGAACGCCGCTCTCCGGCACGGCCAGCGCCTGCGCGGGGACGTGCCCGCTCACCTCGGCCCTCGCCACAACGTCGCGCATTTCACCAGAGACATAACGCAACATCCCTTCAAAAATGTAGACGAGGCCCTGGCCGCCCGAATCGACCACGCCGGCCTGTTTCAGTACGGGCAGTAGATCGGGCGTGCTCTCCAACGACTCGCGGGCCCGGCCCAGCACCCGCGCCAGCACAAAGCGCAGGTCGCGGCTCTTCTTTACGGCTTCCAGCGCTTCTTCGCTGCTTTCGCGGATGACGGTAAGGATCGTGCCCTCGACGGGGCGCATAACGCCTTTATAGGCCGTTTCCGAGGCGACACGGAACGCCTCGGCAATTTCCGTCGCCAGGGCGACTTCCTTGTGGGCCAGCGAGCGCGCCAACCCCCGCCAGACCTGGCTGAGAATGACGCCAGAGTTGCCCCTCGCGCCCATCAGGGCGCCATGAGCCAGATCCTGGGCGACCCTGCCAATGTGGGGGTCGTCGCTATCCTTGATCTGGTTGTAGGCCGCGCGCATGGTGAGCATCATGTTGGTGCCGGTATCGCCATCAGGTACCGGAAAGACGTTGAGCTGGTTGACGTGTTCGTGATGCTGCTCCAGCCAGAGCAAGCTGGCCTTCATCAATTTCCGCAGTTGCCGCCCGTCACACTGCAGCCATTTCGCCGGTATCTCCGCCTGATCCGCGGGGTACGCCTGTGTCACAATACCTTGACCTCCGATCTCTTCCTCTGTACGCCGGCGGGCATAACCTGACCCTACTGGTTGTCGCTGATCCGCAGCCCCTGAATGTAGACGTTGACCGCCTTTACCGGTGTGTCCAGCGCTTTCTCGACGTGGAATTTCACCGTGTTCTGGATGCTCTGGGCGACGACCTTCAACCGCGTGCCGTACTCCATGATCACGTAGACATCGATGATAATGCCGTCGTCATCGTAGCTGACCTCGATACCCCGCCGGGCGTCTCGCGTCAGTAAGTTGGCAATCCCATTGACGAGGTTCTTGCTCGACATGCCCACCACGCCGTAGCATTGGTGTACCGCACGAGTGGCTATCGTGGCTACTGTCGTGGGGGAAATATCGATTTTACCCTTGGGGACGTTGCGAGTCGTCATGCTTTTTGCTCCTCAGCAGGTATGTCCGGGTTGCCAGACGCGAGATCCTAATAATTGCCTTTGAGTGTTTGCGCGATCCGCCACGCACACCTATAATAATGCATTGCGACCGCGATGGTCGCTTTTAGTTTGCCAAGTAGCTCTGAGGTGTGATTATGGCTAAATGTGAAGTTTGTGGCAAGGGGCCGCAATTTGGGCACAACGTCAGCTTTTCACAGAAGAAGACCAATCGCCAGTTCCGCCCGAACATCCAGCGTGTGACTCTTTACGAAGATGGTCGCAAGGTGCGCAAGTACATTTGCACCCGTTGTTTGAAGGCAACAAGCAAGGTCTAATTCGCGGCGACGCACAAATTGATGGTTCGCAGGAAGCCAGCCGCCGGCTGGCTTTTTGTTTTAGGCCAGCACACTCGCCAGTATCTGGACTGCCCCGGCGGAGAGCAACGCCTGACGTACTTCTTCAATCTGCTCCGACTCGACCAGGGCGATCATATTACCCCCGCGCCCGGCGCCGCTCAGCTTGGCCCCCAGCGCCCCAGCATCTCGAGCGACAGCCACCAGCCGGTCGAGAGCCGGGTCGGAGACGGTCATCTCCTGCAACCGGCGATGGTTCTCGTCCATCAGGGTTCCCAGCCGCGCCAGATCTCCTGCTTCCAGCGCTGTGCGCGCTTCCTCGGCAATAGCGCCACAGGCAGCGAATAGTGGCGCAAAGCGCTCCGGCTCCTCCTGCCAACGGCGGCGCACGTCGCTCACGACCGCGTGCGTCGCGCTGCGCAGCCCCGTATCGCCTACCAGCAGATGCACCGGCCGGCCGACCACCAGCGGCTCGATGCGGTTCTCCGGGTGCCGGCGCACGAAGTAGACCGGCCGCTCGTAAGCGACAACCGTATTGTCGATGCCGCTCGGCGTGCCATGATGGATTCGCTCTACAAGATAGGTCAGGTCGCACACGGCAGCGTCGCTGCTTAGCTCCACCTGTTGAAGGTGCATCGCTAGCGCCCGAATGACGGCGGCGGCGCTCGCCGCGCCGCTGCCCAGCCCGCCGGCAATCGGAATCGTGCTCTCCAGGTGGATGACGAGCGGCGGTAGTTCCTCCAGCCCTGCCCGCTGCTGTACGAGCCTCACCGCCGCCGCCAGGGCGTCGTCTTCGCGCGCGTCCGCCACCCAGACGTCGCGCCCCACGTCTGGCGCCAGCAGGCGCACGCCGGGCGTGTCGCCGTCACACACGGTAACCGTGGCCCGCACCTGGGTCACCGGGGCGGCAATCGCCGGGTAGCCATAGACGACGGCATGCTCGCCGTAGAGGATCACTTTGCCCGGCGCGCTGGCCGTCGTCCTGCCCATCAACCCGCTCCCGGTGCGATGTACAGCGCGACGAGGACCACCAGTCCCCAGAGGATCAGGGCAGCCTGTAGAGGCCGGTCGCGCAGGGCGATCTCCTCCGGCGCGCCGCCCTCGTGCCGCACGTGCACGAGATAGAGGTAGCGGAACAGCCCGTAGAGGACAAACGGGATGGTCAGCATCATCAGGTTGTTTGGCGGCAGCCCTTCGGCAAGGAAGGTGTACAGGCTGTAGGAGACGAGCGTGCTCGTCGTGACGATCCCGATCAGTTTGTCGAGCAGATCCAGGTTGTATTCCCTCAGGATTGCCCGGTGGTTGCCGGCCTCGGCGCCCAGCAGAACCAGCTCATGCCGACGCTTGCCCAGGGCCAGAAAGAGGGCGAGAAAGCCGCCGAAGACGTAGAGCCAGGGCGAAAAACGCTGCACCTGCTGTACCGGTTCCAGTACCGCCACGCCGGCCGCAATGCGCAGGATAAAGCCGGTTGCGACGATGAAGACGTCGATCAGCACCAGCCGCTTGAGCCAGAAGGTGTAGGCGATCTGCGTCAGCAAGTAGAGAAGGAGAATGAGGCCGAAGGTCGGGGAGAGCAACAGCCCGGCGACCAGGCTGCCGGCGGCGAGCAGCACCACCGCGATCACCGCCACGCGCGTGCTCAGCCGGCCGGAGGGTAGCGGCCGGAACTGCTTGCGGGGGTGCTGGCGGTCGTTCTCGATGTCCCCAAGGTCGTTCATGATATAGACGGCGCCCGACATCAGGCAGAGCAGGACAAAGGCGGCAATCGCGTAGATAACACTGCGGGGCTCGTCCAGCTGCCGGTCGAAGAAGAGGGCAATAAAGACGAAGCCGTTCTTCAACCACTGGCGAGGACGCATCGTAACGAGAAGATCACGTACCAACAATCGCTCCTGAAATCTGATATGATTAACCCGTTCTTTCTATCACGTTCGCCCCCTCGGGGCGAATACTTTTGACCCATAGGAGGAAAGGTGGACTACGCGGACTTCCAGCACATTCTCTTCGAGCGACGCGAGCACGGCGTCCTCTGGCTGACCCTGAACCGGCCGGAAGTACTTAACGCCGCGGACAGGCGGCTGCATACCGAGCTGGTCGAGGTCTGGCAGACCATCGACCGCGATCCCGACGTGCGCGTCGCCGTGGTCACGGGGGCGGGGCGGGCTTTCTCTGCCGGCGGCGACCTGCAGATGGTCGAGGATGCCTACCGGGACTACGACGAGATTGTGCGTATCCTGGAGGAAGCCCGCGACCTTGTGTACAACATTCTCCATTTTCGCAAGCCCCTCGTCTCGGCGATCAACGGCCCTGCGGTCGGCGCCGGTCTGGTCGTGGGCCTGCTCGCCGACGTCAGTATTGCCGGCGAGAGCGCCCGATTGGCCGACGGGCACCTGCGCATGGGCGTCGCTGCCGGCGACCACGCAGCCATCGTCTGGCCTCTGCTCTGCGGCATGGCCCGCGCCAAGTATTACCTGCTGACCAGCGATTTCGTCGGCGGGCGTGAGGCGGAGCGGATTGGCCTCGTCAGCCTCTGCGTGCCCGACGAGGAGCTGCTGTCGAAAGCTGCGGCCATTGCCGACGACCTGGCTACGGGACCGCGCCACGCCATCCAGTTCACCAAGCGCGCTCTGAACCAGTGGCTGCTCAATGCCGGTCCGATTTTCGACCATTCCCTGGCGCTGGAGATGCTCGGCTTCTTCAGCCCAGACATGATGGCCGGCGTGGAAGGGCTGCGCCGCAAGGAAAAGCCACGCTTTCCCTCCGCAGGTGGCGAAAGTCAGGGTTGAGGTCAGGGCAGGGGGCCAATCTCGGCGTCGAGAATGGCCTTCGTCAGCCGCTCGATTGCCACGTCCTGCTCGCCGCCGGGATAGAAGCGCTGGGCTGTCAGCGGCGCCATTGTCTCCCAGGCACGTTCCAGCGCTTCCTCGTCCGTCAGGCGCCCCTCGCTGGCGTCGAGCAGCAGATTGCGCAGCATGACGATACATTGTCGCGTAATGGCCCGCGAGGGCGGGGGCCATTGCCCGCCGGCGAGCTGCCAGCAGCGCGCCCATAGCCCCAATGCCCGGTCTCTTGCCGGAATGCGCGACTCGCTCACTCGTCCTCCTCGCGCAGGGTGACGTCCCCGGCGGCGACGGCGTGAATGGTTCCGCCGGCATCCTGTACGAGCAGGCGGCCCCACTCATCCGTCCCCGTGGCGATGCCCTCCAGCTCCAGCTCGTGACCGCGCACGCGCACCGGCCTGCCCCTGGTCACCAGCAGCGCGTCCCAGTCCGGCTGCGGCGAGCGGCCCACTACCGTGGCTTCGTAAGTTGCCTCCAGCCGGAGCAAGAGCGCAGCCAGCAGCGGCAGGCGCGCCACGGGCAGGCCGCCGGCAACCAGCAGGCTCGTCGCCGGGGTCGGCGCGTCCGGCAGCTCCCCCTGCTCGACGTTGACGTTCAGTCCGATGCCGAGAATGGCATGGCGGATGGTATCACCGTCCAGAGCCGTCTCCAGCAAGATGCCGCCCGCCTTGCGCCACTTTCCCCCGACCTGCACCATCACGTCGTTGGGCCATTTCAGCGCGGCCCGGAGCCCCGTCTGGTCGCGGATGGCCTGCACGGCGGCAAGGCCGGCAATCATCGTCAGCCAGGGCGCGCGGGCGGCCGGCCACGAGGGGCGAAAGAGCAGGGAGAAGAGAAGCGAGCTACCCGGCGGGGCGTCCCAACGCCGCCCCTGCCGCCCCCGGCCCGCGCTCTGGAACTCGGCTAGGACGAGCGTGCCCGCAGGGGCGCCCTCCGCCGCCAGCTCGGCCAGCACGCTGTTGGTCGAATCTGTTTCCTGCAGGCTGTAGCAGGGCCGGCCGAGCCAGCGCGTGCGCAGCGCCGCGCCGATCCGCTCTGCGCTCAGTTCGGCGTTCTCCGGATTCACGTTATGGGCCGGCCCCTCAGACGGGGTGTTTGACATGACCTGTCCGCTGCCTATAATCTATTCCCACGCTTGGCGATAGCCTTCTTACCCGGCGATCCAGCGGGCACACCCATCATAACGCTCTTTTGCGCGGGAATAAAGGACATCGCCAGGGTTGAGGCCGGAGATCAGTCGGGACGAAACGGGAAGTGCGAGCGGTGCAGGCTCGCATCTTCGCTGCCGGCGAATACCGGCTCCGGTGCGTGAACGGGGGAAGCGGGCGATGCCGGCGCGAACGCCGGCCGGAAGAGAACGGACGCCCTGGGAGAAAGATGGCGCGAACCAGCTCGCGGAGCAAGACCGGCCGCACAACAGAGCCGCCGGCAACCTGGGATGAAAAGCTCATCCAATACCTGCTGCCTCGCCGCGTCGAGCTTGGCGGCCTGCTTCTGATCGTCATCTCCATCCTGACCCTCATTGCCCTCATCGGCCTCGCACCAGGCACCTGGATCAACGTCTGGGCCCGCTACTGGTGGCAGTTCGTCGGCTGGAGCGCCTACCCGCTCTGGCTGCTGCTGGGCGCCTGCGGTCTCTACCTGGTTTTTCGCCGCACGCTCTCCTTCCGCCTGCATCCGGTGCAGCTGCTGGGCACGGAGCTGATCTTGCTGGCCCTGTTGCCGCTCAGCTATCTGGTCAGCGGGGGCACGCTGGAGCGCGCTGCGGGAGGGCGTTCGGGCGGGCTCGTCGCCTGGGCGCTCGTCACTCCTGTACAGGATTACCTCGGCGCGCTGCTGACCGGACTCCTTTATCTGGCGCTGCTGGGCTGGGGCGTCATTCTCGTATCGCGGCTGAGCTGGCACGACGCGATTACCGGAATGCGCCGGCTCTCGGCCCGCCTGCAACGCTGGGCGCAGCGGCTGGAGCCGCCGCTCCGCCCCGTTGCCCCACCGGAGCCGCCGGCCCGCTCGCTGCGCCCCGGACGCCAGGCGGAGCCTGACGCTGCGCCTATGGCGACGCTGATTGAGCGTGACGCGCTGCTGCCGCCACTGGACCTGCTTGTCGAAGGCGCGACGGTGCATCTCAGCGACCGGGAGCTGGAATCCAAGAAGTCCGTGATCGAGCGTACACTGCGCGACTTTGGCCTGCGCGGCGAGGTGACGGAGATCCGGCGCGGCCCGGCCGTCACCCAGTTCGGCGTCACGCCGGGGTACCTCGATGTGACGGGCCCCGATGGGACACCGAAGGCGCAGAAGGTGCGCATCAGCCAGATTGCTGCCCTGCGTAAAGACTTCGCCCTGGCTCTCGCCGTGCCCAGGCTGCGCATTGCCGCGCCGGTGCCGGGCCGGGGCACGGTCGGTATCGAAGTGCCCAATAGCGACATAGCGGCGGTCCGCCTGCGCACCGTGCTGGAATCCCCGAGCTTTTACCGTCTCGATTCGCCGCTGGCGCTGGCGCTTGGGCAGGGCGTCTCCGGCGCTCCCATCGCCCTCGACCTGGCGAAAATGCCCCACCTTCTCATCGCCGGGACGACGGGCTCCGGGAAATCGGTCTGCCTCAACGCCTTCATCAGCTGCCTGGTCTTCAACAACACGCCGGAGCAGGTCAGGCTGGTGATGATTGACCCGAAGAAGGTAGAGCTGATTCGCTTCAATGGGCTGCCGCATCTGCTGGGCAAGGTCGAAACCGAGCACGAGCGCGTGACCGGCGTTCTGCGCTGGCTGATCACGGAGATGGACCGTCGTTACGAGGCCTTCGCCCATCTTGGCGCCCGTCATCTCGAAGCCTACAACGAGAAGATTCGCCAGCGCGGTGGCGCCGAGCCGCTGCCCTACATTGCCGTCTTTGTGGACGAGCTGGCCGACCTGATGGCTATCTATGGCGACGAAGTGGAGCGCGCCTTTGTCCGTCTGGCGCAGATGGCCCGCGCCACGGGCATCCACCTCGTCCTGGCGACCCAGCGTCCCTCGACCGATGTGATCACCGGCCTGATCAAGGCTAACTTCCCGGCCCGTATCAGCTTCGCCGTGGCCTCGAACACCGATTCGCGCGTCATCCTCGATACCGTCGGCGCAGAGCAGCTTATGGGGCGCGGCGACATGCTCTTTCTCAGCCCCGAAGCGAGCGAGCCGGTCCGCGTGCAGGGCGTCCTGGTAGACGACAATGAGATCGACCGGATCGTCGCCTACTGGCAGAAGCGCTATCCGGGCGAGCGACCGGAAGCGCCGTGGGAGCGGCTGCTGGCGCGGCAGGGCATCATCGCGGAGACCGATGACCTGCTGGAGGAGGCGATTGCGCTGGCCAAAAAGGTCGATACCATCTCGACTTCGCTGATCCAGCGGCGGCTGCGAGTCGGCTATCCGCGTGCGGCGCGGCTGATGGAAGCGCTGTACGAGCTGGATCTGGTCGAAGACCCGAAGGAGGGGGGCCGCACCCGCCGCACTTTTGTCGGCGAGGACGACGATCCGCTGGACGACCTTTTCGAAGAACGGCTCTAGCCCGCCTAATCGGGCTCCGGGTAGTGGCTGAGGAAGCCGGCGGCGAAAGCAGCCAGCTCGCCCGCGAGGATGGCTTCACGCATCTGGCGCGCCAGCTCCAGCAGGAAGTAAATGTTGTGGG
>ENA-UOUL01002607-UOUL01002607.1-bioreactor-metagenome-genome-assembly--contig:-NODE-2607-length-20641-cov-4.591179_pt1 | contig 20641 bp, 18 predicted proteins | sample MGYA00249838_ERZ747220 | MGnify/ENA primary metagenome ERZ747220 (study PRJEB28778, sample SAMN05720191) | bioreactor metagenome | isolation source: Anaerobic biogas reactor | place: USA:Washington...
AGTTCCGGGTGGAGGGCGGGGGGGGCGACTTGGCTCTTCCGCAATCGCGCGCCTACTTCCCAAGCTCGCTGGGGACTCATCGCTCGAGAGTTCGGATGGGAGTTCTCGCTGGCGCTGGCCGTGACATATTGCCTTCTCCATGCCGCCATACGCCCCGTCTGGAGCGAACCGGCCGTGGCAGGCTTGATCATGCTATTGCTGAGCTCGGGTGTGGCCGGCGTGGATGCGCGAGCACGCGTGTTGTGGCCGCGGGTTTCGCGACACCTCGCCACACAGCCGACACGCCTGCTCATGGATCAGACTGCCGCGCAACAAGGCATGTCGGGCCCCCAGGACAGGCACACACGCAGAACACCTGGCGACGGTCAAAGTCGGGGAGAGGCCGCGGCCGGTTTCACTGGCTTGAGACGCGCTCATCGCCACTTGGAAAGAAAGCAAAGAACCGAGAGACGTGCCGCCAGACACCGGCGACGGCTGCGCGCTCTACGGCCGCCCGGCCCTCTTTCGCAGGTGTTTCGTTGGGCGCTCATGGGCGCGGGGATCGTAACCTTCGTCTTGGTATTGATCCCGTTCCTGGCCGTAGCGCTGAGTGACGTTGCCGCCGAGATGCAACACGACGCCCCGACTTCCGCCGCCCGCCTGGCGCGAATAGCCGAACGCATCACGCCGTATGCCGCGGACCCACCTTTGGTGGAAGCCGAGATCTATGAGCACGCGGCAGAGGCCGTGCTGACTGGCATCACCGTCATCGCCACCTCGTGGCCCAATACCACCGGCTCGGCGCTCAGGTCGCGCCCCGTGAGGCGGGGATGGGTGCCGCCGGCGTGGATCACCTTGGTGTCAGAGAAGCACAGCCCCACAGCGTCGTGGCGCACCAGAAGCTGGTCGGGGCCGCAGCGCGGCGTCTCTACCTCGATGGGCTCTCCGTCGCGCCCCAATGCCTCGATGCCGGCGCCGTACAACGGCCACAACCAGTACCTCTCCGGCACGGGTCCCTCCGCCCGTCGGTAGGTGGACAACGTATCGCTCATCGCGCACTCCTCATCATAAAGGTTACGAGTTGTGGGTTATGGGTTGCCTTGCGGGTTACAGGTTGCAGGTGACAGGTTGCAGGCACGGTGAGAGTTGTGCGTTGCTTCGCAGGTTGCAGGTTCCAGGTGACAGGTTACAGGCTGTGGCGAGTCAACACGCTGAAGCCTGTAACCTGAAACCTGTCACCTGAGACTGCGAACGCCTTACTCACAACGCACCCGAAACCCTCAACTCGGAACCCGGAACCGCCTCTATTCGAGCTTGAGTTGCCGCCGTCGGTACGCCTCGTCGGGGCGCGTGTGGATGCGTCGGGCGGCGTCGGCGGACAAAAAGTGTGGCCCGCCAAAGGCATAGGTGCCCGCCAGCACGCGGCACGTCTTGACGCTCATGGCGGTGATGCTGTCGACCTCCTGAGGGTTGGCGCCCAGGGCGATCAGGCCGTGGTTCTGCAGCAGGATCGTCTTGGGGGGCGTCCCCCACTCGGCCACGTAGCGGCGAATGCGCTCGCGCACCGCCCGCGCCAGCGGCAGCCCCGGATCCGTGTAGGGCACGTAGGCCGGCGCCGGGCCGAGGACGACGATCTCGTCGGGGAAGAGGCGCCCCAGCGCCACCTCGTTCATCGCCGTCGAGCAGGTCAGGGCGTTCACCGCCACGGGATGGGTGTGCCCCACGAATTTCGCTCCGCCGTCCGAGAGGGCCAGGGCGTGGAGCACCGTCTCCACCGACGGCAGCCGCGGCGAGGAAGCGTCGACGCGCGCCGCCGCCAGCGCCTCCTTCAGCTGTTCGTCAGAGAGGCCGTTCCGCTCCGCCAGGGCGCGCACCGCGTCGATGCGCAACCGGACAAAGCCGTCGGCATCGATGGTGCGCAGCTCGGTGCCGCTCGCCTTTACCCAGAAGGTGCCGTCATCGCACAGGGCCGAGGTGTTCCCCTCGCCCAGGATCACCAGGTCGCGCTCCGGCTGCCCCAGCTTGCGCGACATCTCGACAAGTGCCTGCAATACGATATCTGCGTTGGCCATATCTTGCTCCCGTGAACGGTCAGTTATCAGTATTCAGTATTCAGTGACGGCTATTGGTCATTAGCTCTTGGCTGTTAGCGGCAAAGCCATCGCATGGCCGGCACCCAGCCAGCGGCTAACAGCCAACAGCCCTCACGACTGACAACCGACCACTGAAAACTATCCCATCCGCTCTCGACACACGCGCTCATAGTATCCGCTGGCCCGATACGCCGTGAGCGGGTCCGACGATAGGCCCATCTCGTCACGCACCTGCGCCAGCAGCGGCGTGACGTTCGTGCGGTAGGCGGCCTGCAGGATCTCTTCGGCCATCACCACATCCCCCTCGCACTGCGCCTGCGCCAGCGAGGAGCGATCGATGAGCAGCGCCCGGGCGTACGCCTCCTGGATGTTCATCACCGACTGAATGGAGGCCTCGACCTTGGGCTTGATGTTGTGGCTCTGGTCGATCATGTAGGCCACGTCCATCTCCACGGCGGGGTCGAGCTCGCCGTCGATGAGTTCGTTGTAGATGAGGAACAGCTCGTAGGGGTTGATCGATCCTACGGTGAGGTCGTCGTCGCCGAACTTTTTGCTGTTGAAATGGAAGCCGCCCAGCCGCCCCTCGTCGATGAGGAACGCCACGATCTGCTCGATGTTGGTGCCCAACGGGTGGTGCCCCAGGTCCACGAGCACCTGGGCGCGCTCGCCCAGCTTGGTCGCTACCACGTACGCCATCCCCCAGTCGCCGAGGTCGGTGTGGTAGAAGGCGGGCTCAAAGAACTTGTACTCGAGGAGGATGCGCATCGGCGCGGGCATCGCGGCGTACACCTCGGTCAGGGTCTCCACGAGGCGATGCTTGCGCCCGCGGATGTTGTCCTGCCCGGGATAGTTTGTGCCGTCGGCCAGCCACAGGCTGATCACCTGCGAACCCACCGTCTTGGCGATGTCGACGCACTCCAGGCAGTGATCCACCGCCTGCCGCCGCACCGCCGCGTCGGGGTGGCAGAGGCTGCCCAGCTTGTAGGCGTCGTCCTGGAACAGGTTGGGGTTGATGGCCCCCAGCGTGACGCCCAACGACTCGGCGTACGCCTTGAGTTCGCCATAGTCGCCCACCTTGTCCCAGGGGATGTGCAGGGCCACCGATGGCGCCACGCCGGTGAACTTGTGCACCTGAGCGGCGTCAGAGATCTTTTCCTGGGCCGTCACGGCCGCGCCCGGCTGGGGGAACACGTGAAACCGCGTGCCCGAGTCGGCATAGCCCCACGAGGGGGTCTCGATGCGTTGCGCCTTGAGCGCCGCCTTGACGGCCTCCACATCCACGCCGCGCGCGTCCAGATCGTCGGCCAACAGGCGGTAAGCCTCTTTCCACGTGGTCGCCATGGTGCCTCCTGTAGTAGTTGACAGTAGTCAGTGGTCAGTTCTTGGCGCTCGGCTGTCGGCGGTCAGCATTCGGTGGGCAGCCATCTGCTATTGGCCTCACCAGCCAAGAGCTATCCGACCGCTGACCGCCGACAGCCGAACGCTCCTCATACCAGCACAACCTCAATCCCCCGCTCGCGCAACGCTGCCACGACATCCTCCGGCGCGTCGCGGTCGGTGATGACGCGATCGATGGTCTCCAACGCGGCACAGGGGGCGAGGGAGACCTTGCCTACTTTGGAGGCGTCGACGATGACGTTCACCTCGTGCACCGCCGCCGCCAGGCGCCGCTTCAGCTCCGCCTCGCCGCGATGGGGGTCGGTGAGCCCCTCGGCCACCGTGAGGCCGCGCCCGCCAAAGAACCCCCGCCCCAGGTTGACCTCGCGCAGCAGGTCGCCGTCCCAAGGCCCAATGAAGGCGGCCGCCTCGCGCCAAACGGGGCCGCCGGGCATGAACACGGCGATCCCCGGCGCCCGCAGCAGCTCCAACGCCACATAGAGGCCAGTGGTGAGCACCGTCAGGTCGCGCCGGCAGAGGAGGTGGCGGGCTACCTGCCAGGCGGTGGTGCTCGAATCGAGCACGATCGCCTCGCCGTCGGAGACGAGTTCCGCCGCGGCGGCGCCGATGCGCTCCTTGGCCTCCATGCGCTCCGCCTGGCGCACCGAGAACGATAGCGCCCCGTCGCCCAGGGGCACCGGCACGGCCCCGCCGTGGGTGCGCGCCAGCCGCCCTGCCCGCTGCAGCGCGGCCAGGTCAGCCCGCACCGTCACCGCCGAGACGCCCAGCTCCTCGCTGAGCCCCGCCACGGTGACGCAGCCCTCCTCCTGTAGCCGGCGCACGATGGCGTCGAGCCGCTCCTGGCGGAACATGCGTCGTGCCGGATACCTCGCCGATGGGGACATCCCTGCCTCGGCTCCCTTTCGTTTCCTTTCGCGTTGCTTCTCGTTCTTTTGTTGAGAGGATTATAACCGCGGTTCAATGGGGTGTCAATCGTCCAGATACGCAGAACCTCCCGAGGGTTGCCTTCTGGCCCTCGGGAGGCGGGTTCGGTACGTGTCGGTGGGGCTGTACTATGGCAAGAGCTACGAGTCGGCGGGAAGCGACGATAGACGCTCCACATCGCGCAAGAACTCGGCGAACGTCACTGGCTCACAGGGCACGTGGGTACTCGGCGAGGCGTAGGGGTGCTCGTGCCAGCCCAGCCTGGTGTTGTCCTTGCCGTACACACGTAATGCCTCACGAACCAAAGCGTAAGCCGTCTTGGCCGTTGCCGCGTTGTGAAGCACCTCGATAAAGCTGCCATCGACGATGAAAAAGCGCACGCTGAGCACATCAGGTGTCAGCGTGCGCACGGCATAGGCACCTACCGCGGGCGATCCCTGGCAGGCGGTGACGACCTGCTCCAAGAGTTCGCGAGGGGTCAGGACAGCCACCGGAAGGTATCCTCGAGGCGTTGTTTCTGCGTCACGAGACCTTCCCATTCCAGGTAATCGCGCTCGGTCTCCCAGGCATAGTCCTCGTCTCGGCCGCCAGTCTCCCACTGCGCTCGGTAGGCCTCGAATGGCATGCCATACTTGGCCTCGAACGAAGCCAACTCGGCCTCGATCTGTTCCAGGCGGTGGGCGTAGGCATCACGGAGCACGAGCAGTAGCGCAACCTCCGGGCGTGACTCGCCCGTCAGCTCCTGCATTGCCTGCGCTGTCCCCTTGGGCACGATTAGCGTTGGATCGCTACCAGCCGTCATCTCAAGGTCTCATTCACTACGTACATCCATGTGGCTCACCATGCGGCGACACCATTGTAGACCCCCCGGCATGTCGAGTCGAGTTCTCTCGCGCACGGTTCGGCCACATCGATCACGCTGGCCGCCTTGATTTGGCCGACTACCTGCTCGCGAGTGGCATCATCACCCGGTGGATGACCATCTCCTCGCCCCAGGGGCTCAGCAGGTCGTTGTGCTGCAGCCCTCCGGCGGGGCTGAAGGTCCGCACCGCCAGGTAGGTCGTCGCCCCGGGCGCCAGCCCCGTCACCGACGCCTCTGCCGCAGCCGTGTCCGTCGTCTGGGTGACGGCGGTGTAGGGGCCGCCCGCCGTAAACGAGACCCCGACCTCATAGTAGCTGCCCGGCGCCTGATAGGTGATGGGCGACCACGTCAGCTGCGCGCCGCCGCCCAGCGGGGTGGCTCGCGGATTGGTGGGCGGCGCCGCTTGCGTCTCGGCCCAATCGGGGTCGTTCGCCAGCAAGGCGTCGAGCGCATTACCCTCTGCCCACAGCGCGTTGAAACTCAGGTCGAGCATCGTGATGCCGCTCAGTTGGGCCAACTCCTGCGGGATAGGGCCGGCGAGACGGTTGTTCTGGAGAGTGAGCCAGTAGAGGTCGGTGAGGTTACCCAGCTCCGTCGGGAGCGTCCCGCTCAACCGGTTACCACCCAGCGACAGGCGCCTGAGGGAGTGGAGGCCGCCCAGACTGACAGGGATCACCCCCTCGAGCTGGTTGTCGTTCAGCTGCAGGTACATGAGGCTACCGAGGTTCCCCATCTCCTCTGGGATCGCGCCGCTCAGCGCGTTCCCGCTCAGGTCCAGGGTCTGGAGCGCACTCAGGTCACCCAGTTCCGGCGGAAGCGTGCCGGCCAACCCGTTGCCGGCCAGTGTCAGCGCTGTCACGTGGCCGCCGGAGCAGGTGACGCCGGGCAGCACGCCCGGATCGCAGGGGACGTTTGTGGACAGCGTCCATCCGGTGGTCCACCCGTCGCCGCCGGCGGCGTGGTAGAGCGCCTGGAGCGCGGCGTACTCGGCATCCGGGAGCTGCGCCTGGCCGGGCAGCGTGGTAACGACCACCTCCTCCCCCCAGGGGCTCAGCAGGTCGTTGTACTGCATGCCTTGGCTCGGGCTGAAGGTGCGCACCGCCAGGTAGTAGGTGGCCTCTGTATCCAAAGCCGAGATCGTGGTGCCGGTGGCATCGTATTGCGTGATCTGTGCCGCAGACGTATACGGTCCGCCCGCGGTAGTCGCGATCCCCACCTCATAGTAGCCGCCGTAGCTAATGTAGCCGCTGGGCGGCGTCCACGTGAGCCGCACGCCGCCACCCAGCGGTGTGGCCTGCACGTTCGTGGGCGGCACGATCTGGGAGTAGAACCAATAGGGATCCTGCGCCAAGAAGGCATCCAGCGCGTCCGTCTCGGCCCACAGCATATTATAGTCCAGGTCCAGAATGGTGAGGCCCGTCAGGCCGGCCAACTCGTGCGGGATGGGGCCGACGAGCTGATTGTTCGCGAGTTCGAGCCAGTTGAGGTTGCTCAGGCTGCCCAACTCTGCCGGGATCGGCCCGCTGAGGTGGTTGTTGTCGACGCCGATCAGGGACAGAGTCGCAAGGTTGCCCAGCTCCGCCGGGATCGTCCCGGTAAAGTGGTTGTCGCCCAATGACAGGGACCACAGGTTACTCAAGCTGTCGATCCAGGTGGGGATCGGGCCGCTCAGCTCATTCGAGAAGAGATAGATGGACTGGAGGGTGCTCAACCCGACCAACTCGGGGGGAATCTCGCCGCTCAAGCGGTTCCCGCCCAGATTCAGGCTCCACAGCTGACTCAGATTGCCCAGCTCTGGCGGTATCTCGCCATCGAGTTCGTTGTTGGCCAGTTCGATCTGGGCCAGCTTGCTCAGACTGCCAAGCTCGGCTGGTATCTCACCGGTCAAGGCATTGTCATAGAGGATGAGGTACATGAGTTCCTGCAGGTCGCCCAGGTCCGGCGGGAGCGCCCCACTGAGGTTGTTGCTGCTGAGATTGAGCACCGCCACGTGGCCACCCATACAACTTACCCCATAAAGCGAGCAGGGGGAGTCGGTGGGGAGCGTCCATGGCGTCGTCCAGCTCGGCCCACCGGTGGCGTAGTAGAGCGCCACCAGCGCTGCGTACTCTTCCGGCGGTATCTCGGTCTGTGCGGAGAAATCGATGGCCGCAAGGTCTATCTCTTGGGCGCGCACCGCGACCGCGCCCACCGTTCCAGCCAACATCACGACCAGCATCGCGATCACCAACAGGGGCATCGTCCCTCGAGCGCTCAACGTGGTAGCCTCCCCATGGATATGTATGCCGCGCCTTCCAACCCTGCGAGCTTGGCCGCGATCACCGCCCCACGACGGGCATCCAGATCTCCCGGTGGAAGGGTGTGGTGACCGCCACCTCCTCGCCGTAGGGGCTTAGCAGATCGTTCGTCTGCATCCCGCCGCTCGGGACGAAGGTGCGCACCGCAAGGTAGTAGGTGGTCTCCGATGCTAGCCCGGACAGCGTCGCGGCCGCCGCATCCCACCCGGTGACGCGCACTGTGGCGGTGTACGGGCCGCCCGGCGTCAGCGAGACTCCCACCTCATAATAGCCCGTGCTGCTGGCGTATAGGGGGGGTGTCCACGTTACGCGTGCGCCGGCCCGCTGCGGCGTGGCCGCGACGTCCGTCGGCGCCACCACCTGCTGGTAAGCCCAGTAGGGATCGTGCGCCAGGAACGCGGTGGGGGCGTCCTCGCTGGCCCAGAGCATGTTATAGTCCAAGTCGAGAACCACCAGTTCCGTCAAGGCGTCCAACTCGGGCGGTATCGGCCCGATGAGCTGGTTGTCTGCCAGACCGAGCCATTCCAGGTACGTCAGATTTCCTAGCTCGGGCGGTATCGTCCCGCTGAGATGGTTGCCGGAGAGGTTGAGCATGTAGAGGCTCGTCAGGTTGCCCAAACCGCGCGGGATGGGGCCGGTCAGTCCGCAACTTTCTAGCGAAAGCACCTGCAGCGTGCTCATGGCGCTCATCCATGCCGGGAGCGGGCCGCTGAGCGCGTTGTCGCCGAGGCTGAGGATCTCGAGATCCGTCAGCCCGATCAGTACGGCGGGTATCTCGCCGCTCAACCGGTTTCCCTGCAAATCGAGATACTGGAGGTTCGTCAGGTCGCCCAACGCGAGCGGGATCTCTCCCTCGAAACGGTTATGCGAGAGATCGAGTTGTCTCAGAGTCGCCAACTCGCCCAACTCGGGGGGAATCGGGCCGCTCAGCTGGTTCGCGCCGAGAGACAGCGCCGCGAGGCTGCTCATGCTGCCCAGCGAGGGTGGAATCGCGCCGGACAGCTCGTTACGAGTGAGGACCAGCAACCGCAGGTGGCTCAGGTTGCTCAACTCGGGCGGTATCGCGCCACTCAAGGCGTTGCCTGGAAGAAAGATAGCCTCCAGGTCGCTCAAGCCCGCCAGCGCCGTGGGTATCTCACCGCTCAAGGCATTACCGCTGAGGGTGAGGTAATCGAGGGCGCTCAGATCGCCGATTTCCGCAGGGATGGGGCCGCTCAGGTTGTTGTTGCCGAGGTCTAGTTGCGTCACGTGGCCGTCCCAGCACCACACCCCGTACAAGTCGCAGGGCTCATCGGTGGGAAGCTCCCACGCCACAGTCCAGTTCGCCCCATCGGTGGCCTCATAGAGCGCTACCAGCGCCTCGTACTCTTCCGGCGGAATCTGCGCTTGCTCGGCCCGCGCCCCACCGGAGCCCGCGGCACCCAGTAGCGCCGTCACCAACGCGCAGAGTACCCATAGCCCAACGCCCCTCGTTGCTGTCACGACCACAGCCTCCTGTGATGTGTGTGTGCGACGCATCCCGAAAGCACGCGGGGGCCGCCGAGCCATCAGCGCCAGCGCATAAGCGCTCCTCTACGTCATCGGCACAATCGCCGCCCGATGGAGGGCTCCGAGCGCTAGTCCGGCAGAATCAAGAATCTGCCATCCTTTAGTCCGAATCTCCCCACAGACGCCCGGCGCAATCTGTGGCACAATAACGCACAGTTGTCGCCGGAACAGCCCCATCGGGCGCCGGCGACGGGGCGACCCACCAGGGTCGCCCACCCCCACACACGGGATGTTCGAAAGAGTACGACACAGGAGCCTGCGGTGAACGACCGACGGCGCGAGATGCACGCCCAACCGATTAGCTGCGCCATTCCTGAACTGGTGCAGTTACTCCAGCGGGCGGCCATGGTCACCGAGGCGGAGGGCAAGCACGACCTGGCCCCGGAGCTTCGCTGGTGGGCGGAACGCCTGGATGCTCTCGAACCGTGCGAGCCCCTGCGGCGATCTGAACTGTGGATCGGCTGAGGGCGCGCCCGAACTGAGGGCGCGCCCGAACGCGATACCGGTGGCCGCGAGGCACAGCCAAGGAGGTAATCGCTTGACGATGGTCTCGGAGGGACGGATCGATAGCAGCTCCCGGGATATGCCGCGCGGACCGGCGGTTCGCCTCTTTGCCCTGGCCCACGCGTTGTGCCTCCTCAGCGGGGGTCCGGCGCCCTTGCGCGTCGGGGGGCGCGTCGGCCACAGGGCGACACAGCGGGAATCGGCCGCGACGGCGCGGAATGCCGCATAGCACTGGCCCTCGGGCGCTTGGATCACGCACTGCGCGCGGCCTCGCAGTGCTCACGTCGCAGAACGACCAATGCGTGAAAGGATAAACGCCATGGAAGCCATACGCGTACCGGAGTACATGCACACAGCAAGCGTGCAGACCCCCGAAGTGCTCAAGGTGGCCTCGCACTCTCACGTCAACTCTGTCGCCGGCGCCATTGCGGGCGTCGTGCGCGGCAGTGGGCGCGTCGAGTTACAGGCTATCGGGGCGGGCGCGGTGAACCAAGCCACCAAAGCGGTGGCCATCGCCAGGAATTACCTGTCGCAGGACGGCATCGATGTCGTCAGCATTCCCGCCTTTGCCACCGTCTCCATCGCCGACAAGGAGCGCACCGCGGTCAAGATCATCGTCGAGCCGCGGTAAGCGAAGCGCCGCGGTAAGCGAGGCGCCGCGGTAGGCGCACCACGGCGGCATGCGGCGAGCCGGCCGGATCGGCGGGCCGGCTGCTGGCCGGAGAGACGTATCGATAGTGCGGAAACTCCGCGAACAGTCGAGAGGGTCAACGACGACCCTCTCTCGTTTTCTCACCGCCCTGGACGAACCAACCACCAAGACAATCCCATGGATAGAAGACGCGGAGGTCCTGCCCCCTCCGCGTTCTCCGTGTCTTCCTCTGATGTCTCCCTCGTCAGGACAACGCGCAGCCCGCAACCACCCCACGGCTCGACCGGCGCTAACCCGCGCGTTCCGCCTGCAGGCGCTCAGCGATCTGTGGCCCCGTCAGCCCATGTTTGGCGAGGAGTTCATCCGCCGTCGCCGATTCGCCGAACACGTCGCGCGTCCCCAGACGCACCAGGCGGGCCCGGCCGCCGCACTCGGCCATCACCTCGGCCACGGCGCTCCCCAGGCCGCCGATGATGCTGTGCTCCTCCACCGTCACCACGAGCGGCACGCGCGTCGCCAGGTCCGCCACAAAGGCGGTGTCCAGCGGCTTGATGGTGGCCATGTTGACCACCTCGGCGGCGATGCCCCGTCCCGCCAGCAGCTCTGCCGCCTGCAGCGCCGCGTTCACCATGTGGCCGCACGCCACCAGGGCCATGTCCGATCCCTCGCGCAGCACCCGCGCCTTGCCCAGTTCAAAGCGGTAGCTGCCGTCAAAGAGATCGGGCACCGGATAGCGCCCCAGGCGGAGGTACACCGGCCCCGGCAGCGTCGCCGCCGCCTTGGTGGCCGCCTCCGTCTCCACCCCCTCCGCCGGCACGAGCACCGTCATGTTGGGCAGAGCCCGCATCAGCGCCACGTCCTCCAGCGACTGGTGGCTGGCGCCGTCGGGTCCCTGCGTCAACCCCGCGCTCGAACCCGCTAGCACCACGTGGAGCTTGGGGTAGCAGATCTGGATGCGTACCTGGTCGTACACGTGCGCCGTGAGGAACATGGCGAACGAGTTGCAGTAGGGCGTCAGCCCGCTGGCCGCCATGCCCGCTGCCGTGCTCACCATGTCCATCTCGGCGATGCCGATGTCGATGAAGCGCTCCGGGAACGCCTCCCGAAAGACGACCGTACGCGTCGACTTGTAAAGGTCGGCGTCGAGCACCACCACCTCGGGATGCGCCTTCCCCACCTCCAGCAGCGCGTCCCCATAAGCAAAACGCGTCTCGCGCGTAGTAGCCATAGTTCCCCTCCCGCTAATCAGATCGAACGCGGATGAACGCGGATCAAACGGATCAACCCGATAAATCCGCGTTAATCCGTAAAATCCGTGTATATCCGCGTTCCATCAGGCCACCGCCTGTAGTGCGTCCTCGAGTTCGGCGAGCGCCTGCTCGATCTGCTCGGGGGTCAACGCTGCGTTGTGGAACGGCGCTTGTCCCTCGATGAACGAGATCCCCTTTCCCTTGACGGTGTGCGCCACGATCACCGAGGGCGTGTCGACCCCCTCCTTGGCCCAGTCCAGCGCCTCGCAGATGGCGCCCATGTCGTGGCCGTCGATCTCGCGCGCCCGCCAGCCCATCGCCGCCCAACGCTCGCTGATCGGCTCCATGATCTTGCCGCACGACGTTTCGTCCATCGCCTTCAGCCCGTTGGCGTCGACGAGGGCCGTCACGTTCCCCAGGCAGTGCTTCACGGAGGTCATCACGGCCTCCCACACCTGCCCCTCCTGCAGTTCGCCGTCGCCCAGCAGGCAGAACACGCGATAGTCGCGCCCCTGGATCCGGCCCGCCAGCGCCATCCCGTTGGCGTACGACAGCCCCTGCCCGAGGGATCCGGTGCACCCCTCCAGCCCGGGGGTCAGGTGCATCGCGGGGTGCCCCTGCAGCCGAGAGCCCAGCTGCTTCAGGGTCCCCAGCTCCTCCATGGGGATCACCCCCAGCATCGCCAGCGCCGCGTACTGCGCCGGCACGCAATGCCCCTTGCTCATGATGAACCGATCGCGCTCCGGCCAACCGGGGTCCTTGGGGTCGTAGCGCATGGCATCGAAATACAGCGCCGTCACCAGATCGGCCGCCGACATCGAGCCGCCAAAATGGTGCGCCTTGTTCGCCCCCATCATTCGCGCCACGTGCAGCCGCATCTCGGCCGCCAACCGGCGCAACCTGTCCACATCCCGCGTCGTCATGAATGAGGTCTCCTTGTCATCCCTGCCGCCACAACTCCCCCACAATCCCTTCACACCATCCCCACGCCGAGCGCGCATACTCTATGCGAGAAGCGACACAACCGTCAAATGTCCTCACGCACCATTTGACACCCTCACGGCGCGCTACTAAGCTCAGCGCAGAGTATCCACATCGGACCCGTGTTCATCTGCGTCGCATCATTCTCACGTTCCGGTGCGTGTCGGAAGGCGGCACCGTGTCCTCACGTATCCTGGTCGTCGACGACGAAGTACAGATCGCTCGTGTCCTGCGCGGCTACCTCGAACAGGCGGGCTTTGCCGTCATCACCGCCCATGACGGCCGCGAGGCGTTGCGCCTTGCCCGCCAGGAGGCGCCCGACCTCATCATCCTCGACCTCATGCTCCCCGAGATGGACGGCCTCGACGTCTGCCGGGCGCTGCGCAAAGAGTCGGACGTCCCCATCATCATGCTCACCGCGCGCGTCGAGGAGACCGACCGTCTCATCGGCCTGGAACTGGGCGCCGACGACTATGTGACGAAACCGTTCAGCCCCCGCGAGGTGGTGGCCCGCGTGCGGGCCGTCCTGCGGCGCGCCCACGACGGCGCCGACAGCGCCGTCGAAGAGGTCGTCCAGGTGGGCGATCTGAGCCTCGACGTCTCGCGGCGGGCGCTCACCGTAGCGGGACAGCGCGTCGAGCTGACCCCCTCGGAATTCGAGATCCTGCGCGTCATGATGCGCTCACCGGGGCGCGTCTTTACCCGGGGGCAACTCCTCGAGGCCGCCCAGGGGGAGGCCTACGAGGGGTACGAGCGCACCATCGACACCCACATCAAGAACCTGAGGCAAAAGATCGAACGCGTCCCCCGCCGGCCCGAGTACCTCCTGACCGTGCACGGCGTGGGGTATCGCCTGCGGGATGAATAGCGGTGGTCGGCAGTCGGCTATCAGCGGTTGGCTGTTAGCTCTTGGCTATTAGCAGATCTGTGGCCGGCGCGGCCAACGGCTAACCGCCAAGAGCCAAGAGCGGGATCCCGACGCCGATCGCCGATAACTGATCGCTGACCGCCGACCGCCGAAAGCCAATCGCATGTTCCGCAATCTCTCGTTCGCCGCCAAACTGATGCTCGTCCTCGCCCTCACGGTGCTCATCGCCGTGGGCGCCACCGCGTTCTGGGTCAACCGCGCCGTCTCGCGCGGCCTGCACGATTATATCACCGTCACCATGCGCCCCCAGGCGATGGTCGTAGCCGCCGCCATCGGCGAGTCGTACGCCGCCAGCGGCAACTGGGACGAGGCGGATGCCCTCTTGGAGGCGGCTGAGGAATGGTTGACGGCCGCCCCCGCCGGTCGGGGGATGGGACGCATGATGCCGGCCGTGCCGCGCGAGAGCGTGGCCCTCGTGGTCGTCGACGCCAGCGGGCGCGTGGTCGCCGACAGCTCCGACGAGCACCTCGGCCAACGGTTCGGCCCCGACCTGCTACGCCAAGGACATGGCATCACCGTCAACGGGCGCACCGTCGGCCACCTCCTCACCGTCTTTGGGCCCCGCGAGCGCGAGTTCGCCCAGCGGCTAAACCGCTCCATCATGTTCGCCGGCGGGATCGCCGGTCTCTTTGCGCTGGTGCTCGGGCTGCTCCTCACCGAGTCGCTCGCGCGCCCGCTGCGCGCCGTGCGCGACGCCGCCCGGCGCATCGGCGCCGGAGAACTCTCTGTCCGCGTGCCCCTCCGTTCTGACGACGAGGTAGGTGACGTGGCGGAGGCGTTCAACCAGATGGCCGCAGGCCTCGAGCACAACGAACAGCAGCGCCGCACCATGATGGCCGACATCGCCCACGAGCTGCGCACCCCACTGGCCGTCATCCGCGGCCAGGTCGAGGCCCTCGAGGACGGCGTCTTTCCCCTCGACCACGACAACCTGGCGCCCATTCGCGACCAGTCCCTGCTCCTCGCCCGCCTCGTGGATGACCTGCGCGACCTGGCCCTCGCCGAGGCCGGCCGCCTGCCCCTGGAATGCAGCGAGGTCGATCTTCTTGGATTGGTGCAGCGCGTGGCGGCCGCCTTTCGTCCCCACGCTCACGGCAAGGGCATTACCCTCACCATCGACGAGCCAAGCCATGAGAGTGCCACCGCCCCCTCGCCCCGTACTCGGGGAGAATCCCAGGACTCTGGGGCGAGGGTTGGAGGTGAGGGGGCCGTCTCCATGCCTCCCATGTGGGCCGACGCTCAGCGCGTCGAACAGATCCTCGCCAACCTGTTGAGCAACGCCATCCGTCACACGCCCGAGGGGGGGCGCGTCGCCATCACCCTCTCGGCGCAGGCCGACCAGGTCCGGCTCCGCGTCCAGGACAGCGGCCCGGGCATCCCCCCGGAGGATCTGCCCCACATCTTTGACCGCTTCTACCGCTCGGACAAGGCGCGTTCCCGCGCCGAGGGCGGCACGGGCCTGGGGCTGTCCATCGCCCGCAGGCTGGCGCAGGCGCACGGTGGGGACATCGCTGCCGCCAGCACGCCGGGCCTGGGGGCGACCTTTACGGTAGTCCTGCCCGTCGCGGGATGCGGACAGAGGGGAGACGCCGATCCGCGCAGGTGAACGCATAGCGGGTGCCGGGTTCCGGGCCGTGCCGTTACAGGCTGCAGGTCACAGGTTACATGCTCCAGATGGCGAGCCCTCGTCCCGCCTGTAACCTGCAACCCGTCACCTGTCACCGCAGAGGTCCACCACGCTTCGGCCCGGAACCCGTAACCCGCAACCTCCCGTTCACCGCTCCGCAAACAGATCCACATACTCGTGCCGCAGCATATCCTCGGGCTGTGAGCCGAGGATTTCCAGCAACTCGGCGATCAGCCCCGCCTTGCGCACTGCGTCGGCGCGCGACCAGGTGCGGCTCTTGATCTCCGCAAAGAGCTGCTTCTGCGGCGGCTGCTGGATGTGGTCGAGATTTACGGCGAAATCCACGCCCTTGTAGCGGATGTGGTAGCGCTCGCGGTGCTTGATGATCTCGTGCTCCTCCGCGGGCTGGAAATACTCGCGGTAGAAGCGCAGGCTGCGGTCGGCGGGGGCGGTGTAGCGCGAACGGCTGAGGACGACGCTGTTGGCGTACTCGGCCTCCCGCGCCGGCCCGGTGAGGGTCAGGTTATAGATCGGGCGCACCGTGCCCCCCGTATCCACCACATTGTCTTCACGGTAGCGCAGGCGTCCCTGCTCGGGGTCCTTGAAGATAAAGTAGGTGTCGTACTGGTCGCGCGAGGAGCGGCTGGTGATGCGCACCTCGGGGCTCCTGAGCCCGCGCTGGAACGCCTTCTCGTCGTGTACCACCCCCTTGGCCTGCACCTCAAAGGTCTCTTGCTGCTCCAGGCCGCCGATGGCCACGAGCTTGTCGAGCACGCTGCGCTCGTGGGCCACAAAGTAGCGGTTGATGCGCGCGGCCAGCTCGTGCGTCTGCGCAATGATCGCCTCCTGGTCGACGGTCAGCAGCTCGCCGCTCCGCACCACCACGCGGCCATTCACCAGCACGTCGCGCACGTCGGCGCTCTTGGCCGTGTAGACGATCTGCGAGTAGACGTTGAGGCCGGTGGTGTCATAGTGCGGCACCGAATGGACGGCGTCATTGCCCACCACGATGACGTCGGCGCGCTTGCCCGGCTCCAGCGAGCCGATGAGGTGATCCAGGTGGAGCGCGCGGGCGCCCAGGATGGTGGCCATGGCGAGGGCCTCGTCGGCGGGCACCACCACGGGACTGCGCTGTACCACCTTGGGCAGGAGCGCCGCCAGCCGCATCTCCTCGATCATGTCCAGGTCATTGTTGCTGGCACTGCCGTCGGTGCCGATTCCCAGGCGTACCCCGCGCTCGAGCATCTCGGCCACGGGGGCGATGCCGCTCGCCAGCTTTAGGTTGCTGGTGGGGTTGTGCGACACCCCGACGTGATAGTTGGCCAACAGGCGGATCTCCTCGCTGTTCACGTGCACGCAGTGGGCGGCCAGCACGCGTGACTCGAACAGCCCCTGCTCCTCCAACCAGCGCACCGGCCGCATGGAGGTGGCGGCGAGGCGCTCGTCCACCTCGTCGGCGGTCTCGGAGATGTGGATGAGCTGGGGCACGTCGTACTGGCGCGCCAGCTCGGTCGTCTCGCGCAGGATCTCGGGGGGGCAGAGGTAGGGGGAATGGGGCGCCGGCGCCGCGACGATGAGTTCGTGCCCCTGCCAGTGATCGAGGAAATCGGCGCAGTAGCGCAGGGCGTCCTCATAGCTCGGGGCGTCGGGGGTGGGGAGCTTCATCACCGTCTCACCACAGATGCCGCGCATGCCGGCCTGCACCGCGGCCCAGGCCACCTCCTCCTCGTGGTAGTACATGTCGGCGAAGCAGGTGACCCCGCCACGCAGCATCTCGGCGCAGGCGAGCTGCGTTCCCAGGAAGCAGAACTCGGGGTTCACGAACTCGCGCTCGACGGGCATGATGTAGCCGTACAGCCAGACGTCGAGGCGCAGGTCGTCGGCCAGGCCGCGCAGCAGGGCCATGGGCAGGTGCGTGTGGGCGTTCACCAGCCCCGGTAGGACGAGGTGGCCGGCGCAGTCGATGACGGAGGCCGCCTCATAGGCGGCGTCGATCGCCGCAACCTCGCCCACCGCCACGATGTCGCGCCCGTGGATCGCCACCGACCCGGGCGTCAGCACGTCGCGCGTCGCGTTCATGGTCAGCACGGTGCCGCCACGCAGGATGATGTCGACGGATTGGCGTTCGATGCCGCTCTCGGATTCGGCCATGGTACTGCGTCTCCTCGGTGTTCGCTCTCCTACTCGGATCACGTTATGGTCTATTATAGGCGCACCGACGGTACACGAAAAGAGCCCCCGCACGTGGCGAGGGCTCAGGAGGGTGCTGCGGCGAGGTTCAGGTCAGTGTGATGAGCTTGAACCCCTCGGCGTAGGCGAGGTCGTGCGGTGCGCCCACCTCGGCCGCCGCCTTGCGGATGCGCTCCTCGATGCGGTCCATGCGCCCGTTCACCTGGCTGTCGTGGTGGGTGAGGGCGGCGATGCGCTTGTCCATCGAATCGCTGACGTCCTCCCAATAGTCGGCGTCCCCGGTCCAATAGAGATAGACCTCCTTGACGCGCCAGGGATCGAGGTCGATCAGCTGCTCGGGAAAGATGTACCACTCGCGGGCCGCCCACACGGCGTCGAGGGCCGCCTGCCCTGCGGCGCGGTGGTCGGGGTGCAGCTGGTAGCGGCGCCACGGATCGATGGCCAGGACGATGTCGGGCTTGTGCGTGCGGATCAGCTCGCAGAGCTGGCGCCGCAGGTCCATGGTATTCTCGAGCATGCCATCGGGGTAGTGCAAAAAGCGCACCGAGCGGACGCCGAGTTCCTTGGCGGCGGCGCGCTGCTCGTTCTCGCGCTGTGCCGCCACCTGGCCGGGGCGTACGTTGGGGTCGTGGCACCCCTTGTCGCCGCTGGTGAGCAGCACATAGTCGATCTCCCGCCCCATAGACGCCCACTTGCAGATGGTGGCGGCGCAGCCAAACTCGGGGTCATCCGGGTGTGCGCCGATGACCATGACCGTCTTGAGTTCCTGTTCCTTGTTCTCGTCGCCCATCAAACCCCTTCCGAACCTCCTACCGGTGTTGCGATGCGCCGCCCGAGTGCGGCGACAATCTATCATAGCCCGACAGGGGGAACTGGTCAACCCACGCACAAAACTCCGTGAACAACTCTGTCGACTTGCTGTTGGGGAGTGACAGGTTCCAGGTTACAGGTTTCAGGGGGGTCGTGCTCTGTAGCCTGTTACCTGCTACCTGGAACCTGTAACAACCCACAATGCACGACTCCCAGAATCCTGGACACACCCACACCCCGCAGACTAGGACACGAGTGCCTTGGCCGCCTCGGCGATTTGAGGGAGGCGGTACCCCCGGATAAAGCGAGTGATCCCCACAAAGTCGTGCTTCTTGGCGCCGATGTGCTCCATCCAGCGTTCCATCATGCGCAGGCAGTTCACCGTGCCGTTGCCGCTGCCGCCGGCGGCGGCGACCATCAGCATCGGCTTGCCGGCCAGCCCGCCCGGCCGGGCGCCGAGGGTGGCCTCGCAGCGGCGGAGGCGGTCCATGAACGCCTTCATCGACTCGCTCGGCTCGCCAAAGTACACCGGCGTGACGAGGACAAAGGCGTCGGCGGCGACAAAGCGCCGGTGCAGCTCGGGGAAGGCGTCGTCCTGGCAGCACTGCTGCGTCTCGCGGCACGTCCCCCAGCCGTTGTTGCACGCCTTGCAGCCGCATAGCTCGAGGTCGTTGAGGCGGACCTCCTCCACCTCCTGGCCGACCCCGCGGATCGCCTCCGCCGCGGCCTGGGCGGCCGCGGCCGTCAGGCCGTCGATGTTGGGGCTGGAATGCATCACCATGACCTTCACGTTGTGCCTCCTTTGTTGTGGGGCCTCTACGCTACCTGGAGCTGCGAGTCCGTCTGCTTCACCGGCAAGAGGAAGAACAGGGCTGCGCCCGCCAGTCGCATGGCGGCGCCGATGAGCAGCGTCGGCGCGATGCCGATGCGGTCCGCCAGCGCCACGCCGATCAGCGGGCACACGAACGCGCCGATGTTCATAATCATGGAATAGACCGCCGTGGAGCTGTGCTTGCGCCCCTCCGGCAACAGCTCGAGAAAGATCACGCTGTGGCTCAGGTTCACGCCGGCGGCGATGACGTTGATGAGAAACTCGACGAACAGGATGACGGTCAGGTTCGGCACCAGCGCCACGAGCAGCGGATGGATGCACACCAGCGGTGCGGCGATGAGCAGCGATCGCGCCTCGCCGGTGCGGCGGATGATGCGCCGCCACAGCCAGTATCCCGCGATGACGCCGACGTGGGCCAGCGTGCCCAGTATACCGATCCAGCCGTCGGTGGCGCCCAGCTCGCGCACGTAAAAGATGATAAAGAGGGGGCCCACCATCCACGCGCCCAGGTTGAAGAGCAAGGTGTTGACGACGATCCGGAAAAAGCCGCGGTTCTCGTCCGCCGCGGCGCGCAGGGCGTCGAGCCAGGTGCCCTTTTCGCGGCGCGTCTTGTCGATGGGCGTGCGGCGCGGCTGCGTCGCGTCGGCCTGGGGCTCCACGCGGATGCGCGACACGAGATAGATGCCGATGCCGCCGCTCGCCAGCCAGCCGAGAGCGTACATCCACTGATAGTTCATGGGAAAGGCGGCACGATCGAGCCAGCGTCCCGCGAAAAAGATGAGCGGCGCGATGGTGGCGCTGCTCAGGATGCTGCGCCACGCCAGCACCGTAGCGCGTGCGCGCGGCGCGATGACATCGGAGAGCATGGGGCTCCAGCCGGTGGAAAAGAGCACCGACGGCACGTTCATGGCCACCAGGAGGGCCACCGTCAGCTCGGGGAGGATTCGCCCGGTGATCATGGGGAGCAGCGCGATGATCAGGTAGCCCACCCGCGCCAGGAACAGGCTCCAGACCACCCACGGCATATAGTGGGTGCGTCGCTCCAAGACGCGCGCCGAAGGGATGTAGAGCAGGCTGGCGGCCAGCGCGGGGAGGGACGACATGAGCCCCACGAGGGCGTTGGAGCCGCCCAGGCGCAGGACGTAGGCGGCGTTGAACGACCCCGCCGCGGCCAGGAAACCGGCAAAGACGACCTCGAGATACAGATAGTAGGTGTTGCGCTCGGCGAGGCGATCCGGCGCCCTCAGCAGCCGTTGCAGCGGTGTGCTCAGGCGCTGCGAGATCCGCATGGCGGTACCCCTTGTGCATGGCATGTCGTACAAACGAGCGAGGGTACAGCAACAACGGCGCCGAGTATAGCACACTCACCCAGCAGTGCACATTCGGAGGGAACGCGGATAAACGCGGGTCTCGCGGATTTCCGCGGATGGGAACCCACTAGACACAGAGATCACAGAGTTCATAGAGAATCTAGAGAACATACACGAAAGATCAAAACGCACCATCTCTGGGCCTGTGCGGTTAGCCTGTACTTTGATCCGCGCCCATCCGCCGAACCCGCGTTCATCCGCGTGCCCAATTCATCCTCTGGGACGAGCATTGTTTTACGCCCCACAGCCCACCATGCTATAATGGCCAGCAACTCGCGCAAAGGCATGGAGAAGATCCCGTGGTGCATCGAGCCCCGCAATCTAGCCCTGGCACCTGGCGACGCATCGTCGTCAAGGTTGGCACCAGCACGCTGACCGCCGGCACCGGCAAGCTGA
>ENA-UOUL01002612-UOUL01002612.1-bioreactor-metagenome-genome-assembly--contig:-NODE-2612-length-20597-cov-4.234064_pt1 | contig 20597 bp, 16 predicted proteins | sample MGYA00249838_ERZ747220 | MGnify/ENA primary metagenome ERZ747220 (study PRJEB28778, sample SAMN05720191) | bioreactor metagenome | isolation source: Anaerobic biogas reactor | place: USA:Washington...
CGCGGGGCTGTGGAACTTCTCGATGGTTCGCTTGTCCTCCAAGCCGGGGCAGATCGCCTTGCGTCCGCCCGAGAGCCCGACCATGTAGTGGCTCTCCACGAGGCCCGTGGCGATGCGAAGGTCGGCCCGGTAGAAGGCACTGTTGACGAAGACGTCCCCGCCGGTTTCGCTGCGGCCGATGAAGTCGAGCGAGGCGAGGTCCTCGCAGTCGTGGTCAGTGACCCGGTAGTCGCGGAGAATCTCGTCGCCGAACATCTCGATCCAGTTGTCCAGCCCGTTAAAGCCAGCCAGCGTGTGCGTCTCGGGGAGCAGCCAGCGATAATCGGAGAAGGCCATAAAGAGGCCGCGCAGGATCGGCCAGGCCTGAAAGATCAGGTACAGGACGATCGCGGGGGTGATAAAGGCATACCCCCACAGGTTGCCCCATCGCTGGGCGCGCAGGCTCACGAACTCGCGGCCCAGTTCGACCAGTACGGCCCGCTTGCCCTGCGCTCTCACCTCATCGACACGTTGGGCTCCAGGCATACCTGCCATCTTTTACCTCCATGAAGCGCGAGCTGCGAGCCCCTACATCTTGAGGATTCCCTCGCTGAGGCCACGGACGAACCATTTCTGCATGAGCACGAACATGAGGATGACCGGGATCATGGCCACCACGTAGGCGGCCGACTCGGTGCCATAGCTCGCCACGATGTCCGAGGTAAAGTGCGCCCCCCAGCCCCGCAGCTTGGTCACGGCGATGGCGATGGTCTCCAACTCGGGAAAGTCGATCAGCGTGAGGGTGACCAGATACTCGCCCCACACATAGACGAACTCAAAGATCGCCACCACCAGCAGCCCCCCGCGCACAAAGGGGAGATCCACCGACCAGAACAGGCGCCAGGTGCCGGCGCCGTCGATGAGGGCAGCATCCTCTAACTCGCGGGGCACGGCCAAAAAGTTCTGGCGCATGATGAACAGCGCCACACTGATGGCGCTGGGGAAAAGCAGGATCAGGCCCAGGTGGCTATTGCGCAGGTGCAAAAAGTTCATCAACTCGTACAGCGCCATGAGCCCACCGGCTCGGGGAATGAACATGAGCACGATCAGCGTGTAAAAGAGGAGATCGCGTCCCCGAAAGTTGAGCCGGCCGAAGGCGAACCCCGCCATACTCGCGGTGATGCACTGTACGATGATGGCGCCGATGGTCACCTTGAAGCTGTTGAACATGTTCAACGGCAGGCGACTCATGTCCGCCTGGGTGAAAATCCAGCGATAGTTGGCCCAGGTGGGCTGTTTGGGGATCAGGGTGGGCACGGTCTGATACAGCTCGTGGCGATCCTTCAGCGACGACGAGATGGACCAGACCACGGGCAACAAGCAGACGGCACACATCACGATCAGCGCCACGTTGATCGCGATGGCGCCAGGACGCAGGTTTCGGCGCGCGATGCGGGCAGCTGACGCCATGAACGCCCTCCTTCCATTTCGTGCGTGGGCGAGCACGACCCAGGGGGAGGGGCGGCCGCCCCTCCCCCCGCGGTAGCGCTACAGCTTTTGCTTGGAGATCTCGTCCAGCGAATCCTTCATGATCAGCTGGGCGCACTCTTCGGGCGTCATCGCCGAGCCAGGCTCGACAAACGGCACGATGTGCTTGAGATACATCGTATGCTGGATGATGTAATAGTTGTTGCGCGGCGTCACCACCGAGCGGTTCACGTCGTCCAGCATGCCGACCATCCACTGGTAGGTGCGGAACTGGGGATTCGTCTTGATAATCTGCTCGTAGGCCGAGTTGTACACGGGCGTCTTGCCGGTCTTGATGACCGTCTGCTGGAAGCCCAGGTTCTGCGGCCCCATGGTGTAGATGATATAGTCCATCGCCTCCTGGGGGTACTTGGCGCCGTTCAGCAGGCCCACGCCGTTGCCCCAGTAGACGCTGCCCGCGCCGCCGCCCTCCACCTTGGCGGGGATGGGGGAGGTGGCCACCTTGTCGGTGCCAAAGGCATTCTGCCCCCAGACGCCACGGGAACTCTGGGCCTGCACCGAGGCGACCTTGCCACTGTAGTAGGCGTCGAGCCAGCCGTCGTAGCCGTGGGGCGGAGTGAGTTCCTCCTCCACGATGAGCCGCTTAAAGAAGGCGAGGCACTCGACCATCTCGGGCGCCTCCCAGTTGATCATGCCATCGGCGGTGTACGGGTTGTCCATCGCCGAGCAGATCAGGGCGCCAATGTCGGTCCACAGCGACCCGGCAAAGGCGGTGGGATAGATCTGCTCCTCGGCGCCCCACGTTTTCAACTCCAGGGCGATGCGCAGCCAGTCATCCCACGTCTTGGGGGCCTCGGTGGCGCCGACAGCGTTGAAATAGTCGACGCGCCAGTTGAAGGTGATGTTCTCAAAGCTGTAGGGCACCGAGTAGAACTTGCCCTCAAAGCTCGAGTCTTCCTTGATCGGGGCCAGCATGTCGGTCAGCAGATCGGCGGCGCCCGGCTGCGCCGACGCGGCGATATAGTCGTCCATCGGCTGGACCATCTTGGTGGCGACCCAGCGCTGCATGTCGAGGAAGGGAGTCAGGATGCCCGCGGCGCACCACTCCAGGGTGCCGTCGTTGATCTGGGCGATCACCTTGGTGTCCCAGCCCTCAAAGCTCGTCTGGATCTGTACCTTGACGCCTGGGTTCGCCTCGTTGAACTCGCGCGCGGCGGTATCAAAGGGGATCTCACCCACGGCCCAGGACGATAGCAGGACGCGCACCACCTTTTCCGACTCGGCGGCGGCCTTGGCCTCCTCCTTGACGATCACCGTCTCCTTGACGACTTTTTCGACGACCTGGGGCGTGCCCTCGACGACGACCGTCTCCTGGACGACCCTTTCCACTTCTCGCGTTACTTCGACGACCTTGGGCTGGCACGCCGCCAGGAGCGTGCCGGCGGTTGCGGTAGCGGCCAGGCGTAGGAACCCACGACGAGAGACCTCACGAGGCATGTTCGTCCTCCTCCCTAGCATTGCGGATTGGCAACCGAACGGAGCGATCACTACAGGTGAGTCTCGTCGATAGGCGCCTCCTTATCGCGGCACACGCGGCCGATCGTCGCCATACGCCCGATAGAGGCCCAAGAGCAACCGACGCGCTCCGCAGGCCTCCTCACGGCGTGTGAGCCTGACAACAGCATGGCGCGTGGACGCAGCCGCCAACGCCAAGCACGCCGCACGGGCCATATGCCGTAGGCTACGTTTGGGTGGTCGTCGGACCCCGTCGAACCTCCTCACTGGCGCGAAACGCGACGCACAGTCAAGGCCGAGGCATTAACAGGGCAACACAGGGACGACTAGCGGCGATCGGCCTCAGGCCGAACCCGCAACGACGGGAAACACTGCCTGGAGACGGAACGAAACACGATGCGGAAACACATGCGAGGCACTTGCTGCTAGTACGGAGACACCACGAGGCGCTATGGATATGAGGGATGAGCCATGATGCCTTGGGGCGACAAGCCGCCCAAAGCCGCGGATGCCAACGACGAAACGCCTGGCGGGAGGGTCGGGGGAACGGCCCGATGCGAACAGGGGGCTCGAGAAACAGGGGACTGCGCTCTGCAAGGCCAACTCCTCTCCCATGAAGAGCACGGTGTGCCTTTCGAGCCAGGCGCAACCTCTGGCACGGTCTTGGGTGGCGGGGGGGACGCATGGATGCGTTCCGTCACCCCTATTGATGCGCACGGCTAGTCTAGCAGACGGGGAACCGCGTGTCAAGGTTTTCTGTGCACCCGTGCATCCCGGAGAAGGGGCTCGCCTCCTTGGCACAGTCGCATCGAGTCATTACGGTTTCGTTCGGTGTTATTGTCTACGCGTCGTTGCGTGGGCCATGATGCATATCCCGTTGTCACCCAGGCCGGCGGTGCACGTCGCTCGGTGGTTCCAGAGCCTACGACCTGCGCTGTTTGACGCCCTTGGGAATTCTTATGGGGCATTGACAACTGCTTTTTGGTCGACTATAATGGGGTCACCAGGGTGCCTGGCGCCTTGGGCTCGAGTCATCTTGGATCTTCTGAGACCCGGCACGTATTGCATCGTGCGCTACCTATGCCGGCCGGGCCTCCTCGTGACAACGTGGTTCACGCGAGGGAGGCAGGACCAAGCGCCCCGCATCACCCTCCTACAGGCGCCGCCCCTTGCCGCGTACGCTTGGCATGTGCGACCACGATCGTGGCCGATCGCGGTCCAAACCATAGGCTCAGGCATCGAGAGGATAGGGCTCGGCTGTCCGCTCGGCAGTGCAGTGCCGTGGGCCGCCGAGCCCACCTCTTTGCCTGCAAAGGAGGCGTTCAAGAGAGAGCCTGTTCACCGTGCGGTGTTGCACTGTCAACCAGGACAATGATGTTGCACCGAGCTTGACGAGGGAAGAAGGATGACTACGAGCACACATAGTCTTGAGTCGCTGTCCGATTTCCTGGAGGTCGCCAGACATCGGTACCAAAGTAGCAATGGTCAGTCGAGTCGCCCCGCCGATCTCCAAGAGCCCGCAGCCCCCCCGCCCGAGACACGAGACCACGCCGGAACCGCCCCCGTCCCCACTGGAAGCACGGGGCTCGATGCCGCCTGGGAACGCGCCGCGCGCATCTTTCGCGGGGGGCAGGTTGTCAGTGGGATCGTGACCGGGTGGAATCGCGGCGGGCTGTTGGTTCGTTGGGACGATCTGCAAGGGTTCGTCCCCGCCTCGCAACTCAAAGAGGTGCCCGTCTTTGAGAGCGCCGAGGCGCGCGATGAGAAGCTGGCCCGCTGGGTCGGTGAGGAACTCCAGCTCAAGGTGATCGAGCTGGATCGGGGGCGCAACCGCCTGGTGTTCTCGGAGCGCGCCACCGTGTGGGGGCCCAAGGACGGCGAGCGCCTGTTGCAGGGGATCACCCCGGGAGAGACGCGTCGCGGCCAGGTGAGCAACCTGGTCGATTTCGGCGCCTTTGTCGACCTCGGCGGCGTGGACGGCCTTATCCATCTATCGGAGCTTTCGTGGAGCCGCATCTCCCATCCCCGCGAGATCCTCAAGATCGGCGATCCCGTCGAGGTGTATGTCATCAGCGTCGACCGCGACCACCATCGCATCGCGCTCAGCCTCAAGCGCACTCAGCCCGACCCGTGGACGGTGGTCGACGGTAAATACACGGTGGGTCAGACGCTCAATGCCACCATCACCAACGTCGTCGATTTCGGCGCCTTTGCGCAGATCGAGGACGGGCTAGAGGGCCTGATACACATCTCTGAACTCTCTGACTCCAAGGTCGTGCACCCCTCTCAGGTGGTCAACCAGGGGGACGAGGTGACGGTTCGCATCCTGCGGATCGATAGCGCCGGTCATCGCATCGCCCTCACCATGCGACAGGCCGAGGAAGCGGAAGAAGAGGAGCCGTCGGCGTCAGCGCCGTCGCCTCTGCCATCGCGTGAGGCGGAGTGGGGTACGAGCGCGACGTACCTGTACTAGCGGCCTTGCTGCGGGAGAGCGTTTGACACACGCGCCCGTTCATGGGATGATAGCGCGGCGTCCCCGGCGTTGCACCCGACGCGGTGCCACGAGGCGATGGGGACGCCGTTTTCATCCATTGCACCCACCAGGCGGCAGAGGCCGCATCGACACAATCTGATTACGCTATGACACGGAAAAAAAGCAACCCCACAGCAACGCGCAAGAACGGCCGGAGCGCCTCAAGCTCGCCATCGTCGACGAACGCGTCCGTAGACGCCCTGCAGTGGCTGCTCCAAAGGGAGGTCTGGGGGCTGGTCCTCACGGCCATCGGGGCCGTCACCCTCATTGCGCTCCTCTCGAACAGCCAGGGGCAGCTGAGCCGGGCCTGGTCGCTGATGCTGCGCCAGACCTTTGGCCTCGGCGCCTACCCCATCGCGCTGCTGCTCCTAGGGAGCGGCATTATCGTCCTGCTATGGAACCTCGTCCAGGAGCGCTTTGACCCGCGCTGGCAGACGATCATCGGCGCGGAACTCTTCTTTTTTTCCGCCCTCGGGCTGCTGCACGTCACGAGCGGGGAGCCCCCCCTGGCGCTGGCGCAGGCCGGCCAGCGCGGCGGCTACCTGGGGTGGGCCATCTATCAGGTGGTCGTGCCCATCTTGGGCCGGCCCATCAGCATCCTGCTGCTGGCGACGCTCGTCGTCGCCACGGCGCTGCTGACCACCGGCATCTCGCTGCAGACCGCCGTGTGGCGCCTGCGGTGGGTGGCGTCGCAGGCCGCCCTGCGCGTGCGCACCGAGATCGCGCGGCGGCGAGCGCTGGCGGCGGCGCGCACCCCGACGCCGGCCGGCGAGCCCGGCTTCTTGAGCCCTCGTGCCCCCACGCAGGTGGAGCCGTCGGCGCCGGGGCCCACGCTGGCGGCACGCCTCGGCAAGGGCAAGGCGAGCCGCGCCCGTCCGCCACGTGAGGCCGCCGCCCGCCCCCTGCCCACGCCCGCCGGAGTGCCATCACTGGACCTGCTCACCCCCGAGGCGCCGGGTACCAACGACGAGGCGGACGCGCGGCTCAAGGCGCAGATCATCGAGGACACGCTGGAAGCCTTTGGCATCCCCGCCCGGGTGGCCGAATGGCACCGCGGGCCGGTCGTCACCCAGTTCGGCATCGAGCCGGGTTACGTTGAACGGCTGGACCGTGAGGGCAAGCTACGCCGCTACAAGGTGCGCGTGAGCAAGATCCTCTCGCTCACCAACGACCTCGCCCTAGCGCTAGCAGCGGCGCAGATTCGCATCGAGGCTCCCGTGCCGGGCCGCGCCCTGGTGGGGATCGAGGTGCCCAACGAGACCAAGGCGGTGGTGGGGCTCCGCGGGGTGCTCGAATCGGACGCCTTTCGCAAGATGCGCGCCTCGCTGCGCATCGCCCTGGGCCGCGGCGTGTCGGGCGAGGCGGTCGTGGCCGACCTGGCCTCCATGCCCCACCTGCTGTTGGCCGGCGCCACCGGCTCGGGCAAGAGCGTCTGCCTGAACGCCATCATCGCCTCGCTCCTCTTTTACAACACCCCCGAGCAACTGCGCCTGCTGCTCATCGACCCCAAGCGCGTCGAGATGACCAAGTACAACGGTATCCCCCATCTTCTCGCGCCGGTGGTGGTGGACATCGAGAAGGTGATCGTGGCGCTGCGCTGGGTCACGCGCGAGATGGATCGGCGCTATACCCGCTTTGCCGAGGTGGGCGCCCGCAACATCGAGACCTACAACCGCCTCGCCGCCTCGAAAAAGCTGGACCCTATGCCTATGGTGGTGGTGGTCATCGACGAGTTGGCCGACCTCATGCTCGTCGCCCCCGACGACGTGGAGCGCACCATCTGTCGTCTCGCGCAGATGGCTCGCGCCACGGGCATCCACCTGGTCGTCGCCACGCAGCGCCCATCGGTGGATGTCGTGACGGGCCTCATCAAGGCGAACTTTCCCGCCCGTGTGAGCTTTGCCGTGACGTCGCAGGTGGACTCGCGCGTCATCCTCGATACCCCGGGCGCGGAAAAGCTCCTCGGGCGCGGCGACATGCTCTACATGGCGCCCGACTCGCCGCAGCTGCAGCGCATCCAAGGCTGCTTTGTCTCCGACAAGGAGTTGGAATCGCTCTCGGCCTACTGGCGGCGCCAGGTGCTGGAAAGCATGGTGCAGGGCGACCTGCCGGCGCCGTGGGAGGGGATGTCGCTGGAGGACGACGACGAAGAGGACAACCTGCTGGAGCAGGCCACCGAGCTGGTGCGCAAGCACGGCCAAGCCTCGGCCTCGTTCTTGCAGCGCCAGATGCGCATCGGTTACCCTCGCGCCGCCCGGCTGATGGACCAGCTCGAGGAGCGCAACGTCGTCGGCCCGGCGGAGACCGGGGGACGCTCGCGTATGGTGCTCGCGGACGAGGATGACGTCGATGACGACACCGAGGAAGCCGACGATCTCGACGAGTACGTGGAGGAAGAGGCCGAGGAAGCATGATCCGCATCGGCACCAGCGGCTTCAGTTACAAGGATTGGGAGGGGCCGTTCTACCCCCCGGGGCTCCCCGCCCGCGACAGGCTGACCTACTATGCGCGCGCGTTCGACACCGTCGAGGTGGATTCGTCCTACTATGCCATCCCCAAGGCCAGCACCCTCTCGGCCATGGCCGCCAAGACGCCCCCCGGGTTCCTCTTTTGCCTGAAGGCGTTCCAGGGGATGACGCACGCGCGCGAGGACAATGCCGCCGCCTATGAGCAGTTCATCGACGCGCTGGCCCCCTGGATCGAGCAGGAGCGGCTCGGGTGCGTGCTCGCCCAGTTCCCCTCCTCGTTCCGCAACACGCCCCGTAACCGCGACTATCTCCGGTTGCTGCGCGAACGCATGGGCGCCATCCCCACGGTAATCGAGTTCCGCCATCGCGACTGGATCACCCATTCCACCTTTGCCCAGCTCCGCTCGCTGGAGCTGGGCTTCTGTTGCGTGGATCAGCCGCGCTTCGAGAGCCTGGTGCCGCCCGTGGCGGTGGCGACGTCGTCCATCGGGTACGTGCGCTTTCATGGGCGCAACGCCGCCAAGTGGTGGCGCCACGAGCACGCCTGGGAGCGGTACGACTATTGCTACGCCCGGGACGAGCTGGCGCCCTGGGCGCCCAAGATCCAGCAGCTGGCCGAAGCGACAAACGTCACGTTCGTCTACGCCAACAACCACTGGGTGGGACAGGCGATCGACACCGCCCGCCAGTTGCGCCTCCTCCTGGGGCTCGACGCCCCCCCCTCGACCGACGCCGACTGATCGCGAGCCCCTTCTTTCCGTGCTCTGCCCGCTGCGGCGGGTGTCCTCGTTCCCGGTAGTAGGCCCGCGTTCGCCAAACTGGGGGCCTGATGGTATAATCACCGCAGAGCGTGTCTGTCGCCGTCTAGCGGAGGTAAATATGTCAGGGCACAGCAAATGGGCCACCATTCGGCGCTCGAAGGGTGCCAACGATGCCAAGCGTGGTCAGCTCTTCACGAAACTAGGGCACGAGATCGCGATTGCCACACGGGAAGGGGGCCTCGACCCGGAGTCAAACTTTCGCTTGCGCCTGGTGCTCGACAAGGCGCGGCAGGCCAATATGCCCAAGGACAACATAGAGCGCGCCATCAAACGGGGCTCCGGCGAACTCAAGGGCGCCGATGAACTCCAGGAAGTGCTGTATGAAGGCTATGGCCCGAACGGCGTTGCCATCATCGCGCAAGGACTGAGCGACAACCGCAACCGCACCGTATCCGAGGTGCGGCACGTATTCACGCGGCACGGCGGCAACCTGGGCGCCGATGGCTCCGTCGCCTGGATGTTTGCGCGCAAGGGGTACATCAGCATCGATCCCCAAGGCAACGACCCGGAAGAGATCGCGCTGGTGGCCATCGACTCGGGGGCCGAGGACGTCGAGATCAGTGATGATCTGGTCGAAGTCTACACCCAGCTCCAGGATTTCAAGGCGGTGGAGGAGGCTCTGACCGGCGCCTCCCTCGAGGTCAGCAACGCGCAGCTCTCGTGGATCCCTCAGAGCACCATGTCGCTCGACGAGAAGCAGACGCTGCAGACCATGAAGCTCATCGAGGCGTTGGAGGACCTGGACGATATCCAGCAGGTGTACTCGAACCTTGACATCTCGGATGAGTTGATGGCCAAGTACGAGGCGCAGGCCGCCTGATCGACCATGCTCGTTCTAGGAATCGACCCCGGCCTGGCGACGACGGGGTACGGCCTCGTGGAGGGAGACGGGCAGGCGCTCGAGGCCGTGGCCTACGGTGTGCTACGCACACCGGCCAAGACCCCTATCGCCGAGCGCCTGGTGGTACTCCACGATGCACTGACCGCGCTCCTCGATCGCTACAACCCCGATGTGGTGGCGATGGAGGAGCTGTTCTTTAGCACCAACGCCCGCACGGCCATGGTCGTTGGCGAGGCGCGGGGCGTCCTCCTCTTGACGGTGGCCCAGGCGGGCCTCGCCATCTGCGAGTACACCCCACTGCAGATCAAGCAGGCCATCACGGGCTATGGCCAGGCCGACAAGCGCCAGGTACAGGAGATGGTGCGCCTCCTGCTCAGCCTCCACGAGATCCCGAGGCCCGACGACGCCGCCGATGGACTGGCGGTGTCGATCTGTCATCACCATTCGTCGCGACTGAGCCGGCTTCTAGCACAAGCGGATGAGGAGCGAGAGTGATCGCCAGCCTGCGGGGACAGATCCAGGCAGTGCGCAGCGATGCGCTCGTCGTCGACGTCGGAGGAGTCGGCTACCTCGTGTACGTGCCGCGCTCCATCCTCGACCAGCCCGGGCACATCGGCCAGACCATCGAGCTGCACACGCACCTCTACGTCCGCGAGACCGAGCTGACGCTATACGGCTTTCGCGCCCCCGAGGAGCTAGAGTTGTTCTCGGTGCTCCTCGGCGTCAGCGGCATCGGCCCGCGCACCGCACTGGCGGCGCTGTCCGTGTTCTCTCCCGAGACTCTGCGCGGCGTCGTCGCGCAGGGGGACGCCGCGGCGCTGACGCGCATCCCGGGGGTAGGCCGCAAGACGGCGCAGCGCCTGGTGCTGGACCTGCGCGACCGCCTGGGCGAGGCCGCGGCCTGGGCGCCGTCCGCCACCCCGGCGGACGCCGACGTCATCAACGCCCTGACGGCCCTGGGATACAGCGTCGTCGAGGCGCAGACCGCCGTCGGCAACCTCCCGCCGGACGTATCGGAACTCGACGAGCGCATCCTGGCGGCGCTCCGCTACCTGGGGGGTCGGTAGGGCGCGCGCTTCGGGTCGCACGGCGTGCGACCCCTACAGGAGCGACATGAGCGACCGCCGTCGTACCAGGACGGGGCGGCAGACGGCTCAGTCGTCGTCCACCTCCTTGTCGTCCACCCCCTCGCCCGCGCGAATCCGCGCCAGGTGTTCGCGCAGCACCTCATAGGTGGGATCCCCCGCGAGGAACGTGAACTCGCTGCAGTACCACTGCTTGTCGCCATCGCCCATCTCCACGGCTCCGGGGTCGTGCTGCCACAAGAGGTAGCCGTCCAGCCCGTGCTCGAACGACCACTCTAGATCCTCGCCGATCTCTTCCGCGCGATCGGCGAGCGCGGTGCCGTCCTTTGGCTCGCAGCGATCCTTGCGGTAGGCCGACTCCCAGGCCTCGCCCACATAGATCGGCTTGTTCAGCTCGGCGGCGAGGCGCATCTCCGTCCGCGACGTCTTGCCCACGAAGCGGTGCAGGCTGATGACATCCACCGTGGGTAGTTCGTGCATGTCTTCATAGTTGGAGCGGTGGTAGCGCGTGCCCTCGGCGCTGAGCGCTCCAATGGACACCAGGTGGTGCGGGTCCAGGGCCTTGATCTCGGCAGAGACGGCCGACGCCCAGTTGTAGATGTGCTGCTGGCACCGCTTGGGCTCGTCCCCCTCGGCGCACCCGGGCTCGTTCATCAGTTCCCACATGAGGATCTCGGGGCGATCGCGGAAGCGCGGCACCACCGCCCGAATGTGGGGCAGATCCTCCTCCTTATAGTGCACGTCGAACCAGGTCTGCGTCTTGTAAAAGTAAAAGTCCTGCAGCGCCACGATAAAGCGGATGTCGTACTGCCGCCCCAGATCGAGGATGCGCTCGAAGCGCTCCGGGTCCTTTCCCGGCTGGTAAAAGAGCCGAATGACGTTCACGCCGCCCGTCTCCGCCAGGTAGCGGATGATCGGCTCGATCTCGTCGTCGGGAAAGTACTCGGACATGAGGTACGAGGCGTTCACGCCGAGAAAGTAGAATGGCTCACCGTCCAGCACCAGGGAGGAGCCGCGTGCCTGGACAAAGCCGGCGGGTGTCACCGCCGCGATGGCGGGGAGGTGCGGCGTGGCGGGATCGGCCTCGGGCTCTGAGCGCGTGATCATCGGGAACAGGGCCGTTCCCGCATCCGGGGCATCCGGCGCGGGGTACGGCGACGATGGGACCGGCGCCCCCAGCGTGGGCGCCGGATAGGCCCCCGTGGCGGGAGGCGGCGGGCTCACCGCCAGCGGCGATACCACCAGGGTGGCCTGCGGGCGGACGATGGTCAGGGTGGCCGTCACAGCACTCTTGGGATCGACGTGCAGCTCCGCCCGCGCCGTGTCGGTGGGGATGGCGTCGCCGGCCGTTGGCGCAGCCGTCGGCGTGGTGGTCGCCACGTCTGGCCGCGGCGGCCGCAAGGCGGTGGCCGCGCAGCCCATCAAGACGGTGACGAGCAGCAAGAGCGTGATGTATGGCAACGTGCGAGGCATGACGTCATCCTCCCGAGTCCGATGAGGCGAGCAGGGGCAGCATCTCTAGAACGGCCCGATGCGCCGTGCGGTTCCCCCGCCTCAGAAGCCATCCAGCGTGGGCCACAGGAGCGCCAGCCACTCGCCGGGGAGCACATTCAACAAGTGTGGAAAGATGCCGAGGAATAGCAGCGAAAGGCTGAGCGCCAGGGAGAGCAGCGCGGGCATGATCGGCTCACGCCGCTCCCCCGAGGTGGGGGCCGACACGATGGCCGCCAGCAGGCAGCGCACGAACGCCCAGGCAGGGCCGACGCTCGCCACCACCGTCAGCGCCGCCCAGGGCACGTTCTGCAGCGCCAGGGCGCGATAGAGCACAAAGCGCGTGGCAAAGCCCGCCGTGAGGGGAAGCCCGGCCAACGAGGCGCCCCCGATCGCCATCGCCACCAGGGAGCGCGGCGCCCGACGAAGCCCCCCCCGCAGGTGCTCCAGATCGTCGCCATCGAGGCTGTGCTGCAGGATCCCCGCCGCCATGGCGACCGCCACGATCCCCACCGCGCGCAGCGCCACATGGAGCGTCGCCGCGCGCACGCTCACCGCCGTGCCGATCCCCAGCCCGACGAGGACGATGCCCATGTCGGCCAGGGCGGCGTACGCCAGCGCGCCGTGCACCGATCGCTGGGGGAACGCCATGATCCCCCCCGTGACGGCCGTGACGACGCCGCCCGCCAGCAGGATGGCGGCGTAGAACGCCTGCTGGCCCGGCCACATGGTGACCTGGAGCATGCTGCCCAGATACAGGAGCATGGCCAGATTAGCCACCACGCTCAGCATAGCGATCGCCAGGGGGCTGGCGTGGCGAAAGACGGGCGGCAACCAGATGTGGAACGGCACCACGCCCAGGCTCAGGCCGAACCCGAGGGCAACGGCCAGGCCGCCGATGCGCGCCACGAGCATGTCGCCGGGGTTGCCCGTCAGGTGTTCACCGGCCCACGACGCCAGCAGCAGCATCGGGGCCGACAGGGCCATGAGGGTCAAGACGCGCATCCCCGTCATGGCGGCGCCGGGCCGCTGCGAGGGCACCAGCAGCACCGCGATGATGATGCCGATCTCCAAGAGCGCTCCGGCGATGGTCGTATTGCGGACCAGCGTGGCCGCCGCCAAGAGTCCCATGGCCGCCAGGGTCAGGGGATAGGCAGCCGCTCCCTGAGGCATGCGGTAGCCATAGAGCACGAGCACGGCGAGCAGGACGCAGCACAGGGCGAGGCCGGCCGCCTCGCCGGGCGCCAAGCCGATGGAGCGCCCCATGAGCACCAGCGGGCGCCCGCCGCCCCACGAGATGGCCAGGATCGCCATAGCCACCAGGGTGGCTGCGGTCAGCGGTGCGGCCAGGACGCGAATCTGGCGTAGGATGAGCACCACAATGGCCATGGCCAGAGGGAGCGCCACCAGCCACATGATCGTCATGCGGCCGCCTCCCCCTGCAGCGACACGAGCCACATCTCGGCGCAGGCCACGATCCCCAAGGCCACCACGATGTCGATCACGCTGAGCAAGGCGATCATGACGAGGCTGTTCTCCAGGAACAGGTAGGTGCCCTCGAAACCATTGACAAAGGTCAGCACACCCAACCCGATGCGCAGCGGATCGGCGCTGGTGAGCATCACCAGCAGCCCGGTGGTTACCAGGAGATAGCTCGTCAGGTTCACGGCCGCCGGCACCATCCCCAGCGGGTAGGCACGCCAGAGCCCGTAGGCGACCAGAACGGCCAGCACCAGGACCACGAAGCGGAACAGGGCACCCATCCCGCGAGCGGACGGCGCCCGCTCACCGCCACTCACAGCGGGGCCGAGCGGCCCCTGCCACGCCTGGGGCAGGCCGACACTCGCGACAGGCTGGCGGCGCAGTACCGTCTCCACATGCCAGGCGGTGATGTACAGCACCAGGCAGACGGCCACCCCCAGCCCGATGCGCACCATGACGATGGGCCGGTACAGCTCGGGTCCCACGAGGACGCCAAGGAGCAGGTACTGCACGAGGAGCGCCGATAGGGAGAGGCGGCGCTCCTCCACCACGACCATGAGGCCGCAGGCCACCAACAATCCCAGGATCACCTGGTCGGCGGTGAGGGAGGTGAGCACGTTGTAGAAGCCGTCGAGCGCAGGCACCGTCGCCGCCACCTTTCCTATCGTCCGACGAGATACAGGGCCAGCACGAGCCCCCACAGGAGTGCCCAGCCCAGATAGAGCCCCTCCTCGACGGCCATGAGCGTGCGCGCCATCACGCGCCCGACCCTGCCGAGCACATAGTCGATGCCGGCGTGCAGCCAATCCATCTCGAGCAGGGCGCCGAGCGTGTCCACCCAGGGGCCGATACGGTCGGGCAGTGATTCCCACAAGCCCTGCAGGGCATAGCTCCCCATGGCCGGAAAGACGATGGCCATGAGCACGATCGCCGCGAACTGCACCAAGGTGCCCGAGAACATGGTGAGCGCTGAGGGCTCGACAAAGCCGGACGCCCCCGGCCAAAAGAGCCCAAAGAGGGTCGGCGTCAGCCCGAGGACCACGATAAACAGCGCGCCAAGCGCCGCCATGGCCATCGCCAGCCGTGCCAGGCGCGGCGAGGGCACGGTGGGATGGCACACCTCGCGCATCACGTTGCGCAAGCGCGACCAGAGTGGCACGGTGACCAGCAGGAACGAGGCCGCCGCCACGAATACGAGTCCCCTGCGCCCGGATTGAGCGCAGAGCCGCAGGAACAGCCAGTGCGCGGTAAAGCCGACGGTTCCGGGCCAGCCCACCAGGGAGCCGAGCGCCAGCGCCAGGGGAACACGCGCCCAGAGGCCAAAAGGCGCGATCGGTCGCACCTGGCCGTCGGCCCGCAACACCGCGAGGCTGAGCACCAGACTGGCCGTGGCAGCGAGTCCCACACCCAGGCCGGCGGCATGGTCAACCAGCGGCGCCAGCATGACGAGGGTGAGGCCGTTGAGGAGCAGGGCGGGCAGAGCCGTGGCCAAGTCGGGCGCCAGGAAGGCCAGCATCCCGCTCACCAGCAGCGTCGCTCCACCGAGGGGCAGGAGCCAATCCTGCCACGGCAGGGCGCCGGTCGACAACGTGACGGCCCGCAGCCACAGGTACGATCCCGCGCAAATGGACGGCAGGTAGGCCAGCCAGTTGCGCTTCAGGCTGCCGGGGAGGGGGTAGATGCCGAGCCGCAAGAGCGCCGCCGCCATGAGAAAGCTCACCGGCAGGCCGTCGAGCGAGAGGGCTGCCAAGCTGCTCTCGCCGCCCGTCTGGCTCAAAGCAACGACGGCGCCGGCCAACAGCGTCACCGAGGACAGCAGGCCCCCGAGGGCGTTGCGCACGGCTCGCGGGAGCCCCTCTTCCGGTGCGCGCATCGTGTCCACAAAGAGCAGCCCGAGATCCATGGCCACCCAGGCGAGGCACAACGTCAGCAGGTTGCCGGCCAGCGCGACGCCGGAAACCGTGCCCACCATCCAGAGCATGCCCACCGCCTCGTAGCGCTCCAGGGGGCGGGCCAGGGTCGCCATGCAGACGATCGTCACCGCCAGGGAGCACAATAACGCCAGGCCTCCCCCGAGGGGATCGGCGGTGAGGGCGATGGTGGCGCCGGTGGAGAACAGGGGCCGCCAGAAGGCGCCCTCAGCGGAGGCGCGTACGATGAGGTTGGCGGACAGCAGGAGCGTCGTCAGGGCAAGGAGCAGCGCGGCAGCACGCCGCCGGAACCAGGGCAAGGGACCACCGGAGGGAAGGAGCCAGAGGGCGAACGCACCGACCAGCGGGAGGATCAACGGCAGGGCGACAAATGCGCCCAGGACAGCGCTCATCGCTTCAAGATGGAATACAATGGCATCAGCCAGCTCCCGCACGGCAAGGTGGCGGGATTCTAGCACGAAAGCGGCGACCCGGCAAGCGATGCCGCGGGAACACCTCCGGCCGCTGGAGAGCTACCTTTCGCTCAGCGCTTCGTATATTATGCAGGTCGACCACAGCGCACGGTCGGCCGATCGTCCATGCCTTGTACAGGAGGGCATCCATGCTGGAACGGATCGTACAGCGCTTCTTGCGCATCGTTCGCCTCGACACCGCCGTCTATCGCGAGATCCAGCACGATCGCAACGCCCTGGCGGAGGCGGCCGTGGTCGTGACCGTGGCGTCGCTGCTGGCGGCGCTGGGGGTAGGATTGGGGGCGCCTCGCTTCATCGGGGGCTTTGCGGTCGAGTTTCTGGCGGGCATCCTCCTCTACTGGCTCCTCTGGAGTTGGATCACGATGCTCGTCGGGACGCGGGCGTTCGGCAGCCACGCGACCTTGATCGAGGTGGCTCGCCCCCTGGGCTACGCCAACGGGTCGCGGGCACTGGGGATCTTGAGCGTCATAGGGTGCGTCTTTGGCCCGCTGGTGGGGCTGGCGGCGTGGGTGCTCTCCCTTGTCATCGGCGTCATCGCCGTGCGCGAGGCGATGGAGCTAACCACCGAGCGCGCCATCGTGACGGCCATGGTCGGCTGGGTGGTGGTCGTGCTCGCCCGCATCCTCCTTGCCCTCGTCGTCTGATTGGTAGACTCGCTGCTGAGAGCAGATAAACCACGAAGACACGGAGAACACAGAGTCATAGGAGCCGAACGCGGATGAACGCGGATCTGGCGGATTAGCGCGGATAATCCGGGTAGGAATCTGCGGAAACCCGTTTGATCCGCGTTCATCCGCGTTCTATTCTTTTATATCTGCGTTCTCGGTGTTCTCCGTGTCTCCGTGGTTCAATCCATACGCGGCGCCCCAGGTGTTTGACAGGCGTTGGCCCTTTGGCGACAATACGGCTCGGTCGTGAACCGCAGCCGACACCGTTGGCCCCCAAGGCCGTTGTTCGAGGAGATCCCAATGGGCCGCATCGCACCCCGCCATCCCATCCGACTCGTCATCATGCTGGTGCTGCTCGGCTTGATGGGCGTGGCCTCCCTGAGCCCTGATGCCTGGGCGCTTCCCTCCCAGGATGCCCTGCGCCAGACCGTGCCCACGCGCACGCCCGTCCCGCCCACCAAGAAGCCGGGCGATGGAGGCGGAGGAGGCCAGCAACCCCCGCCACCCACGAACACGCCGGTGCCACCCACGAGCACGCCCACCAACACACTCGTCCCGCCCACCAACACGCCAAAGCCGCCGACGGCTACGCTCACGCGTACGCCGACGGCCACGCCCACGACCCCGACGCGCACGCCCACGCCATCGCGCACCGCCACGGCGACGCCCACCGCCTCGCCTACGCCCACCGCGACCGCCTCCGCGACGCCGACGCACAACCTGACGGCCACTGCGGCAGCACAGAGCACGGCCACGCCCCTGCCCAGCCCGACGCCCACGCCGACTCCGGTAGGAGGCGGCAGCGAACCCCTCGTCGGGGGCGGGCTGGCCATCGCGGCCGTCGGCGGCGGGGCGTACTGGTACCTCCGGCGCCGGGGCGTCATCGGGAGTCGGTAACGCGCCAGATCGGGCCGTCCGGCACCGCGGAGAGCTGCGCCATGACGTCATCGCGCGTCGAGGCGAGGAACACGGGCCGCAGCGGCAGGTTGGCGCCGGCGAGGCCGGGCGCCGTGAGGCGATCGCCCGGCAGCACGAGGGATGGGTGCCGCCGCCGAAGTTGGGCGTGGTACCAGGGGTAGGCGAGCAGGTCGGCATCCACCACGATGACATCGTCCCGGCGCCCCTCCACCCAGCGCGCGTACGCCAGCGCAAAGGTGTGGCGATCCTGCAGGGTGATGAGTAGCGCGCCAGGGGGCAGGCGCTGCGTCACGTCGGCCAGCCACGCCGTCGCCTCACGATCGTAGCGCAGCGAGATGGCCTGGGCGTGGCGCACCGCCGAGAGGACGGGGAGTAGGGCCAGCGCGGCGAGGACGACCGCCACGGCCCACCGCCGGCGTGAAGCGAACAGATCCTCCGTCCAGACCGCCACCGCCGCCGCGCCGCGCGCCACCCAGAGGGCGGCGACGAGGTAGGCGGGGATCAGGTAGACGTACGAGTCGGCGGTATCATAGGTGATGGCGTAGGCGCTGTAAGCCGCTACGAGTAGCGCCGTCCCGAGGAGGCGTCGGCGGTGTCCGCGGCCAGCGCCGTCATCGATCCCTGCCGCCGCGCCCGCCAGCGCCAGCGCCACGCCCGGCCAGGTCAGTTGTCGCGCCCAGAGCCCCGCCCAGGCGCCCAGACGCGCCGGCAGGGAGGCGAGGGGCACCCCTAGGAGGTAAGGGCGGTAGACGCGCCCCGTCACCACCGCCACAAAGCGCTCCCAGGTGCGGGGATCGCCCCAGTTCACCGGTGGATCGCGGCGCGCCGCCAGCGGCAGGTAAGCATACACCGCCAGCCCGAGCACCAGGCCGACGGCGAGGGAGGCCGCGAGGCGCCCCGGGCGTCGCGGAGCGCCTCGCCAGGCGAGGACCGCCAGCCCGGGCAGCGCCAGGGCCAGCGTCAGATGGTTGCCAAGGCCGAGGCCGAGGGCCAGCCCGGCGGCGAACGCGACGCCGGGGCGCGCCGGCGCATGCAGGGCCAGGTGCAGGCCGAGCGCGAAAAAGAGGGCGTTCAGGGCATAGACCTCGGCGATGACGGCCTGCGACCAGAGGATGGGCCCCGTCGCCGCCAACAGCGCCGCCGCCGCTGCGATGGCGGCGGACCGCCACGAGCGACGGCCGGCGTCATCCTCTAATAGGCGCTGCGCGCACAGGCAGAGCACGCCCACCGCCGCCGCGGCCGCCGTCGCGGAAAAGAGAGCAAAGCGGCGGGCCGCGGGCCCGAGGGGCAACAGGGCAAAGAGGCGGCCCAAGAGGCAGTAGGTGGGATAGCCGCTCGGGTGCGGCACACCGCCCGTCATGGCAGCCGCGATGAGATCACCCCCGTCGGCGCCGTGGTGGGCCCACGTGAGGGATGGAGCCGCGGTCACGGCATACAGCAGCAGCGCCGCCGCCGCGGCGAGGAGCGGCGCCAGCCCGGCCGGCGGATGGGATCGGGGGAACGATTTGGGCCTACCCATGGGGCGTATTATAGTAGGGCCTTCCGATGCCACAAGACGGCCCGCTCCTTTGCCCTGAGCACCTCCGCCTCGGAAGACGCCAAGGGAGACGCTGACGGGCGTGCAACCACTCGGGAGCGACATGACACCATCGGCTCCGCGCCCTCGACATCGAAACGCCGCCGGTGCGTGGCGCCTCTTGGCGGGCGCCCTGGTGAGCCTGGTGTTCCTCTGGCTCGCCTTTCGCGGCGTCGACTGGGCCGGCGCGTGGGACAGTATGGCGCGCGCCGACGGCTGGCTCCTCTTCGCGGGGCTCTCGAGCGTCGTGGCGGGGACGGTGCTGCGGGCCGAGCGCTGGCGTGTGCTGTTCCACCCACGGGACCGCGACATGCGCCTGGGCGCGTGCTTTTCCGCCATGCTCATCGGCCAGGCCGTGAACGCCGTGGCCCCGCTGCGTGCGGGTGAGATAGTGCGCGCGCTGCTCATCGGCGAGATGGAGCGGGTCAGCAAGGCGCTGGCCATCTGGACCACCGTGGCCGAGAAGGTGCTGGACTCGGCGGCGCTGCTCGTCTTCCTGGCGCTCGCATCGCTGACCATGCCGCTGCCCCCGTGGGTGCGCGGCGCGGGCTGGACGCTGACGCTGGGCCTCGCCGTCGGCGTGGCGCTGGTGGCCATCCTCGTGTGGCGCGAGGCCGCCAGCACGGCCTGGATCGCCCGGCTCGAGGGGCGCCTGCCGTGGTTGGGGCGCCTGCGCCCCGGGCGGCTCATCGCGGCGGTGGCCATTCTCTGGGGCGTTGGCGGCGTGGCGATGCTCTACTGGATCTTTAACAGCTTTGTCGAACGACTCCCCAACCAGTGGACTGCCCGCCTGCAACCTTTTGTCTTTGTCGGCCCGGCAATGGCCATTCTCCTGTGGTATCTGGCCCTGCCGGCAGTCCGCACCTTTTACCTGAGCCTCTTCGGGCGCGACGGCCCGCCCAGGGGCGCCGGCCTCATCGAATCCCTCCGGAGCAGCGCCTTTGTGGGGTTGGACAACTATGCGGCGATCTTTAGCGAGCGCCTGCTGACCGAGGCTTTGCGCAACAACCTGATGTGGATCATCATCGGCAGCACCATGTCGGTGGTCATCGGTCTTATTGTTGCCGTGTTGGCCGATCGCAGCAAGTTCGAGCGAGTCGCGAAATCGCTGATCTTTTTGCCCATGGCCATCTCGTACGTGGCGGCCGGCGTCATCTGGACCCTCATGTACGACTTTCAGCCGGCCAACCGGCCCCAGACGGGGACGATCAACGCCTTTCTGATGGCCGTCATTCCCGGGTTCGAGCCCAAAGCCTGGCTCTTTGACACTAGCTTTAACAATCCCGCCCTCATCATCATCGGTATCTGGATCTGGACGGGTTTCTGCA
>ENA-UOUL01002617-UOUL01002617.1-bioreactor-metagenome-genome-assembly--contig:-NODE-2617-length-20587-cov-3.965188_pt1 | contig 20587 bp, 16 predicted proteins | sample MGYA00249838_ERZ747220 | MGnify/ENA primary metagenome ERZ747220 (study PRJEB28778, sample SAMN05720191) | bioreactor metagenome | isolation source: Anaerobic biogas reactor | place: USA:Washington...
CTGCGCCGACGAGATCGACGCCGCCGGGCGCGCCGGCACCACACTCGCGTTCGAGACGCGGGCGCGGATGCGTCTCGACTGTGCCAAGGGCGTGCGCCGCTGCCTCGAGGCGGTCGAGATCCTGTTCCACGCGAGCGGCGCATCCGGCATCCGCACGGCGAGTCCGCTCACCCGCGCCGTCGCCGACCTGCGCGCGATCAACCAGCACGGCCTGCTCAACTTGGAGATGAACCAGGAGCTCTACGGGCGGATCGTGCTCGAACTCGAGCCCAACACGCCGTTGATCTGACCGGTCACGTCGGCTGGGCGACCACCGGATTGTCGATCGTCCCGATCCCCTCGATCTCGATACGGACGCGCATTCCGGGGTCGAGGCAGCGGGGCGGATCCATCACGAACCCGACACCCGACGGGGTGCCGGTGGCGATGATCGTGCCCGGCAGCAGCGTGAACGCGGTCGACATGAACTCGATCAGCTCCCAGCAGTTCGTGATCATCTGCGCGGTGCTCGCGTCCTGTCGCAGTTCGTCGTCGACCCAGGTGCGTATGCGGAGCTGATGTGGGTCGGTGAGCTCGTCCGTGGTGACGAGCCACGGCCCAATCGGACCGTGGGTATCCCACGACTTGCCCATCGTCATCGTCTGCGAGGCCATCTGCCAGTCGCGCACCGACACGTCGTTCACGACGACGTACCCGGCTACGACACCGGGCGCGTCGGCCGCGCTGACGTTGCGGCACCGGGTACCGATCACGACACCCAGCTCACCTTCGTAGTCGACGAGCGTCGGTGCGACGGTCGGCACCTCGATCGGATCGAACGGGCCGTTCACGCATGACACCTGCTTGTTGAACACGACCGGCATCTCGGGCTTCTGCATACCGGACTCGTCGACGTGGGCCGAGTAGTTCAGGCCGATCGCGAGGAAGTTCGGCGGCACGGCGATCGGTGCCTCCAGGCGCACGTCGGCGAGCGCGACGTTCGCGAGGATCGCGTTGCCGCGATCGCTCCGGTGCAGGCCGTTCCGCATGGAGGGCGCGTAGCGGAGGCTGTAGCCCAGCATCTCGGCGATCTCATTCATATAGGTGTTTTTGCCCGCGGTCCAGAGTCCCCACTCAAGGGGGGACACTTCGAAATAGACCGTCTTTGTGCCGTCTCCGGGGGCGTTTTCCGATAGCTGTGCGAACGAGGCCTTCATGTTTTCTATCAGTGCGGCCGCTTCGTCGTCATGCCCTGTGACGGCGCCTATCACCCCGATTGAATAATACACGCCGTCGATCGACGTCTCTCTGCTCTCGACGACCTTGATGCCGGCTGCCTCGAGCGACGTGACGTGTTCAAGGCTCTGCGCCATCGTGCTCATAAAGACAACCTGAGGTCGAAGGGCAATGATCTGCTCGATATTCGTCTCATTTCCGGATTGGACCGCGGGGATATCCCGGACCTCCTCAGGGTAGTCACAATATTCACCCCGGCCGACAAGCAGGTCACCGGCTCCGATGGCGTAGAGGATCTCGCAGTCGGCAGCTGTCAGCGCGACTACGCGCTCTGCGGGGGCGTCAAGCGTGATCTGCCTGCCCATCATGTCGGTTACGATGATTTTTCCTGTCTCAGGCTCCCCGGACGGGGAAGGCGGCACGGTCTGAGACGCCTGGGTTTCCGGTTCCGCTGCGCCGCTTTCTGCCGGACTCTTTTCAGGTGCGGCGGTTTCTGATGTACCGCAGCCCGCAAGACAGAGCACCATGAGCAACGCGGTAAGTAAAGCGATGGACTTTTTCACAGTTGTTCCTCCTTTGATACAAGACGGATTTTCAAACAGCGTGCGCGCGTAAAAAAATGCCCGCCCAATGAAAATTGAGGAGCAACCGTCTAGTATATGTAGGTGAAGACGCCTTGCCGCCGGGCGTCGGCACCCGTTATACATCAACTAACTACTCTCAACCCCAGGAGATTACTATGTGTTCAGGTCTCCCGACTTAGATTCATCCCGAGAGGGCGCCTTCCCGCCTTTCGGCAGTGGCATAGTGGCCCTTCAGTCCTCTTCACGGTTACTGGGATAGTCCGGAATTCTCATCCGTGTTCCCAAAGTATCGAAACGATACCTGCACCCTAGTGCAAACACACATGCTGTTTGATTACAGCCAATTTACCACAATGCCCCCTTTATGTCAAGCGCGGCGCGTCCGGAGCAGGTCCCCGCGCACCGTCTCCGGGTGCCGCGGCTCTTTTTTGTTGACAACAGGGAGGCCGGAGTCATACAATTGAGCAAACGCGCACCGGAATGCCGGGAGCGGCCGGTGCGGGAGAAGAGAGCACGTTCGTGCCGGGCGACGGATACGGACGGGCCTGTTTTTTCGCCGACCCGGACTCCGGTGTCACGTGGCGTGAGATAAATAAGAACCGGCGCGGGCCGAGTGACCTGTGCCGGTTTTATGTGTTCGGGCTGTGAGCCGGGAGTTCCGATTCCGGGCGATCCGCGGTTTAGATGTAATTGCCCCCGTCGCAGACTATGACCTGACCGACGAGGTAGAGGTCCTCACGGCATAAAAAGAGTATGATACGGGCGATGTCTATGGGCTGGGCGACTCTGCCGAAGGGACTGCGCTGCGCGACCTCGTCGAACATGTGCCTCGGAGTGTCCTTATGCATGGGTGTGTCGACCATTCCCGGAGCCACGGCGTTGATGAGGATCCCGTCAGGGGCGTATTTACGCGCGAACGCCTTCGACTGGCACATCGCCGCGGCCTTCGAGCCTGTGTAGGCCGGGCTGCCGAACCCGCCGTTGAGACCTGTGACGGAGGTGACGTTTACGATCCTGCCGTAGTGGTTTTTCTGCATATGGGGGATGACGTTGCGGAACATATAATAATGCCCCAGCATGTTCGTGCGCAGTACGCTGAAATACTGCTCCTCGGTCAGGGTGTCGAAAAAGTCTCCGCCGACCTGTCCCGGGGCGCGCTCGGCCTCGATGCCCGCGTCGTTGACAAGAATGTCAATACGGCCCCATTTTTCAATGACCTCGGCTACCGCCTTCTTGACGGCGTCCTCGTATCCCACATCACAGACTACGGCTATAACGTCATCGCTGAAAGCTTCGATCTCTTTCTTTACCAGATTAATCGACTCGGCTCCCCTGCCGAACAGGGCGACCTTCGCGCCCATTTTCGCGAGCTGGATCGCGGTCTCGCGGCCGATACCCTTGCCTGCTCCGGTGACGACGGCCACTTTTCCTTCAATGCCGTAACTGACAAGATCTTTCATTACAACCTGTCCTTTCTGTATTAAGAACTCTGGAGAATCAACTAACAAAAAAAGTATAGCCGAATCGGGATGTTAAGTCAATCGACGCGGGAGAAAAAACGGTCCCCGCATCCGGGGACCGGGCAGGCGATCCGCCGGGCCGTACCGCAAAGCAAATATATAGATTTAAAATATAAGATATACGCGCCGGCGCTGGGGCCGGTTTTCTGCGGAGGGTAATAAATGGGTTTTTTTGAGCTGCTGTTTATCGCGGTAGGGCTTTCGGCTGACGCGTTTGCGGTGTCCGTGTGCAAGGGGCTCTCTATGGGGAGAGCGAGAATAAAGAACTCGCTGATCGTCAGCACGTGGTTCGGCGGTTTTCAGATGCTTATGCCGCTCGTCGGCTTTTTTCTCGGCAGGGCCTTTGAAAAATACATCACGGCGTTTGATCACTGGATCGCGTTTGCTCTCCTTTGCGCGATTGGCGCAGGCATGATAAAGGAAGCTTTTTCAAAGCCGGAAAAGGAGACGGAGGCGTGCTCGCTCGGCGTAAAGCACATGTTCGTAATGGCAGTCGCGACGAGCATCGACGCGCTGGCCGCGGGCATCACGTTCGGGTTTTTGCTAAGCACTGCCAGGCAGCTGATAACGGCCGTCGTAATGATAGGCGTCTCGACGTTCGTCCTATCCTGGCTCGGCGTGGCGGCGGGCGGCGTTTTCGGCGCAAAATACAAATCGAAGGCGGAGTTCGTCGGAGGAGTGATCCTGATCGGGATGGGGGTCAAGATACTCCTCGAGCACCTCGGTGTGATCGGTTTTTGAAATCTGCCGCGAGACTTCCCGTTGAGGCGGATGAGGCGGCGCTAAAGGCTGACACCTCATCCGGTCGGTTTCGCAGCCCGCATTCTCCTTGAGGGAAGGCATATCGCCGCAGCGGCGGGGGCTTCCCCGGCCCAATGAAGAACAATCGTTCCATGAAATGCTCACGCGCCCCGGGTGCCGGAAGGCACCCGGGGCGCGTGTTTCAATGCGCGGATTTAAGCTTCGGGGACCAGGTACACGATACCCACGTAGTGGTCCGTGTCCGTTGTGACTTCGTATCTGGCGGGCTTGTAGCCCTCGTACGTTATGTCGACGGTGAATTTCTTGTTCTTCGGGAGATCCTCAAACTCGAAATCCCCGGCCCAGTTCGTTACGGTTTCGTACACGGTGCCGCATTCGCAGGTGGCGACGACACGGGCGCCTATGCAGACCTCGTCAAGTTCCTCGGGGTACGCCACTGTGCCCGCGATAAAGCAGGTGGGCACGTTCAGGTGCACGACGTTTGATCCAGGGCCGATGCCCTCGAGGGGGGTCACGCGGTTTGCCGCAATCAGCTTGCTGATTTCGCTGTCGGGGTCCGCGAGGTCGCCGAAAACGAGTGCCTGGTTCGGGCAGGCTTCCACGCAGCGGGGCTCAAAGCCCGGATAATCGGGGTCGTCGAGCAGCTCTGCGCACATCGTGCACTTCTGCGGCAGCTGCAGTTCCTCGTTCCAGAACACGGCTTTTATCGGACAGGCGTCTACGATCTGTTTTTGTCCTTTCGCCTTTTCGGGGTCAATGATCACTATGCCGTCGGGGCGCTTGTAGACCGCGCCGTCTTTGGCCGCCTTCATACAGGCGGGGCTTTCACAATGCGAGCAGGGGGTAGGTACGGTGGCCGTCTTGATATGGCGCTCGTTATCGCCGCGTTCCCACTCCACGATGTTCATCCAGTACTGGCCAAGCTGCGGCTGTGACTTTGAAAGCGCCGTATCCCAGCCGCAATGCTCATCTTTACAAGCCATGAAGCAAGCGTAACAGGCCATGCATCGGGAAGCGTTTATAGCGATGCCGGGCTTCTTGATTCCGGGTTTCAACATGATCAGACAGCCTCCTTTCTAATGTCGTTTTCGCCAAACACAAGCTCTGCCTGTGCAGAGGTCTTCAGGGGTCTGGGTGTTTCAAGCTGCTGTTTGTCCACTGCGTGAAGAATGTGCTCGAAGCCCTGCCCGTAGTTCGGGTCCGGATCGGCCTTCTCGACGTCAATGTTGCAGGAGTTGGGGACCATGGCGGGGATATAGTCGCCCATGAGCCTGCCCGGCGTGAGCACGTTGATGCTGCCGCCCTTGTCGACGCTCATGTATTCGCCGTAATTTACGGGGTTGTATATACCGGAGGAGGTGTACACATGTATCGTCTCGGGGTATACGCGGCGCGTGACGCGGGCTACGCACAGAACGCTGCCGCGGTCGTTGAAGAGGCGCACGACGTCGCCGTCTTTTATGCCCTTCTTCTCCGCCGTCTTCGGGTTGATGCGGCAGATCAGGTAGGGGTTCCCGTTGATGATGACGCGGTTTTCGGGTATCTCCCAGAGCCATACGGCGTGCTGCTGATAGTGGGTGTGATAGTCAAAGCGCGGATGCGGGGAGATCATGCCGTACGGATATTTGTCGGCCAGAAGGGTCGTGTGGCCCTCCCAGGCGTCCTTGTACGAGGCGATCGGGGTGCGGATCTCGTCACTGGGAGCCCAGTAGAGCATGGACTCGGAGACGAACTCAAACTTTCCGGTGAAAGTGCCGAGCTTGCACTCCTCCTGGAAGTCTTTGTGGTTCGGGGTGTCGCAGGCGCGCCCCTCGGCAAACCACTTGAAGCCGGGATAGCGGTCCCAGTTTTCGATGAGGCCGGTCTTCGGGTCGACGTTCTCTTTCTTGTAGGATACGGGCGGGATATAATAACCCTTCTTCTTGAAGTCCTCCCAGCTCATGTACTTGGGAAGATCCGAGAACTGCCAGAAGCGCTTTGCCCAGGCTTCTTCATCGCGCCCTTCCGTGAACTCCTCACCGAAACCGAGCCGCTCGGCCATCTGGGCGAAGATCCAGTAGTCGCTGCGGGAATCCCACAGGGGCTCGATCGCCTTATCCTGGTACACTACGATCTGCCAGCTGTTGCCGGTCTGTGAGTGCGAACAATAACCGCCGTTGCCCGAGTTGCCCACCTCGCCGATGTCTATGCGCTCAAGGTTCGAGCACGCCGGCAGGATGAGGTCCGCATGGCGCGTTTCAGGCGTAAAGTAGATGTCCTGGTTTACGACGAACTCCAGCTCGGGGCTCTTGTACATCTTGACCCATTTGTTCGTGTCGAGCATCGTGCCGATGAATGAGCCGCCGTATCTCCAGAAGCAGTGGACTTTGTTGTAGCCGGGCATCGGATAGACGTGCCGCGTGAACTCAAAGTCGATTCCGCCGCCGCAGAAGCCCTCGCCGTACCATTCATAATGGCCGTCAAGTATCGCGTCGGGCAGGTTTGTGCGGTAAAGGGTCTGCGCCACGGAGTTCACGGCCGGGTGGTCGCACACCGGAGCTTTCGCTATGGAGGACAGGGGATCGGAGTAGCCGCCGAACCAGAAGTTGTAGTTCATCGGGCCGCCGCAGGTACCGGTCCACATGTTGTTGCCGGTCTTGCCCATGCCCTGCATTGCGAGCAGAGATACGAGAAGGCGGGCATAGTCGGAACCGCCTACGGTGCGGCAGGCGCCGCCGAAACCGCCGCGCATGCCGGAACCGCCCGCTGTCTTTGTGGAAGCCCAGCGGCGGGCGATAGCCTTGATGTCCATGGCCTTTACGAGCGATATCTCCTCCGCCCATTTCGGTGTCTTGGCCGTGCCGTCCGGACCGAGGCCGAGGATATGGTTTTTCCATTCCTCAAAGCGGTGGCCGTGTTTCGCAACATACTCTTTGTCGTATGTTCCCTCGGTGATCCACACGTAGGCTATCGCCTCGAGGATCGCGGAGTCGGTGCCCATGCGGGGGGCGATCCACTTGTCCGCATGCTTGACCGAGGAGAAGTTGTTGAAAGGATCGATGTAAATGAACTGTATGCCCAGTTCCTTCATCCACCAGCGCCAGAGCGCCGATTCCTGCGCGGAATAGCCGCCGCGGGTCGTATCGGGGTCATGGGACCACATTATCAGGGTCTCGACGTGCTTGAGGCCCTCTTCGAGCATATCGAACGGCTCCGGGCCGCCCAGGCGCCAGTAGTATCCGTAGGTGTGAGGCGCGCCCCAGTGGAAGCCCTCCCATGAGTCCGGATTGTCCATGATGCGGGTATATCCCAGCATGCTGAAGAAACGGTTGAACGCAGAGATCTTGTAACCGACAAGTCCCCAGGAGTGGTGGGAAGAGGTGCAGGCGGTTATCGTTTCTTTGCCGTACGTCTTCTGAAGACGCCTGATCTCTCTTGCCGCGAGGCTAAGCGCCTCATCCCAGGTTGCGCGGCGGTAACCCGACTTGCCGCGGTTTTCGGTATTGCGGTTTTTTCCGTCGGGCGTCTCCACGAAATCTTCGCGGATCATCGGATATTTTATGCGGTCATACGCGTACGTCTTGTCTCTTTCGCAGTAGCCCAGAAGCGACATCGTGACCTTGCGCTGGGGGGTGTACTCGCGGCCGCGCGCCTTTATTACCCATCCGGCGGGATCGGTTTCATCGAGAACGACGGGCCTGATCCGGCGGATAACGCCGTCCACGGTGTGGATCGCCATCGGACCGCCGACGCCGACGCTGTGAGTTATTCTTTCTTTTGCCATTTAAGCTGCCTCCCTCAGACCTTTACTTCAACCATCTGGCGCGCGTAGTCGGAAAACGGATCTATCTCGACCATATGGCCGACGTATTTCCCGTCTTTCCACTCGAAACCGCGCAGATCGAAGACTTCCATGACCGGAATCCAGAAGATGCGCCCGTCCGGTCCCTTATAATGCTTACCCTGATGGAACATGTGCAGGATCATCGGAGTGCCGCCGAGAGATTTGGGGGCGTTCGCGTAATTCTCGTTCCTGAAAGTCGGATTCACGACGCCGAATTTCTCAAAACGCATGGGGCCGATCTTCTTCCAGCCCGCCGCCTCGATCGCGGCGTCGATACACTCCTTCGCTTCGGTAGCGAGGCGTCCGCAGCCTTCAAAACCCTCATACCAGACGTGGTACGCGCACACGTGCTCGCTCGGACTGTTTTCAAGGATCTTCGCGACGCGGGCGAATATCTCCTCTTTCGTCATTTCCACATTCCCTTCCGGGAGATGCAGCAGGTACTTTTTCACATAATCCACTGTTCTGCCTCCTTCAACCTCAATACATCCTGACGTCAGGTATCTTCTTGCAGTTGATCCAGGGTACATATTTTGCCATGAAGCTCTTGTCGTCTCCTTCGAACTCATAGTTTGAAAGTTCGGAGGGGCTGACCCAGATCATCTCCCGGTATACGTCTGATTTCGGAGCTTTCTGCCACAAGTTGACGGCCTCGTAGTACTCATGGTAGTCGTGCTTTGTGTCGGTCTCGGGGCGCAGATGGCGTCCGATCATGGCAAGCTTACCGACTTTCAGCCCGATACCCAACTGCTCCCGCGCAAGGCGCGCTACAGCGCACTCGGGGCGCTCGCTCGTGAATACCTTGCAGGCGGGCAGTTGCCAGGCGCCTCCTTCTTTTCTGCAGATCAGCACCTTCCCCGTAGGACCGGCGACGTCCTGAATCAGCGCAGATACGAATGTCATTTCCGTTGCACCTCTTCTTTCTAAAATGGAATTACGGTTTGCCGGCCGATATTTCCGCGAAATCAGCCCGCGCCTTTGTTTTATATCATCCGGGGAGGGCGAAGGCCGCCCGCCCGAACTTACGTGGTTTCTAGCCCTCTCCGCTGTTCATCTCTTCAAGCGGCGCCATGAAATCGACGTCCTCGCCGGGCAGCTGCCCCAGGCTGTCGAGGAAGTTTAAGATGCCGCGCTCGGCAGACACCATGACGCTCATAAGATCCATCTCGGGGCCGAATTTTATCTCGAAGATCTGGTCCGCGGTACTGTCAAGGTTTTTCAGCATAGCCCTGTTGCGCTCGTCGCGCACAAACGACTTGTGCCTGCCCTCCTCCGCGGCAAGAGGGTGTATGAAACACTGGTACTCGTCCCTGTAGACGAACACGTACATGACTTCGGTGCCGGACAGAATCGCGACCATGTTGCCGCCGTCGACAGAGGCGAGCAGTTTGTTCCCGTTTTTTTCAAGCGGGCCTATCTCTATGCTGTTTTCGGGGCGGGCGCGGTTTTCTTCATCCATTCCCTGACTCCTTTTTGCGCAGGAGACGCCGCAGCAAATACATGCCCGCGGCGAGCGGTGTTCCTGTGACGACATTTTAAACATATTATAATATCTGTATCAATTATCGCCTTATTGGCCGGAAGTGTCAAGAGTGTTTTCCGGTCGATGTGATGCACAAAGCGCATCACCGGCGGCAGGGCGGTCGCCCGCAGACGGCTGAGTGAAGCTTTCGGCGCGGAAAAAAGTGTGCCGTTTCGGGGATCGGAGGTATACAGGGACGACATGATGCATATTCCGCATCAAAAGGTGCGAAAGCTATTGACCGGGCGCATCCGCGCGCATAAAATCAATTCGGAAGGGGGCGGGCGAAATGGATATGCTGCAGATAAGGTACTTTACTGCCGTAGCCGAAACGCTCAATTTCAGAAGGGCGGCGAAAAGGCTCGGGATCTCACAGTCTTCTGTGAGCCGGCAGATAAGCGTTCTTGAGCAGGAGCTCGAGACAAAACTCTTCATACGGACAAACAGGAGCGTGTCCCTGACGGACGAGGGCGCGGCTCTGCTGCCCCACGCCCAGGATATCGTCGCCGCGGTCGAGAGCGCCGAGTTTCTCATGGAGCGCTTCAAACAGGGTACGAAAGGGCATCTTTCGATATCGGCCGTGTCGACTTCGAGTACGATCCTGACAGACTGTCTGGCGATCTTTTTCAAGAAGTATCCCGCTATCGTCGTGGATGTGACGCTGAACATCGGCAAAGACCAGGTAGCGGCCATGACGGGAAACAAATACGATTTCCACTTTGCGCACCTTGATATGCTGCCAGCCGACGGCCGCATGGACTGGATAGTGACTCACAAGGACCGCATGGTGATCGTTGTGCCGAAGGGACACAGCCTGACGCAGGGCGAATTTGATTTCCGGAGGCTTGAGAACGAACGCTTTCTCATATCGATGGAGCCGGGGAGCCCGCTGCTCTACAACCACATAATGTCGATCTGTAAAGCGCACGGCTACATCCCCGACATAATGAACCGGTACGACAAGGTCGAATCAGTTATGCTGGCGATAAACGCCGGGCTGGGTGTGTCCATCATGCCAGAAACGCTGCCTAAAGTCTTTTTCCCGAATTCTCTCGATATAATCCCGATAGAGGATATGAATACCGACAGGGAGTATATAGCGGCCTGGCCGAAGCAGATGAAAAATCCGAGCGCGAAGCTGTTTCTGGAGGTCGTGCGGGAGTATATCGCGCAGCGCTCCGAAAAAGGGAGCAGGGACCAACCGCACCACAGGGCCATCTGATGCGTGGAATGCTAAAGGCCGGGCAGTGAAGAAACCGGCGCACGCATGGTTTTGAAATCTGTCAATGCCGGGACGTTTTTCGATGTGCGCCCGACGAAGCGGCCGGGGCTTTCCCCGGGCCGCGTTAAAATATGTTCTCGGACATACGAAAACGGATGCCGTGCGGCATCCGTTTTTTCGGTAATTCGTGTGGTTTGCGGCCGGAGGGGGCCTTAATCTCGGCTGCCGGTTTGATCGTCCGCGAGCCAGCCTTCGAGGCACACTCCTGCGGCGGGGTCGATTTTTCTTTCAAATGCCTCGGGGTAGCTGCTTTTCCACTCGGCCCACTCCTCGGGGGTGACCTTCTGGACATCGACAAGAAAACCCGATACGGCCATGCCCGTGGCGTTCTTGGACAGGTTGCTCAGAGGAGTTATCGTGTTGATCGCCCCGCCGCGGTCGAGCCAGCCCGGGATAATCGGGTCAAGGCGCGAGCCGTGGTCCACGTAGCACGTGCGAGGCATCAGACGCTCAGTGACGTACGCTCCGCAGAGCACTATGCCGCGCTCGTTGAAGACCTTGACGATGTCGCCGTGGACGATCCCGCGTTTTTCAGCCTCGGAGGGGTGGAGCCAAACGGGTTCGTACTGGTAGCCGTCCTCCCCGCGTATCTTCATCGTGCCGACCTCGCGGTTCCAGATGATGTCGTCGCACTGGGCGTGCATGCGCCACCGGCCGTGGTTTGACATGCAAAGCAGGGGGAAGTCCTTTTCCCTCACCGAACAGAACCGCTCGTCATGGCACTCGCCGCTCTCTATCCAGTGCGGAACGGGAGGCCGCTCGGGGTCGTCGGGCGTATGCTCCGCCAGCAGAGTGGAGTAGTATTCAAGCTTTCCGGTCGGTGTGGAAAGCGGATTGTTTTCCGGGTCTTCGTAGAACTTCCGGAGCCCCGCGGGCAGGGCTTCGGTCTCCTCACGCGGTTTGCACGGCACTACAAAGATCTTGCGTCTGCTGAATTCTTCCCAGGACATGTACTCTTCGCACCCCGTGGCCTTATAGAAGAAGCGTACCCTGTCTTTCTCGCTCATGTTGTCCGTATAGGCGTCATAGTATTCGGGTCCGAGCTTTTCGGCCACTTTCGCGCATACGTCAAAGTCCGACAGGCTCTCGCCTACGGGCGGGCAGCAGGGCTCTTCGAGATATATCGATGTAAACGCTCCGCTGGACATGTCGTTCCCCAGGTCGTTGATCTCGTGCTTTGTTGCCACGGGGAAAATGATGTCCGCGAAGTAGCAGTCGTTTTCGAGCCAGGGGTGCTGTGCGACAATGCATTCGATGCTCTCGTGCCTGTAGGCGTCCATCATGAGGTTGCCGTGGTTCCAGCACGTAACCTGGCAGGGGGCGTCGGTCCAGATCATGTGTATCCTGCTCAAGCCGTCGCGGGGGTATTTCATCTTCTCAAACTGGTACTGCTGCGTCGGCTTGCGGATGTTGTTTTCGTCCGGCTGCTGGCTCGACGAGAATACCTGGAGGCCGCGCCACTCGGCGTGCCCGTCAAGTATGGCGAGGTGTATCATCGTGCGCGGGATGAACTGCTTCGGGGCCGGCAGCTTCGTGAAGAGCTTCACAAGCTCCGGAGCCCGCTCCTTCTGAGCCTTTGTCAGCTGGAAGCGGTCCATGTTGATCTGCGGGTCAACGTCGCCGTCGACCGGGCGAAGCGGGTCGGCGATTGCCGTTATTTTTGGCACGAACGTGCCCTGATATGGGATGGGGTAGTCCCTGTTCCACAGATTCCACTCGATCATCTTGGCCTGGTGCACGCCGGGTTTCCCGAGGCCCTGCATACCGAGCAGCATAACTTCAAGGCGTGCGGGCTCCGTGGAGTACGGGCCGCGTATATAACATCCCCCGTTGCCGTGTATTATGCTCGTGACCTCTTTTGCCCAATTGCGCGCCAGGGCCTTGATGGTCCACTCGGGCACGCCGCATTTTTCGGAGGCCCACTCCGGCGTCTTGGGTATACCGTCCTCGTCGCCCATAACGTATTCCACGAATTTGTCGAAACCGTAAGCGTGGCTGGCGATGTATTCCTTGTCGTAAGTACCCTCGCTCAGCCAGATGTATGCGATCGCGAGCTGAAGAGCCGCGTCGGTGTTCGGCAGAACCGGTATCCATTTGTCGGCATGCACGGCCGCTCCGTAGTTGAGGTCGGGGCACACGTACACGCTCTTTATGCCTATCTGCGTGAACCAGTAGCACAGCCTGCTCGGCAGATGGCTCACGACGCCAAGCGGCGTGGTTTCGGGGTCACAGCCCCAGAAAAGGAGCGTGTCGGAATGCTTTGCGATGTCGGGGTAGAGATTTGTCTGGGGGGCCATCTCTCCGACGGGCTCGCAGCCCCAGACGTATTTTGCGCCCCAGAACCAGCCTTCCCAGCTGTCGGGGTTCCTCATCTGCAGAGTATAGCCGCCCATGAGGGAGAGCAGCCTGTTCGGGCAGCCGTGGCTCGGAGCGACGTTCTTGCCCTCGCCGTGCATGTCGGCTTGGCACAGCACGGCCTCGCAGCCGTATTTTTCCTTGACCCGCTTGAGCTCGTCCGCCACGATCTGCGCCGCCTCGTCCCAGGAGATGCGAACGTACTTTGATTTGCCGCGGTTTTCCGGGTGGCGCTCTCCGTTCGGATCCCAGTCGACCCTTTTGAGAGGGTAGCGAACGCGGTTCGGAGAGTATACCCTGCTCTTGTAGCCGAGGCCGAACGGGGTTATGGTCACGCGGTCGGGAGCCGAAAACGAGCTGCCCCTCGCCTCGATCTTCCACGGATTGCAGTGTTTGTCCGTGTATTCCTTATCATAAAAATACGGCCGAATGCGCGTTATCTTGTCATCGTGGGAATCGACAAGGCATGGCCCGCCGCTCTCCGGGCCCATAAGGCTGAAACTGACGATGCTCTGATTGTCGGGCGCGACTTTTTTCGGCATGACCGTCACCTCCCTGAATTTTGATTATTTTTTTCTATCATTTGATTATATTGTCGCATCAAACGAATTCAATGTCAACAGCCACTACCGGCCGCCGTGATGCGTCGGGAGCATCACGGCGGCCGGGGTGCGGATCCGATCGGGTGCGGGGCGGTGCGTGTGTATCGGCGCCTGCCTGGTCTCTCAGACGGGTGTGGGGACTGCGTCGGGGGGGATCGGGCAGTCGTAGCCCGCGGCGGTGCGCTTTTCAAATTCCTCCCGGGCCTTCCTGAGGTGCCCGGGGTCTTCAAACAGGTCCACGGCGCAGGCCGCTATAACCTTGCCCGCGTACAAAAGGCCCTTGTCACCGATAGAGGAAGCGCCGGAGGAGACGTTCTGCCAGGAGTGGCCGGGGCAGTTGTTCGGGAAGCAGGCCGCGGTTATCTGCGAAGTCGGCGTCTGCCAGCTCACGTCTCCGACGTCGGTCGAGCCCATAATGCATTTCTCGCTCGTCTTGTACGGGATCACGAAATCGAGCAGGGGATTTTTGCAGTTATCGCTTTTTTCGTTTATGAAAGCAATGTCCTCAGCGCTCAGCACGCCTGACAGCTGCTGCGCCGCCGTTTCGTCGGGTCTCACCTCGTAGGAGTCGACGAGGGCGCGGGCGAATGCCCACTCGTCTTCCGTGTAGGAAGGCGCGCCCGCAAGCAGGAGGTTTTCATATAAAAGCTCTTCAAGAGCGCAGTTGGGGACAAGCTCCGCAAGGCCGTCTATGAAGCGGACGCTCAGCTCCGTCTCGGTCATCATGGCGGCCGCCCGGGCTATCTTGTCGACGCGCTCCTGCAGCGCCAGAGCCCTGCTCACCTTTGTGGAGCGAACCATATAGAGGACTTTTGCGACGGGCTGAACGACGTTCGGCGACACGCCGCCCCCGTCAGTGATGGCGTAGTGGACGCGGCAGTCCTGGCTCATATGCTCCCGCATGAACTCGACGCCCATATTCATCAGCTGTACGGCGTCAAGCGCGCTGCGCCCCAGGTGCGGCGTGGAAGCGGCGTGAGAGGAGAGGCCCTTGAATATGTACTCCTTCTGGATGCACGCGAGGCTGCTCCCCGTGAAGACGCCGTTTTTGTCCTCGGGGTGCCATGTCAGCGCCGCGTCAAGATCGCGCCAGACGTTTTCTCTGGCCATGAAGGCTTTGCCCGCGCCGCCCTCCTCGCCGGGGCAGCCGTAGTATATCACGGTACCGGGGCCGCCCTTTTTCTCGAGGTAGGCCTTCACGGCGCACGCTGCCGCGAGAGAGCCGGCGCCAAGCATGTTGTGGCCGCAGCCGTGGCCCGGCCCGCCCGGTACAAGTTCCTCTTTTACGGCGGTCCCGGCTTTTTGAGAGCACCCCGAGAGGGCGTCGTACTCCCCGAGTATGCCGATGACGGGCCTCCCGGAGCCCCATCTGCCGAGAAAAGCGGTCGGCATGCCGCAGATCCCCTCCTCGACGTCAAAACCGAAGTCGCGGAGCACATTGCAATAGAGGGCCGCCGAGGCGTGCTCTTTCAGCGACAGCTCAGCGTATTCCCATATCTTTCTGCTGACGTCCGTGAAGACGCCGGCGTTATTGTCGATGTAATCGAAAACAAATTGCTTGTTGTCCGTCATTGCGGTGCGTTCCTTTCTTTTGCCGGGTTGTCCCCTGGCGGCATTATTCAGGCGCCGGAGGAAGATCCCCCGGCGCCTTTGATCGCTTTACTGCAGGACCTTGCTCAGGAACTCTCTCGTGCGGGGATTGCGGGGGTTGTTGAATATCTGATCGGGCGTGCCCTCCTCAGCGATAACGCCGTCATCCATAAAAAGGACCCTGTTTGAGACCTCTTTTGCAAATCCCATCTCGTGAGTGACTATCACGGTCGTCATGCCGCCGTGCACGAGTTCGCGTATTACGTCGAGCACCTCGCCGACCATCTCGGGGTCAAGCGCGCTCGTCGGCTCGTCAAAAAGCATGACCTCGGGTTCCATCGCCAGAGCGCGGACTATAGCCAGGCGCTGTTTTTGCCCGCCCGACAGGCGGCCCGGCTTTTCGTTCAGTTTGTCATACAGTCCCACGCGGCTGAGCAGCGCCCTTGCGGCCTCTTTCGCTTCTTTTTCCGTGCTCTTTTTTGTCAGCACGGGAGCAAGAGTGATATTCTGCTCTACAGTAAGATGGGGAAAGACGTTGAAAAGCTGGAAGACCATTCCCATTTTTCTGCGGTGCAGGTTTACGTCGACGCCTTTTTTTGTTATATCGACGCCGTGGATGAATATATGCCCCCGCTCCGGGATCTCGAGCAGATTCAGGCAGCGAAGGAAGGTGCTCTTTCCTCCCCCCGAGGGCCCGATGATGGAGACTACCTCCCCGGGGCGGACTCGCTCGCTCACGCCCTTGAGGACGTGCAGGTTTCCGAAGCTCTTATGCAGGTCGACGGTCTCGATTATATATTCTACGGGAGTCTTGTCAGTCACCTTTTTTCAGCCTCCTCTCCCAGGCGGCGATGAGATTGCTCAGCACGTACGTCAATACCAGGTATATCGCCGCTACGACTATCAGAGGTTCCATGACGAGGTACGTCTTGCCGCGCACGACGTTGTACACGCTCATCAGGTCTCCGATAAAGAACGTGGAGGCCAGAGAGGTGTCTTTAATTATCATGACGAACTCGTTTCCGAGGGCGGGCAGGATATTCTTCACCGCCTGAGGCAAAACGATGCGGAAGAAAGTCTGTTTTCCGCTCAGGCCGAGGCTGCGCGATGCCTCCGTCTGGCCGCGGTCGACGGCCTGTATGCCGGAACGGATGACCTCGGAGACGTACGCGGAGCTGTTGATGATCAGCGCGATGGCAATACACATGAACTTTACGAAGTCCCTCTGCGTGACTTCCGAGCCGAATAAGATCATCAGCTTGTGGACCCATCCGAAAAGCGTCAGGACAAAGCTGTTCGGTATCATGAAATAGAAAAAGTACAGCTGCAGCAGCATGGGCGTTCCGCGTATCACCTCGATATATGCTGAAGCTATCCATCTGACCGGCAGTATCCTGCACATCTTCATCAGCGCGAGAGCCGAGCCGATGATCGCGCCGAACACGACTGTCGTGGCTGAGAGCGAGAGAGTTATCGCAAGGCCCTCGCCGAGGAACATTTTCCAGTAACCGGTCCAGATTATGACGATTCTTTCAAGCAAGCGGGCACATCCTTTCATCCGCGAAGGGACCGCCGGGTAAACGGCAGTCCCTCGGTAGCAGCGTTAAGCGCAGGAAGATCAATCTTCTATAGAGACCTCTTTGGCAAACTCGCTCATTGCGAGATTGTTGGCTTCTTCGTACCAGCCTGCGTACAGGCCTTTCTCAAGGCACTCGGCAAGGATCTTGTTGATGGCTTCAAGGAGCTTAGTCTCGCCCTTGGCGATCATGACCACGTTCGCGTCGTCGGTTATCTCAAATTCCCAGGGGCAGATGTCCAGCTCGGAGTGGCTCGCCTTAAAGATCTCAGCCTGGCCTTTCGCGCACGCGAGACCGTCGACCTGGCCGTTTATAACCTCCAGTATCGCGACGCCGAGATCCGTGATAAGGTTCGCCTGAGCGTTCGGCAGCTGCTCCGTGAGGAGGTTGTACTGCAGCGAAGCGTTCTGGGCCGATATCAGCTTGCCGTCAAAATCCGAGGGTTTGGTGTAATTGGGGGCGTTCTCCTTGAGCATGATGATGACCTGGTTCGATTCGTTGTTCGTGTAGTAACCGTCCGAGAGCTCGAAGTTTGCCTCGCGCTGCGGGGTGCGGCTGTAGCCGGAGATACTCAGGTCGACGTCCTTCGTCGAGACCGCGGCCTGGCAGGCCTCAAAGCTCATGGGTTCGATGACCAGTTTTACGCCCAGCTTGTCGGCTATGTACTTTGCCAGAGTGACGTCAAATCCCACGTACTGGTCCTGACCGGTTTTTGAAGTGTCCACGAACTCCATCGGAGCGAAATCGGGGCTCAGGGCAACGTGCATTTCTTTGGTGTCCATGATCTTATCGTAGATGCTGTCATACGTTTTTTCTTTGCTGCAGCCCGCCAGCGTCAGGGCCGCGAGCAGCAGGGCCATGCACAGGGCCAGTGTCTTTTTCATCATAATTCCTCCTGAGAGCATTTAATTCTAATGATTATCTATCATACATGAATTTATATGCGTTTGCAAGCGAAATAATATACAAAATATTGAACAAATAATGAATAATTAATCACAGTTCTGCTATGTCCGGTTTGGATGGGAATGTTCTGGCGGAGATGAGGTCGGTGCTGAAAAGGCCGCGAAAATATGCGCGGCAGCCGCATTCCAGGCTCTATTGCGTGGATTCCGGAGGATTATGCCGCTTGCGCGGCCTCTGAACGGCCGGTAAGCGCGCGCAACCGCCGGGGGTGCGGGAATGTGGTTGTATATTCGGACTGCATACAGTATGGAAAACTATGCTGCGGCTTACAGAAATGCGCCGCCGCCCGGACCGTGCAAAGGCCGCGTCAAGTCGCGGCCTTAACTATCATCTCATAGATCCCGGGGTGGTTCTTTTCGATATCGTAGGATTTAAAATCGGGGCCTGTCCAGATGTGGAAAGACGTGGCTGTAGAGCACAGTTCCCCGCTCTGCGCGGAAGTCAGCTCGTAGGAGAGCTCAAGCTTCCTGGGTGCGAAAGACCGCACGCTCGTGCGTATTACCACCTGTCCGGGGTAGCGTATGGGCGCCAGAAAGTTCTGGTTGAGGTTGACCATGACAGGGTGCACGTCGTACCTGCTCATTTGAGAAAACGGGAGCCCCGCTTTTTCGAAAAAGTCCATTCGGGCTATCTCGTACCAGATTGCGTAGACGCCGTGGTGCACGACGCCCACCGTGTCCATATCGGGATAGCGCACGTCGACAGTAGTTTCGGTGATCAGCATTTTCAGTTCTCTCCGGTCTCAAAAATCATCTCTTCCATGAACGCGCCGGTGAAGAGGGGCGCGACCGACAGCTCGACATAGCTGAACTCCAGATCCGACAGCATTTCGCGCGCCGTCTGCGAGATCAGGCACGCGCACGCGCCGGCCCCCGCGGCGTTGCCCAGGGTAACGACCCTGCCTTTGAGCTCTCTGGGGATCAGGCCTATGTGCATGGCGCTGTCGCTGTTGAGGTTGCTGCCGAATCCGCCGGCCAGGTACAGTGTCTGTACCTGCTCTACGGACATACCCGCTTCCTGCAGCAGCACTTTGACCCCCGCCGCAACGGCGGCCTTTGCAAGCTGTATTTCGCGCACGTCCCTGTCGCTGACGTAGACCTTGCCGCCCGGTATCGGATAGAAACGGCTGCCGTCGAGATACGGGAGGGCTTCGGGGCTGCACTCGTCTTCGTCTGTGAACCTCCCCGTCTCGTCCACAACGCCGAGGTCAAGCATGATGCTGAGGAGGTCCAGCAGGCCCGCTCCGCAGATGCTGGCCGGTTCGGCGTCGTTGAGTGTGGAAACGGTGATGTTCCCGTCTTCGTATTTTACTTTGCATATGGCGCCCGGGATGCTGCCGGAGCCGCACTCGATCTGGGCGCCCTCAAATGCGGGTCCCGCTGCGCAGGCGGCGCAGTAAGATCGCTCGCCGTCAAACAGGACTATCTCGCCGTTCGTGCCTATGTCCAGGAACAAATAAGGATTCCTGTCCGTGCATACGCCCTTGGACAGAAGGCCCGCCGTGATGTCGCCGCCGACATAACCGGCGACTGCAGGAGCAATATATACGTCAGCCGTGTCGGAGCCGATAAGACCAAGCGACGCGGCGCTTCTGAAATCACCGAACAGATCGAGAGGCCGGAAAGGGGCGACGGCGATAGTTGCGGGGGAGAGCCCGCAGAAGATGTGCTGCATGATGGTGTTTCCGACCATGGACCAGCGGACGACGCTCTCAACGGGTATACCGGCTCTGGCACAGAGTTTCCGGGCAAAGCCGTTGAGCTGCGAAACTATGGCGGCGCGCTCTTTTTCAAGCCCGCCATCCGTCTCCATGGCGAAAGACGAGCGGGAGATGACGTCCGCGCCGAATGAGCGCTGGTCGTTCAGGCCGCTTTCGATAAAGACCTTGTTCCCGGTCCACAGCTCGCAAAGGAAGGCCGCGACCGTGGTCGTGCCTATGTCGACCGCGATGCCGTAATTGCCCTCGCTCCAGCTGTCGACCGGAAAATCGCAGGCGTTGCCGTGCGTTGCCACGGACGCCGAGCGCTCTTCGAGATATACTTCGCAGTCCCCGACCGCCTTTGTCTGGCAGGCCAGGCGGACAGAGTCATAGTTCGGGTTCTTTTTCTTTTCGGCGTCGCCCGGCGGTGTGACGGCTCCGCTTACGCGGGCGAGGCATTTGCCGCACTTGCCGTTTCCTCCGCAAGGGGCGTCAAGCTCATGTACACCGGCGCTCTGCAGCGCGGAAAGCAGGGTCTGCCCCTCCTTGATCTCCGTTTTGAGGGTGCGGTCCGGATAGCGTATCGTCAGTGTGTACACGGCTTTTCATTCCTTTCTGTCCTCAGGGGGCGCGAAGCGCATATGCAATCATCGGCACCGGCACCGGGGTGGACGTGCCGCAGGCGCAAACGCGGGTCAAATCGTTCGCTCTGCATTATATAATACCGCATCGCCTTTTTGCAAGGGTTGTACGATCATCGGTAAAAAGAGTGAGAAAACGATCCCGCGGCCGTGCCGCCGAGTTATTCCGCGTCGACTTCGAAAAATGAGATCACGACGCCCTCGGGGCTCGCCTCGAGCAGCTCGATGCGGGTCTGGCCGGCCAGGAAGAAGGCGACCTTCACCTTCTGGTCGGGGACCACCTCGGTCCCCTCCAAGGTCAGTCCCAGGACGTCTCGATAGAAGGGGATCGTCTCCTCCAAGCTGCGGACGGCGATGGCGATATGGCTGACTCCGGTGATCATGGAACGCTCCTTCCCGCCCTCGGCTCTTGGCCCCCCGGGAACCGGGGCGAGGGTCGGGGTTCGCGT
>ENA-UOUL01002619-UOUL01002619.1-bioreactor-metagenome-genome-assembly--contig:-NODE-2619-length-20553-cov-16.284186_pt1 | contig 20553 bp, 26 predicted proteins | sample MGYA00249838_ERZ747220 | MGnify/ENA primary metagenome ERZ747220 (study PRJEB28778, sample SAMN05720191) | bioreactor metagenome | isolation source: Anaerobic biogas reactor | place: USA:Washington...
TGGAACGCGCCATCGCCGAAGGCATTGCACACGGAGCATCGTTGGTCGATATCCGCCCCGAATATCAGTCAAAACTGGCCGAACTCTGGAAAGCCATAGCGGAGCTACTATGAAACAACTCGTCATTCTCAGCGGCAAGGGCGGAACAGGCAAGACGACGGTGACGGCGGCGTTGGCGCACTTGGCGACACAACATTATCGCGTGGTCTTGGCCGATGCGGACGTCGATGCGGCTAATCTGGGATTAGTGCTCGCGCCGGTCACGGAAGAGACGCACGACTTTACCGGCGGCAGAATCGCCAGCATTGACCCCGCCGTGTGCATCGCCTGCGGGCGCTGCGCCGAGGTCTGCCGCTTTGACGCAGTACAACCGGGCAGCGTTTATACCGTAGACCCCATCGCCTGCGAGGGCTGCGCCGCGTGCTTCTACGAGTGTCCGGTGCAGGCCATTACGATGACGCTACAGCGCGCCGGGCAGTGGTTTGTCGCCACGACACGCTACGGGCCGCTTTACCACGCGCACCTCTTTGCCGGGCAAGAGAACTCCGGCAAGCTGGTGACGCTGGTGAAGCAGATGGCGCGACTGCGCGCCTTCGACAACGCCGCTGACCTGCTGCTGATTGACGGCCCGCCGGGCATTGGCTGCCCGGTCATCGCCGCGCTTGCCGGCGCAGATATGGCGCTCATCGTCACCGAACCGACGGTCTCCGGCGCGCACGATCTGGAGCGCGCTTCGGGACTGGCGGCGCACTTCAACATCCCGGCGCTGGTGCTGCTCAACAAGGCCGATCTCAGTCCTGTGCAGGCGGAGGCCATTGCTGCTTATTGCGCCGCGCAGAGCATCCCGCTGGTGGGACGCTTGCCTTACGATCCCGCCGTCACCGACGCGATGGTGCGCGGCGAGCCGGTCACAGCCAACAACGGGCCGGTGAGCGCCGCGCTACGAGAAGCGTGGGCACGCCTGCAGCAGCAGATTTTCGGCGACGCGCCATGACCCGAAACACCGGTGCTCCAACCGCATCGCCCGTCAACATTGAGCGTTGGGGCTGGTACTCCATCGGCATCAACGTAACGCTGATCGGGATCAACCTGCTCGTGGCGCGCGCCTCCGGCAGCCTGGCGGTGGGCGCAGAACTCATTCACAATGCCGTGGACTTGCTCACCGCCATCGCTGTGCTGGCCGGGCTAAAACTGGCCACGCGCAAGACGGCGCAGTTTCCCTATGGTCTCTACAAACTGGAAAACATCATCGCCGTGGGACTGGCGGGGATGACGTTCCTCACCGCTTACGAAATCGCCCGCGAAGCGCTCTTCGCTACCGCGCCTCCACCCACCGTCACGTTCTGGACGCTGGCGGGCGTCGTAGTCGCCTGGATTATCCCCCTCATCTTTAGCGCGTTTGAACTCCGCGCCGGACGCACGGCCAACTCACCCGCGTTGATCGCCGATGCGCTGGAATATCGCGCCCACGTCTTCACCACAGGCGTCGTCTTTGCCGCGCTGATTGGGCAATGGCTGAATGTGCCGCTGGATCGGATCGCCGCGCTGCTGATCGTCATCGCCATCGTCAAGACCGGGTGGGACCTGCTCAGCGATGGAATGCGCGTGCTCTTGGACGCCTCGCTGGATGCGGAGACGTTGGTGCAAGTACGCGAGTTGATCACTGCTGACCCGGCGGTGACGGCGCTGCGCTGGGTCACCGGGCACAATGCCGGGCGCTTCCGTTTCCTCGAAGCGGAAGTGACGTTGCGTGTACACGATTTAGAACAAGCCGAAGCGGCTGTGCAACGGATAGATAGCGCCATTCGCGCTGCTGTGCCGCACATCGAGCGCGTGCTCATCCACGCTACCCCGCAAGAGCGCACGCACGTGCGCGTCGCCATCCCCCTGGCGACGCCGGAGGGTGTGCTCAGCGCGCACTTTGGCGAAGCGCCGTACTTCGCGCTGGTCACGGTGCGTCTGGCCGATGGCGCCGCCATCGAACAAACGGTACACCTCAACCCGCATCAAGGTGAGGAGAAAGCGAAGGGTATTCACGTAGCCGAGTGGCTGGCGGCACAAAAGGCCGACGTGGTGCTGCTCCGCGAAGACCTGAGCGGCAAAGGGCCGGTCTACGTCTTTGGCGAGGCCGGCATAGAAATGCGGCGCACCGAGGCAACAACTTTGACGGAGGCGCTAACAGCAGTTTTTCCTGATGGACAAGGAGCAAATGATGAGTCAGGGACAAGCCATGCCACGTTGGTTGAGTAAGGTGCTCCGTCCGGCCTTTGGTTTCTTCTTGTTTCTCTCACAATTCACAGCCAGCCGCGACACACTCTTCACTGCGAGTGTACCCTTGCTGTTGCTCGGCGTCGCGCTGGTCATCGCTGGCAACTGGTTGTGGATCAGCGCCTCCATACATCTCCGTAAGGCCGCCGTGCTGCACGAAATGGCTGTGGAAGGCCCATACCGATGTATCCGGCATCCAATCTACGTGAGCATTTACTTGCTCTCGTTGGGACTGGGATGTATCTTCTTCGCTTGGCTCTGGTTTGGCGTGCTGCTCGTTTTTGTCCCATTGTGGTATATGGAGTGTATGGAAGAAGAGCGCCAAATGGTAGAAATCTACGGGCATGAGTATACCGTCTATCAGCAGCGCACCGGCCTATTCTTCCCGCGAATAAGGGCTTGATGCGCACCTATCTCGATTGCTATCCCTGTTTCCTGCGTCAGGCGTTGAGTGCGGCGCGGCGGACAGGCGCTGACGATGTACAACAGCACGCGATTGTAGGACAAACCCTGGTTTTGCTGCAAGCGCTGCCGCACGGCAAAACCCCGCCGGAAATCGGCTACGCGGTGCATCGCATCGTGCGTGATATGATGGGACACAGCGACCCTTACCGTGACACCAAAGATGAGAGTACCCGCGCGGCCCTGGCGCTTTATCCTTGCCTGAAGACCCTGGTCGCTGAAAGCACCGATCCGCTGGAAACGGCCGTGCGTCTGAGCATCGCGGGCAACATCATCGACTTTGCCCTGTCCGATGAACTGGCCGATCTCTGGGCAACGGTGGAGCGCGTGCTGGCTGCGCCTTTCGCCGTTGGCGATTTGGCAGCCCTGCGCGCGGCGCTGGATGGTGCTGACCGTGTGCTCTATCTGGCCGACAATGCCGGGGAGACGGTCTTCGACCGCGTGTTGATCGAGGCGCTGTCGCTGCCGGTGACCTACGTGGTAAAAGGTAGCCCTACGCTCAATGACGCGACGCGCGAGGATGCGCTGGCAGCGGGGCTGGAGACGTGCGCGGACATCATCGACAACGGTTCCGACGCGCCGGGCACGATTCTGAACCTGTGCTCGGAGAACTTCCGCCAGGTCTACGCCACCGCCCCGTTGATCATCGCCAAGGGGCAGGGCAACTACGAGACGTTGAGTGAGGCCGGCGCGCGCGTCTTTTGCCTCTTGCAGATCAAATGTCCCGTTATCGCCCGTGACTTGGGTGCGTCAGTGGGCAGCGTAGTCGTGCGGCAGAGCGTGGTATGATGTCATTAAACCGCCGGAATCTACTGGGGCTGCTGTGGCATAGCACGTTTCTGGCCTTGGGCATGGCCTTGACGCAACCGGCAACCGTGATCGCGGCCTTCATTGCCGACTTGACAGGTTCGACCTTGTGGGTGGGCGGTTTCACGACATTGTTGGCGGTCGCCAATGCGCTGCCGCAAATTTTCGTAGCGCGGCTTATTGAGCCGCGTCCCTACAAACGTCCGACACTGCTGTTAGCCATTTACATGCGGGTTGCCAGTTGGGGGACATTGGCAAGCCTGATCTTTGTGCTGGGCGCGCAACGCCCTATGGCGTTGGTGTGGGCGATGTTGGGCTTGTTGGCAATTTTCTATGCCGGCGGGGGACTGGGCGGCGTCCCTTACACCGACATTGTTGGCAAAGTGATTCCCTCGACCCAGCGCGGCGCTTTTTTTGCCACGCGCGAGGTGCTGTCGGGGCCCTTTGCGATTGGCGCAGCGCTGCTCGCGCCGCACATTTTGTCCGGGATTGTCTATCCTTACAACTACGCGTTGCTCTTTGCGTTGGCGGCCACCGGGTTAGGCATTGCCTCGTTAGGAATTTGGGCGGTTCGCGAACCGCCCCGCGTCGGTGATCCCCACCCCCCGCACCCCTGGCCCGTTTATATGCAACAACTGCGGCGTGTGGCGCACCAGCTGCGACGACTGGTACTGGTGCAGATTCTCACGGGCCTCAGCCTGTTGGCCTTGCCTTTCTACATCACCTATGCTCGCGCGGTGCTGAACGCTCCGAATGTGGCTACCGGCTGGTATTTGCTTGCCCAGGTCGGGGGTGGTGTGCTTGCCAATCTACTATGGGGCTGGCTGATTACGCATTGCGGCTGCAAAACAATGCTACAAGCGTGCGCCACGCTTTCTATGCTCAACCCCTTGTTGGCGTTGGCTTTGGGGCACTTGGGCTGGGCTGGGCTATTGCCCACTTTCTTCATCGTCGGCGCTACGGTCGGCGGGCGGACTGTGGGGTTCTCCAGCGCGCTGTTGGCTTTTGCGCCGCCCGATGAGCGCCCGACATATAGCGGGCTGAATACATTGCTGAACCTACCCGTAGCGATGTTCTCATTGTTGGGGGGCGTCATTGTGGGAGCTACATCCTATACGGTTTTGTTCCTGTTGAGCGCTATCGGTGGGGGCAGGTCGGTGGATGCTGCGTTCCTTACCCAATCCACGTAAAGACGTCAGTTCTCCGTAACGGCTGCATCTCACGCGGTAAAACGGGAAACAGAAAAATGACGGGGCTGGTTTTGGTAATTTTCCACACCGCGGTTAGTTATACGCCTCGCGTGTGACCTCATCCGCCATCGTAGGGTCAAGCAGAGGCTTCCAAGCTGGGTCTACCCACGTCCCCAAGCACGTGTGCATGTCCAGGTACTTTGTGGGAATAGGATGCGTACCGACGACGACCGGCACATCATAACGTGCCTCCAGAAAATCCTTGAAGGTTTGCAGATACGGGCAGGGAGGATAGCCCACTACCAGTCCTGTCGCCAAATGGATAACCTGTGCACCATTTTTGACCATCTCATCTCCGGCATATTCAATGTTGCCTCCCGGACACCCATCACAGGTAGTGTAGCCCACCAGCTCGACCTCTTGGCCGGCGTAGATGCTGAATGCCCCCTCGCGGTTCCTCAAGGCCCGCAAGCACTTGCCACCCGCGCAGCGCCGGTAACGGTCACAGATAATGATGCCGATTTTTACTTTGTCGCTCATCATGCCTCCCTTAAAAGATTCATCCTTTAGACCAGATAATGCCGGCGGCGACCAACACACCAGCCGCCAGCGCAAAAATGCTGTATCGCTTTTGCTCTTGCTCGACCGAAGGCAGCAAGTGAGAAGCGCCTACGTAGACCAGTGCGCCCGCAGAAACCGCCAGCAAGAGACCCAGGGCAGATTCTGTGACCGCGTTGATAAAAGGAAACGCTACCAACGCACCTAGCGGTGTGGACAGGGCCGCCGCAAAAAAGGCATACACGGCTGCCTTCTTCCGACTGAAACCGGCCCGCTCCAGCAGCACAAACGTGACGATCCCCTCAGGGAACTCATGAAGTACCATCCCGATAGCCGCCAGCACACCCGTGAGGATGCTGACGTTGAAGGTCACCGCGTAGATAACCCCGTCGATGAAGGAGTGGAAACCAATGCCCAGCATGGGGATGATACCCATCGCATAATCCGTACACTCGTACTCGTGACAGATGTAGTGCTTCACGAGGCGGTTGGACAGGTAAATACCCAAAAATCCCGCCAACAGAAACGCGGGGGCAGATGCGTTCATCTCAAAGGATTTAGGAATGATGTGCATAAACGAGACAGAGATCAACACCCCCGCCGCGAAGCTCACAAAGTAAGCCGAATGTTCTTTGCCCCAACGTTCGTATTTGCTGATGATGACAATGCCGATCGTCGTAACGCCACACGCCAGAAAGCTGGCCAGGATCACGGCACCAAACTCATTCGTGAACATTGAACTCCTCCCTATGGCTCAAACTCGACATGGGATATGTGCGGCTCTAGCGGAGGAACGCCTGTCCACGGAACGCAAAAGCGTCTCTCGCCTTGGCCACACAGCATGGACGCATCGGCGGCAATTCATCTTCCGGGCCGAAATAGCGGGCCTCCACAATCTCCTCCAAATCTGGCCGGAGTTCACCACCCAGCACCTGGCACTCGAAAAACAGCGTCACCGGCTGTACTTGATCGCCGTTCGGATAAGCAAAGGCGTACTCTGGACTAGTGTAGACGCCGATGAGCATCATTGGCTCGACCTCCAGTCCGATCTCCTCGTGCACCTCGCGTTTGACGGCATCGGCGGCCCCTTCGCCCGGTTCGATCATCCCGCCGGGAAAGCCCCACAGGTTATCCCCATCGGTGCGTCGCAGCAGCAAGATTCGCCCTTCTGCATCGCGTATGCACGCGCCTGCCGAGGGAACCAGCAACAAAGTGTGTCCTATGCATTTGCGGATATCCGCAAGATACCCTGTCACCTTTTCCCCACTGATAACGGCTTTGTGTAACGTATCGATCGTCAACTTAGCACAATGAAGCTTTGCCTTGGGCAAGCCACCCAGGGCATCACTCAGATCTTCGGGACTAATCCTCGCGGCTTCTTGCAGCGATGACCCCTGCACCATCGTGCAAAGCAGATTGGCACAGGCGATAGCCGATTCGCGGCCATCGGTCATAAACGCAGCCTCTCTAATCTTGTTATTGTCCAGACTTAGGTAGATTTCCATCGTATCGCCGCAACACCCGTGGATGATCCCCACCGCGTCTGGATCAGACATGCGATGCATGTGCTTGGGATCGGTTGCCTCCTCAATGACCCTAGATGAATACACCACTTGCTCTGTTTTCTCCTGCTGTTCCATACCGGTCTCCTGTTTTTATCAAAGTATTTCGACGCCGAGCCATCCGAGTTCTCTTAACTCGGTTCATCATCAAGTGTTTCCTCAAGGCAGCAAGGCCCTCACGCCGGCTTTAGATCCAACACAGGCGTGCCGTTGATCGCATCCAGGCCCAGCACGCGCAGTACATTCCCCTGTATGGCTACCAAGTCCACCACCGTAACGCCGATAGGGTTGGGCCGGCGCGGGCTGCGCAGGGCAAAGACCCCACGGCGAGGGCGGTTTCGGTCGCCCTGAGGGTGCTGAAGTAGATCAAAGCCCTGAGAGCGGTGGAAGTAGAAGACGACCATGATCCGCTGACCCGGTTCCAACCCCTGCAATCCCTCCACCAGAGATGGATCAACGACGACCCGCGACTCAATAACCCGCATTTCGGACGGCGGCGCCGGTTCGTCAAAGTCGTTCTTCACATAGCCGATCGCTCGATAGACAATTGCTCGTTCTTCGTCCACTGCCAACTGTGAATCATTCATCATGCTGTTCCTACACCGGATATTAGAGGGGAAATAAACCATCGGCCGACAATCGCACGCGCACCAACTCGCCGTTCTCACCTTCGCGCACCTGGTATAAATCCTCAATGCGCTTAACACGGTCGATGAACAATACACCTTCCAGGTGATCCAGTTCATGGTGAACAAGCACGGCATCAAAGCCCTCAAAGACCCGATCAAACGCCCGCCCGTTCTTATACAATCCCACAACGCGCAGGTGATGCGGGCGCACGGTTTCGCCATAGAGTCCGGGAAAGCTGAGGCAACCGTCGAAGTCGGGTTTCTCGTCGCCGGCTTCGATGATTCGGGGGTTAATGAGCGGAAGAGGGGGTTCCAGCTCAATCCCACTGTTTGCTTTCCCGTCCAAACGCACCACCACGATCCGCTGATGCACACCGATTTGGGGGGCCGCCAGCCCAATCCCTCCAGGATGTGCGTTCAGCGTGTCCACTAGATCTTGCGCCAGTTTCGTAGTCTGTTCTCGAATGTGCTTGACTGGATTACACTTTCGACGCAGAATCTCCTTACCTTCAGGATAAATAACAATGTCTTTAACTGCCATGGTCTTCTCTCAGAGGCGGTCAATCTCGTGTATAGCATGCCTACTCATATTCTACGACGCTATTGACATTTTGTCAATAGGAATATAGAAGACCTCCCCTTCATCTTCGACCGCTTCTGGCGCGGTGATCGCGCCCGCACCCACCAGCTCGTGCGCCTGCATGGCGGCACGATTGACGTTGCCAGCACCCTCGGCGCTGGTTCGATGTTCACCATTCGTCTGCCAGCAATGCTATCAAAACCAGCATCCGTCGGCTGATCTCACAAGACGACTGATGGTGAAAAACAACACGCTGTGAATCCTCTTGACAACTCCTTTATTCTATGTATAATATACAACGTAGAATATAAAAGGAGATAATAATTTATGACGACCCGGCTGGTCATTTTGGGACTGCTGCGCGAGCGCCCACTCTACGGCTACGAACTCAAACACATCATTGAGGAGCATATGGGCGATTGGACGAACATCGCCTTCGGCTCCATCTACTACGCGCTGGGCAAACTGGCCGAGGAGGGCTTCGTCGAGCAAGTCGGTGTAGAGCAGGAAGGCGCGCGGCCTTCGCGCACAGTCTACGAGATCACCGGGGCTGGCCGCGCTGAGTTTCTGCGCCTGCTCCGTGAGGTGTGGGCCGCGTTTGAGCGGCAGTATTTCGCCATGGATGTAGGACTGGCGTTTATGAGTGCGCTGCCGGTTGATGAGGTCAAGCAGTACCTTCAGCAGCGTGTGATGATGCTGGAAGAGGTTTCACAGCACATCCAAGAGCATCAGGAGGAGCAAATGGCGAACCCCGATATCCCGGCGCAGGCGCGCGCGGTATTCGAGCACTCACGACTGCACACGGAAGCAGAGTTGACCTGGACGCGGAGCGTGTTACAGCAGGTGGAACAAGGCGTCTACGTCTGACGCTCTTTTTTTAGTTATGATTCAAGGTTGTATATTCTACATTGTATAACCAGGAGGATCCAATGAAACGTATTCCAGAAAGTGAGGCCATTTCGGAAATGGCGGACGCGCGCCGCTTCAACGAGTTTATGGGAAGCAACCGCTTTCGGCAGCAGGAGTACCACGAGTTGGCCCAGCGGGTCGCTGCGATGGGCGTCCCCGACGGTGGCAAGGTACTGGACGTGGGAACGGGCACAGGCTTCGTCGCCATCGCAGTCGCCAAAGTGCTGCGCGAGCGCGGCGTGCAGGTGGTGGGGCTGGACCTCTCACCGGCGATGCTGTCGCTGGCCGCCGAGAACGCGCAGCGCGCCGGGCTGAACGGCGCAGTCACGTGGCGCGAAGGCAACGCCTACGCCATGCCGTTCGCAGACGGCGAGTTTGATGTGGTGATTTCCAACGATTCGCTGCATCACTGGGAAGACCCGGTGCAAATCTTCAACGAGATCGCGCGCGTGGTGAAGCCGGAGGGCGCATACTTCATTCACGATTCCCGGCGGCTGGAGCACTGGTGGCCGCGCTTGTTCGCCTGGGGCATCGGGCTGACGATTCCGCCGGACTTCCGGGTGCATTACTGGGGCTCGATTCGCTCTTCGTACACGCCGGAAGAGTTGGAGGCCTTGGTAGCGCGCTCACGGCTAAGCGGCTGGCGCGTCGAGGCCGGGTTTATGGAAGTCGCGGTGGTGCGGAGGAACGTCTATGTTTAGAGTACCTGTAATCCAAGTCCCGGTGTCACGACGCCGGATGGTTTTGGCACTGTTGCTCGTTTGGCTGGCTTGGTTCATCGCCAACCTGGCTCCCAAGGGACTGTTTTACATCGCGGCGCATGGCGCGCCCGGCCTGCGCGTGCCGGGCGACATTCTCTACTTTGTTGGGGTTTCGCTCGCGGGCATTGTGATCCCCTATCATTTATGCCGTGTTTGGGGATTGGCATTGCCGCTTTTCCCAAAAAAGAAGACCGTGTGGTTCTGGATCGGGTCAGCAGTTTTCCTTATGCTGGCTGTGTTCCTGGGGATCATGGCCATGGCCGACCAGGGGATGACGCTCGGCGACGCTTTCTCCCATTCCGTCGAGTGGCTCGTGGCTCCCATCCCGATTTTCATCCCGACGATGATCGCCTATACCGTGCTGTGGTACGGCTTAATGCTGCGGGGCTGGGAGCGGGTCTTCGGCGGTTCCCGGTGGGCTACAGTGTTGGCCATCCTGGCCAGCGCAGTGATCTACGGCGTGTACCACCTTTCCGATGTGGACAAATTCACCAGTCTGGCGGCCGTAGCCGACGAAATTTTCATCACCTCGTTGATCGGCGTAGGGTTTGGCGTGTACGTCGTCCTGGGGCGCAGTCTGCTGCTGGCTTTTCTGATCAACTGGGCGCTGAACTGGTTTGTGTTCACGCCCATGCCGGACTTTCATCTGCCGGCGTGGGAATGGCCGCTGGGGCTGCTGATCCTCGGCGGGATATGGTTGGTCTACCGGTATGGCTGGGTAAAGGAGGCTTGATCGTGCCAAGATTAGCAAAGGGCGGCAAATGGACGTATGGCTGGGTCATTGTGGGAGCAGAACGCAAGATCACCATCCCACCTGATGCGTGGCGCAAGTACGGCTTTGAGGCGGGAGAGGTGGCGATCTTTGTGGCGGGTAGTCGCACGTCGGGCGGGTTTGCGATCAGCACTCTGCAGCTCACAGCAGAGAGCGACGCGAAGCGGGGCGGCGTGGGGCTGCGAGAACTGGGGCGCGGTCTTTTCGGTGACGAGTACATCGTGCTGCCACCGGAAATACCGGTGATGCCGGGGGCGCGGTTGTTGGCCGTGCTCGGCAGTTGTTATGGATTGGGGTTTGTGGCGCGCGGGCCGATCTACGAAGAGGCTGTGCGGCATCCAGAGTTGGAAGTATTCCGAGGGAAGTGACATGGAACAGTTTTTTATGGGACTGATTGTTTTTATCATTGTCGCGATCGTGCGGCGCAAGGCGGTTTTCACGTTTCGGTGGCAGCCGACGCGTGACACGTGGGCGGCGGTGGGCGTGGGCGCGCTGGCGTTCGCGCTCAGCGCGTCCATGCTGCTCGTCGGGCCGGATTCGCTGGCGGCGAAGCTGATCCACCGGCTCGGCATTTACGTCGTGTGCGGCATCGCGCTGCCGTGGGGGTATGTATTGCTGGTCGAACGCGGCAAGCTCAGCGACCTGGGGCTGACGCGAGAAAAGCTGGGGCTGAGCCTGGCAATCAATGGCATCCTGGCCGCCTTGATGAGCCTGATCATCATTTTCGAGGCGGACCTGGCCGCGATCCACTGGAGCGATTTCGCCAAAGCCGCCGTCGCCCTGGTCGGCGCGGGCGGGCTATTTGAAGCATTCTTGTACTACGGCTTTATTCACAGAAGACTGGACAAAGCGTTCGGGATGGTTCCGGCCATTTTCCTCACGTCGCTCATCTACGTGACCTGGCACACCGGGACGCAGTTGCCGCTGGAAGCCGACCCGCTTGGCGCGGTGTGGAAGCTATTCTGGGTAGGCGTGATGTACCAGTCGGTGTTCAGCATCACGCACAACTTGTGGATTATCTGGCCTTTCTTCCACGGCGTGGGGGTGATGATTGACTTCGCGGTCAACATCGGCGCGACGAACCGGGTTGCTGCGGAGTTACCCTGGGCGGTGGGAACGCTGCTCCTGATGGCGGCGGTCGGGATACTGTTGATACAGATAGCCCGGCGACGTCAGCGCCCCGACCTCACTTTGTCCCGTAGATGAGACTGATGTTGCCGAGCATGAACGGCAGTTTCAGTGTGGTGGGAATGAAGTCGGACATGCTGGTGTCCACGAATGCGACCTCGGCGACTCCCCAGCCCTTGATCGTCTCCAGCAAGTCGTCCAACTCACCGTACAGCGCCTTGACCGCGAAGTAGTCGTGAAAGGCAAAGCGGCCGCCCTTCTTGACCACCCGCAGAGCCTCTCGCACGAGCACACGTTTATCCCTGGTGTCGCTCACATCGTGAAACACGAAGTTGCTGATCGCCGCATCAAAGGTCCCATCCTCGAAGGGCAGCTCAGAGGCGCTGGCCTTTTGAAAGTCCGTCTGCCCGGCAACGCCAGCGGCCTCTGCGTTGCGCTCGCAGACCGCCTTCGAATAGTCCCACGCCTTGCCCCAGGTGTCGATGCCGGTCACCCGCCCATCGGGATGGCGCTGAGCCAGGGTGACGGTCAGTGGGCCATTGCCGCACCCGATGTCGAGCGCCTGGCCTTTGCCATCCCAATCGAGGCGATCCAGCACTACCTCCCAGAGCCTGGCCTGGATATTCCTGCCGTGTGGTGAGAAGGCATGGCGGGCGTACACAAAGTAAATGCCGGTCAGGAGGCACAGCGTTGCCAGGATGGCGAATCCCGACCAGACGAGTATCAATCCAAGAAAGAGTGCGCCCATCAGAAGCGGGGCGACGATGAACTTAGTGGATACCCAGTTGCTATACGATGGTGTTACCTTTTTTTCTATCATTTTCGATTTCCCCTCTATTTCTGTGCTATGACGCCGCAGATTTTGCCGCCGGACGCGACCTCGGCCAGAATCTTGACTGCGCCGCCTCCGCCACATCCCACGTCGAGAATCACAGTGTCGGGTGTGATGGCGACATGCTCCAGCCCCCAACGCCAGACTTTCTCGTGTTCCCTGTTCATACCCAGAGCGGCGAATTTCGCCATCCATCCGGTCGGTTTGCGGAACTGTGCGAACATCGCTTGCATGATTCCCATGTCCCTCATCCCCTATCCATGCGTTGTACTGTTAGCAACACGAGCCCCAGGTCACGGACCTTGGCCAGGACACCGTGCAGCGCGGCCTGATCCAGCAGACCACAGAGGACGGTTTCACCGCTGGCTTCCTGGCGGACGATCAGTCCTTCGAACCAGTCGGACCACCCGACTGCCAGGTGTCCCTCGACGCGGATCTCGTAGTACGGTTGTTGCATCTTGGCCTCTCCCTCAATGGGCATGCAGAATATCGCCTCTTTCAACGTCAGTATAGCCGATAGAGGCGAGATTGTCGCCACACAAAAGGGTCAATTTTGCGATAAGGAGGAAATGACTCGAAAGTGTTATTCGTGGGAAGTGGAGAGCAAGCCAAGTTCGCGCGCTCGCGCGATGGCCTGCGTGCGGCTCTTGACGCTTAACTTGCCATAGATGCTGCTGGTGTGCCGCTTGACCGTGTTCAGCGCAATGACGAGTTTCTCGGCGATGTCCTCATTGGAGAGGCCCTGGCTAATGCAGTGCAGGACATCAAGCTCGCGAGGGGTGAGAAGGTCGGGGAGTGTGGGGGTATGGGTGTATGGGAGTGTGGGGGCTTCTCCCATACGTTCATACTCCCACACTTCGAAAGCAGCGAGTAACTTGTCGGTGTATTCTGCCCAGATACCCCGCGCCGCTGCTTCGCACAACAGGGCTGCCATCGGCGCGCCTTCGTTGAGGTACACGCGCACGAAGCCTTCCGGTTCGGCCAGCGCCAGCGACCGCTCCAGTGAGGCCAGTGCGGCGGATGTATCACCCAGGGCATGCAGGGCCAGCGCCTTGAGCGCACAGATCTCGATGACGTGCAGGAAGGCTCCGGCGGCATCGGCAGGCGCCAGGAGCGGCTCCAACGCGGCCAACGCCTCTTCTGCCTCGTCCTGGGCCAGGTAGGCCCGCGCCAGGTTCGTCTGCAAGGTCACGACGAAGGCAGCGGGCAGTCCTTCACCGGATGAGAAGGCCGCCAGCGTTCCCTTCACCCAGCGCACGACTTTTTCAGGCTCTCCAGCCGCCAGGTTCAGGCGCGCTTCCTGCGTGGACAGCCGGAAGTTGACCAGGGAGGTGTCGCCTTCCATAGAGCTGAACTCGCGAGCTTTCTCCAGCGCCTCCCAGGCTCCGTCGATATCTCCCTTGAGCTGTAGAAGGTGGGACTGGGCGGTGTAGGCTTCGTTCAGCGTCTGGAGGATATCCCACTCGCGGCACAGCGTCAGCGCCTTGTCCAATAAGCCGGCGGCTTTTTCCAGGTCGTTCCACTCGATATGGATGCCCGCCAACTCGACGTAACCCGCCGCGGCCAGAGGCGCCTGCGCCGCGTTTTGCGGCGCCAAGTCAATCATTTGCTGGCAGGACTGGGCGGACGCTCGCAGGCGGCCCTGGTAATAGTGCGCCAACGCCAACCCTTCGGTAGCCTGCGCCGCCAGGAAAACGTGACCGTCCTCCAGTGCCATATCGCGCGCCTGGCTGCACACCCGGATGGCCTCTTCGATCTTGTTGTCCACACCGTACAGAAAGCCCTGCGCGATCATGCCGATGATATCCAGCAGGCGGGTCAATGCGCGGCGCATAGCGTCGTTTTCCAGGGAGGGTGGCAGGGTCTCCAATGCCCGGCGACAATCTCCCAGGGCTTGCTGCGCGGCTTCAAGATGGCCGTTCATATACAACGCCCAGGCGCGGTAGATCTGCAAGCGGGGATGGGAACGCAGCACGTCTTGTGGCAATGCATCCACCCAGCGCAGCAGCGCCGTCAGCCGGGCGTCGAGCAGGCTGTCCCCAGCAGCGCGCTCGGCGATCTGTGCGATGCGTTCGAAATCCCCTGCCGCCCGCGCGTGCTTGACCGCTTGCTCAAGCAGGCCGTTTTCCGCATGCCATTGACTGGCGCGGCGGTGTAGTTCAGAAAGCTGTTCCGGTGAGGTGGCCTGTTGCAACCGTTTGCGCAGCAGATCGCCGAACAGGTGGTGATAGCGATACCAGAGTCCCTCGTCGTCTAGGGGGATGGTAAAGAGATTGTCTCGCTGCAAATGTTCCAATGTGTCAGCGCCATCCCCCTGTCCCGTAAGAGCATCACACAGCAATGCGCACAGCCGGTCGAGAATCGACGTTTGGAGCAGAAAGCGCTGTACCGGCTCCGGTTGTTGGCCCAAGACCTCTTCGATCAAGTATTCGATGATGTACTGGTGGCCGCCGGTGAACGCTTCGACGAAGGCATGCGCGTCCTCACGTCCCTGCATCGATAGCGCCGCCAGGTGCAAGCCCGAGATCCAGCCCTCGGTGCGAGCCTCGAGCGCGGCAATGTCCCGTGGCTGCAAGTTCAATCCCATCGCCTCATTCAGGAACGCGGCGACTTCCTCGCTGGTGAAACGCAGATCGTCAGCACGCAGCTCAGTCAACTGTCCTCGGGCGCGCAGTCGGGCGATGGGCAGTGCCGGATCGGCACGGGTAGCGATGACGAGGTGCAGTTGTTGCGGCAGGTGTTCAAGCAGAAACGCGACGCCGTCATGGACGGCCCCTGTGGTGACGAGATGATAGTCATCCAGAACGAGGATGACGGGAGCAGAAAGCGCAGCGACCTCGTTGAGCAAGGGTGTGAGGATGGCGCGGGCGGGCGGCGGCTGCGGCCCTTCGAGCATCGGTAGCACGGACTGTCCGGCCTCTGGACAAATCGTTCGCAGCGCAGCAATGACATAGGCCCAGAAACGGGCGGGGTCGTTATCGTCCTCGTCGAGGGAGAGCCAACAGAATTGGAGATTGCAGTTTGCCGCCCATTCGCTGAGCAGCGTCGTCTTGCCGGAACCGGCGGAGGCGGAGATGAGGGTCAACTTGTGGCCCAGGCGCACCCCTTCGTCCAGCCGTCTGGTCAGTCGCGGGCGCTTCACCAGGTTGGGATGTGGCGACGGGATGTAGAGCTTGGTAGTCAGGAGAAATGTTTGCATCGCATCCCAATCTTACCACGTTTTCACTACGGCTTCAAATGCTTTTCCATCGCAAGTTAGCCGTGATCACGGCGCTGTGTATACTGCTCGCGCTGGTCGTGGTGGGGGTTGTGGGCCTGCTGACCGGCGACTTGCCACTCTGGTCGATGGCGTTGTTCGGCGCGGCGATGATCGCGTTGCCGGTCGCTGCTCTCGTCCCTAAAACCTGGCACGTTCTCCTCGGCGGCGGATTATTACTCGTGTTAGCCGCTCTGGATGTCTGGTGTCTGTTTGGCTTCATCGTTCCCATTCTGGCGCGGTGATTGGGGAGCGGTAACCGGTGATTGGGGATCGGTGAATCGGGAACAGGTTTTCACTGATTCTTGATTCGCTGATTCTCTGGAATGTGTATGCCCATCGAACCTGGGTTGACGAACGAAATCACGCACGTTGTCGTGGAGAGCGACACCGCCGCTGTCTACGGCAGCGGTCTGGCCCCGGTGTTGAGCACGCCGCACCTCATCGCGTTGATGGAAAACGCGGCGCAGACAATGCTCACGCCCTACCTGGAGCCAGGGCAAAGCTCGGTGGGCACAGGCATCGACATCCGTCACCTGGCGGCCACGCCGGTCGGGATGGCTGTCCGCGTCTGTGTGGAAGTGACCGACGTGGCGCTGCCGCGCGTGTGCTTCCGCGTGGAAGCCTGGGATGACGTGGAGAAAATTGGTGAAGGCGAACACGAACGCTTTATCATCGACTGCGAGCGTTTCATGGCGCGGGCGGCGCGCAAACAAGGAGTGTAGCTGATGGTCTTGCCCGTATGTGACAGCGACGAGTTCCCTCAACAAACTTACCGGCAGACGTTTGAAGCGATCTACTCGCACCTCGAGGAGCGCCTGCGTACCGATCCCACTTTCGCCCCAGAGGACATCCGGCAATTCCTCAAGGACGCCTACACCCGCCAGGGCGACGATTGGATCGGACGTGGGGTGCTGGAAACCAAGAAACTGGACGCCGTCGTCGCCGCCCACGAGTGTTTCCTTGCGGAGTGGGAGGCTGAAGCGGCAGCCGGCACATAACGTCTGCCAGCCAATCCTACCCGACATCAAAGGGATTTGGGCACAAATTAGCCCAAATCCCCTTTTTTGTTCACACAAAGGCTTGACATCCCGGAAAGTAGATGTAGAATACTAGTAGTTATTTTTATAACGCCTTAGTTATAGGTATAACTACTATGGAGGTGCGATCTTGACAACAGATTTGATCGACCGTTTGACGCGGTTGGGGTTCTCAGAATACGAAGCCAAGGCCTACCTGGGGCTGCTGCACGAAAGCCCCGTCACGGGCTACCAACTGGCTAAGCTGTCCAGCGTCCCCCGTTCGATGATCTACGAGGCCATGGGCAAACTGACGGCGCGCGGGGCAGCGATGACCTTGCGGGTCGAGGGAGGGATGAAGTACGCGCCGGTTCCGCCGGAGGAGTTCCTCGCGCAACTCCAACGCGAGCAAGAAGAATTGATCGGTTCGTTGCAAGATGATCTCACGGCACTTGGCGCGGCCTCGGACCTGGACTACGTCTGGAACATCGAAGGCCATGAGAACATCCTCGCCAAGGCTGAAGAGATGCTTGTCCAGGCACAGGAAAGCGTCTACATTGCACTATTCCCTTCCACGTTCCCGGCGCTGCGAGACGTATTGGCAGAAACTGTGCAGCGTGGTGTGCGGGTCGTCATCTACACCACAGAGGATATTGACTTTCCAAGCTGCCGCGTGATCGTCGCGCACGTCTCCGAAGAGACGCTGTCGCAGGCGCGAGGACTGGGACTGATCCTCGTCATCGATGGAGAAGAAGTGCTCGTCGGTGAATGGCTGACGGCTTCACAGGCGCGGGCGTCGTGGACGAGCAACTCGCTCCTGGTTTTCATCGCCGAACATCACCTGCGCACGGATTTGTATCTGCCGCAATTACTCACTATGCTCGGCGATCAGGCATTGACCATCATCCAGGAGGAAGACCGGGAGCTGTTCACACGCGCGCTGGAGAGTCGGGTTGAGTGTTGAAGAATCCAGAATCAGCGAATTACGGATCAGTGCACATGATTCTTGATGACAATTAGGAGGTCCAAAATGAAAATCTTAATCTACGGGGCAGGCCCATTGGGCAGCATATTCGCCGTAAAGCTCCACCAGGGCGGGCACGATGTTTCGATTTTGGCGCGGGGACAACGCCTGGCCGACTTGCGCGAGCACGGTGTGGTGATCCACAACATCGCCAACGACGAGTGGGTGACGGCGCGGGTCAATGTCGTCGCGCAGTTTGCGCCGGATGATGACTACGACCTGGTCATGGTCATCATGCGCAAGAACAACGCGCTGGATATCCTTCCAATTCTGGCAGCGAACACGCGCGTGCCGAACATCCTTTTCTTGATGAACAACGCTGCCGGCCCGGATGCGCTGGTGGAGGCGTTGGGCAAGGAACGGGTGCTGACCGGCTTCCCGGCCTCCGCCGGATACCGCGACGGGCACGTCATCCATTGTCTGACAGGCACAGAAGAAGAGCCTTCTGCCATTCCCTTCGGCGAAGTGGATGGGAGCATCACAGAACGCACGCGGCGCATCGCTGCTGTTTTCGATACCACGCCGGGTTTCAAGGCAGAGATTCGCATAGACATGGACGCCTGGCACAAGTATCACGTCGCGCTGTTGATGCCCTCGATTGGACCGGCGCTCTATGCCTGCGGGACGGATCGGATGCGCTTGATCCGCACGCGGGACGCGCTGGTGTTGATGGCGCGCGCAATGCACGAAGGTTTTCGCGTGCTGCGGGCGCAAGGGCTGCCACTCACGCCGCGGAGCTTGTGGATGTTTGCTGTGCTGCCGGAACCTATCCTGATCCCATTGTTACGTCGCTGGGCCGCTGATCCTAAAATGGACATTGCACTCGTCAGGCACGCCAACGCTGCCCGTGACGAGATCAAGCATCTCACGGACGAATTTCTCACGCTCGCGCGTACGACCAATGTGTCCACGCCTAACATCGACCGGCTTTACCCGTATCTCGATCCTCAGACGCCGCTGATGCCGGACGGCAGCCAGGTAATTCCAATGGACTGGCGCGGCGTGTGGATCGGCGCGGGTGCGCTGGCGGCAATCGTCACTGTCGGGATGTGGCTGTTCAGGGGACGAAAATCCTCAACGGATTGAACCGGATCTTGCGGATATGGAAGCATGGAAGCAGCGGGCGCGGCGGCTCAAAGGTGAAACTTACGCGCTTTACCTGGCCTACCGCGATCCACGCACACCGTGGTACGCGCGGATTGTCGCTGCCGTCGTGGTGGGCTATGCGTTCAGCCCTATCGACCTGATTCCGGACTTCATCCCGGTGTTGGGGTATGTGGATGATCTGATACTCGTCCCGTTTGGCATCTGGCTGGCGCTCAAGATGATCCCGCCAGAGGTGATGGCGGAGAGCCAGGCCAGAGCGCAGGAGTCGCTGGCGAATAGCAAACCGGTCAACCGCGCCGCTGCCGTCGTCATCGTGGCGATCTGGCTGTTGTTGGTAGCTCTGGGCATCACGTTGATTGCGCGGTTATTCAAATAAGAATCTTCTAAATCTTCTAAATCTTCTAACAAAGAGAGTGAGAAATGGCGGACTTTATGCTGGAACCCAAAATCGCTAAGCTTTACCGGGATGTTCCTCTGGCGCAGCTTGAGCCGTATCGCCAGTTCCGCATCGAACACGACTTCAAACACGTCACGGTGGGTGGTGTCACGTGGGAATACTACGATCTCGGCAGTGGCCCGGAGGCACGCCTGATGCTGACCGGAGCGCTTGCCATCCCCTACTTTGATTGGCATCACCTGCTGCGTTTTGCGGAGACACACCGCGTCATCGCGCCGTGTTACCCGGCGGTGGACACGATGGACGCGCTCTGCGACGGTCTCGCCGGGATCCTGCGACACGAAGGGATCGAGCGCGCGCACGTCCAGGGCGGTTCGTATGGCGGCTTCGTCGCGCAGATATTCGTGCGGCGCTACCCGGCAATGACGGCCTCGCTCGTGCTCTCTCACACACAGCCAACCTATCCCGACGATGAGGGAACGGTGAAGTTGCAACGGATGCTGCGCCTGGCAAAGTTACTGCCCGCTGGCGCGCTGCGCCGGATGCTGAGTCTCAGTCTGAACAGGCTCATGCCGGAGAAGACGCAGGATATGGCGTTGCAGTTCGGTATCTACGCCGAGTTGCTGCGTGTCTGTTTGAGCAAAGCGGACATCCTCAGCATCCTGGCGCGCACGGTGGACTACGAAGCTTATCGTTTCACGCCGGATGATCTGGTCGACTGGCCTGGCCGTATCCTGATTATGATGACCGAAAACGACCGCACCACGCCGGAAGAAGTGCGCGAGGATTTCAAGCGGCTCTACCCGCAGGCGCAAGTTCATCTCTTCGAAGGAACGGGGCACGCGACCTCGTGGGAGCAGGCGGATGCGTACCGTGCCGTGATCAACGATTTTCTCAACGGATTGAACGAAGCTTAACGGAGGGCGATATGGGAAAACGGAGAAGCAACCCCACCTTTGACGAGATTTACGCAAATGTGAAACCGGTGTACAAAGAGCGTCTGCTCAACTTTCGCGCTGCCCATCCCTACAAGCGCGTCACTCTCCAGGGTGTTCCGTGGGAATATATCGCCGCCGGGCAGGGGGATGAGGCGCTGTTATTGCTCGGCGGTGGTCTGAGCGTCGGCGAAGCAGCATTCGACACCATTTTGAGATACGCGGAGAGTTACCGCGTGCTATCGCCTTCCTATCCCGCCGTAGGTACGATGGGTAACCTGGTAGACAGCCTGGTCAAGTTGCTGGATGCAGAGGGCATCGCGCGAGCGCACGTCTTCGGCCACTCGATGGGTGCGG
>ENA-UOUL01002621-UOUL01002621.1-bioreactor-metagenome-genome-assembly--contig:-NODE-2621-length-20545-cov-7.160885_pt1 | contig 20545 bp, 17 predicted proteins | sample MGYA00249838_ERZ747220 | MGnify/ENA primary metagenome ERZ747220 (study PRJEB28778, sample SAMN05720191) | bioreactor metagenome | isolation source: Anaerobic biogas reactor | place: USA:Washington...
AACCTCGACAACCGCCTTCAGAAAACGCCATACTACAGACCGCTCCCCCTCACGCGGCGCAGCCGCTTCGTCCAACACTACCGGAAGCCGCTGCAGAACACCACAGGATTTGCACAGGTCATGACAGGCCGCTCAATATTTGCAGACACCAGCGAATCCCACAGCATCGGCCGAAGCGATCGGCATGAAGGAGATGCCGTGGCGGTTCCGTTGGGTGTCGTCGACGGCCTCGCAGGCCAGATAGGCCATCCACCAACCCAGAATGACCTGGGAAAGGTAGTGGCAATCGTCGTTGATGCGAGAGACGCCCGTGAGCGTCGAGCAGGCGTAGAGGCCGCTCTTGAGCAGGAAGTTGTCGGTCATATCGGCGGCCGCAATGAAGGGCACGGCGCCGATGAAGGCATGGCCGCTGACAGAGTTCGTGTCTTGGAAGGGGTCCCAGTAGGAGCTGTGATCTGTTTCCTCCGGTCGCGAGGCACCGAGCACGAACTGCATGAGCAGCATGGGCGGGGCGCCGACCAAATAGGCTCGTGTCGTGCGGGCACCGAATTCCCCGGCGGCCCCCAGTATGGGCAAGTCTTCGACGAACTTGCCAGCCAGCGCCAAGCAGGCAAAGGACGGGATGAAGAGGTGGCCTTCGCCGAAGGTCTTCCAGAAGTCGGCGAAGTTGTCGGTCTCCGTGCTGCGCACGTCGTCCTGGTACCAGTCGCGAAAATCCTGATCCAGCGACGTGTTGGCCAGCACGCTGCCGAGGGCCAGGCTGTAGGCCAGCTTGGCCATGGTGCCAGTGTCGTAGTAGTTGCGATAGTCACAGCGCACGTTCTGTCTCGCCTCGATCCACATCCTTCGCAGTCGGCGAGGGCGTTCGCCGGAGGCAAGTACATCCACGGGATCGGGAACATCGAGCGAATCGACGGAAAGCGGAGGTGATGTGAAGACGGAGGCACTTGGATCGGCAGGGGGCGTTTGAGAATAGGCCGGGTCAAAGGGCAACGGTGCCGAGTAGGAGGTGAAGATCGTGCCATCGATCGGCGCCGACAACCCAAGGTCTGCGCGCGAAAGGGGCGTTTCCTGGATCGGTTTCAGACTTGGAGGGGCGAAGAATAGCGGGGCGCGATCGGCGGGTGACTGGCTGCCGCCGGGGGCGGTTGAAGATGACGCCTGGGGCGTCGCAACCGGTTCGGACCAGGCTGGGGCAACGGGTAGCTCTGGCTGGCGACGGCCGGTTTGCCGATCAGGAAACACGGGCTTGGCACGAAAGGCCGTCGACACCTTGCTGCCAAACTCGCTGCTCGGAAGAAGGGCTCTGGTCGACTCCAGCAAGGCATTTCGCCGAGTACAGCCCGGACAGGCTGCGATCAGGATCAGAACCGACACAATCCATGTCGGCATCGCGGGAAATCGGACCGGCAAGGATTCGGTTCCTCGAATGACGGCAAGGGTCGTGGCGGGACAGAGCGGCGGCAATCTGCTGGGTTCGCCGCAGCCCATTGCGGTGGGGCAGTAGAGTCATCGGGATGACCAAACCGGCAGGATGAGAACGATCCCTACAGGCGGGAAGGTCTCGGTAACCGGGTGTCTTTGCGTGAAACGCCTGCTTTGACGGACCGACAAAGTCGGTGGCTGTTTTTTGCTGGTGCGCCGGTTCTGGGTGCTGCGGACAACGAGTGCCTGCGTGTCAGATTGGCCGCAGGCCGGTCCCATAACGAGAATCAGATTAGAAATGTTGAAGACCCTCACAACAGAGTCATCTCCCATTTGTTCGCCATTTTATCCAAACCTCCTCTCTTTCTTGATTCATGGGTCAACCGAGGTTGCAAAAAAACACGGTTCGGCCGATGATGCCGGGATGGATTGGCGGGGGGCGAGGCCGCCATTCCATGGAAGCTGTTGCCCACTTGATAGGGCGGCTCGCTCCCAGCGGCGGCATCTCGTTGCGAGAGGCTGCGGTTACGGTCCCCGACACGATTCCCAGGGTTGTTCCATGAACTGCAAACCAACGGACCGGCTGACCTGGATTGCCGCCCTCCTGCTGGCCTTTGCCGCAGGATGCGGTGGTTCTGACGAAACCACTCCGGCTCCCACCGAGGGCAATTCTGAGACTGCGTCTCCGCAGGCCGCGGGGCAACTGCCTAAGCCGGCGGCACCTCAAGCAGACCCTGAATCTGCGGCGTTTCCGCGGGTGGAGTTCGAAACCAGTGCCGGGACCTTCACAGTCAAGCTCCGCCGGGAACGTGCCCCGCGAACCGTCGAAAACTTTCTTGCCTACGTCGATCAGGGGTTCTACAACGGCACGATCTTCCATGAGTTGGCGCCCGGATATGCGGTTGTGGGCGGAGGCTATGCCGAGGAAGACGGCCAGATCGTCGAGAAGACGGCCCTGGTGGCCATTCGGAACGAGGCGGCCAACGGGCTCTCGAATAAACGGGGCACGATCGCCATGGCCCGCGAGGAAAAGGACGCTGACTCGGCACGGTGCCAATTCTTCTTCAACCTGCGGGACAATTTGGACTTGGACTACGCAAAGGAAGAGGAAAACGTGCCCGTCTGGCAGACGGCCGGGTACTGTGCTTTTGGGGAAGTCGAGGGGGACGGACTGAGAATCCTGGACGAGATCGCCCAGCAGCCAACGGGCAGTCGCAACGGCATGGACCGTGTACCGTTGAAGCCGATCACCATCATTCGAGCACGCAGACTCTAGCTATATTTCCCATATTCCCCAATTCATTTATGTGTACCGAATCTACTGCCACAGAAAAGAAAGGGGCACGCAGACTGTTGAAATCAGGGTGATTTTTTTATAGGATATCTGGCTCAGGGCAGGGTTGTCGCATCGGATTGACAGGAGGTCCCACGATGGCGAATTCGATGTACTTCGTACAGGAATGCCCAACATGCGGCCGGCGGTTGCAGATCCGTGTTGAGTATCTGGGGAGATCCGTCGTTTGCCAGCACTGCCGGGGAAAGCTCATTGCCCAGGACCCGGAGAGCTATCGTTATCCCGGCTGTGACGAGGCACAGAACCTGCTCCGTCGCGCTGAAGAGCTTCTCCGCGACGCTTCACGACACGTTTTGGCCCACAATCGCCTGCCGAATCCGCGTTAGCTCATCTCGCGTTCGACCACCTAAGCGGATGTGGTCACTTTCTTTAGATCGCTGAAGAACCGGGGATAGGTCTTTTCTGTGCAGCCGGGATTGCGAATGACGACCCCCAACTGTCTCAGCCCCACCAGCGCCAAGCTCATCGCCATGCGGTGATCTTCGTAGGTGTCGATTTCGGCTGGTCTCAGCCGCGCCGGAGTGATCGTCAGGCCGTTGTCTTCTTCCTTCACGGCGGCCCCCAGCTTGCGCAACTCCGTGGCCAGGGCACCGATTCGATCCGTTTCCTTGTAGCGAATGTGTCCGACTCCGGTGACGCGAGTCGGCCCGTCGGCGAAGAGGGCCACGGCGGCGAGGGTCTGCACCGTATCGCTGATGGCGTTCATATTGACTTCGATGCCCCGCAACGGCCTTCCGGCAACCGTGATTCGGTCGGTTTCCCAGCGGACCTCGCAGCCCATGGCTTGAAGACAATCGCAGAATGCCACGTCGCCTTGCAGGCTCGATCGGCCCAGGCCTTCCACCGTGACCTGTCCCCCGGTGATGGCCGCGGCCGCGAAGAAGTAGCTGGCCGCGGAGGCGTCCGGCTCGATCTGGTAGTCGGTCCCGGAGTAGGTTTGCGGGGCGGGAATCGAGAACCGTTCGAAGTCCTTCACTGCTGCAGCGGCTCCGAAGGAACGCATCACCGCCAGGGTCATCTCGACATAGGGTTTTGAGACGAGTTGGCCCTCGACGATCAGTTCGACGAGCGATCGGGCGCAGGGTGCCGCCATCAACAGGCCGCTGAGGAATTGGCTGGAGATATTGCCCGCCACATGGGTGGTTCCCCCCGCCAGCCCTCTTGCCCGGACCAGCACAGGTGGACATCCGGTGCTGCGCTGACTGCGTACGTCGCCACCCAGTTGGTTGAGCGCATCAAGCAGGTCGCCAATCGGACGTTCCTGCATCCGCTGCGTGCCGTCGAGGCGGATTTGCCCCTCGGCGAGCGTTGCCAGAGCAGTCAGAAAGCGCACGGACGTACCGCTGTTGGCCACGTACAGGTCTGTTTCAGGGCCCACTGTCGGCCGCCCCGCACAGCCCGTGACCTCGGCCGTCGCGGCGTCCGCGTCGTGTTTGACAGGAATGCCGAGCCGGCCGAGAGAATCGATCATCACCCGCGTGTCTTCGCTGTCGAGGACGCCGGACAGCGTCGACGTGCCCTGGGCCAAGGCGGCGCAGACCAGCGCACGGTTGGTGATGCTTTTGGAGCCGGGTGGACGGATGGTTCCGCGGGCCGGACCCGAGACCTGGATTTCGATCGAATCGCTCAGAGCCATCGTAACTTGCGTCCGTCAGTGGGATGCCACTTTCAGAAGTTGAGTGTCGTTCCGCAGATAGAGGGCTCCGCCGGCGGCTATGGGCGAGGCCAGCACGCCCTTGCCGATGAAGTTCGTGCTGACCAGTTCACCCTTCTCACCCAGACGGACCACGAAGACTTTGCCTTCGTAGCTGGCCACGTAAGCGAATTCGCCGGCCACCAGCGGGGTCGCCCAGACGGCGCCTTCCAGACGGACGTCCCACAACTTGCGGCCGGTTTCCACGTCGGCGCAGGAGAGAATCGCCGGGTTGCGCACCCGCAGAACTCGATGCCCGAACGCAACGGGGCTGGAGTTGCCGCCTCGCAGTTTCTGCTCGTACCACAGCAGTTGGACGCTGTGATCGGCCGGATTGTACTGGAGGGCGTGCAGGCCGTTGGCAGGCAGGTAGATGCGGTCGCCGCGGGTCGTCACGCTGGCAACCGTGTGAACGGACGTTTCGTACCGGAACAACTCCTTGCCGGTTTGGGGATCATGCCCGGTCAGGGCCGATCGCCCGTGAAGCAGGACGACGTCGTCCTTGGGTGTTTTGCCGCGGAGCACGGTCGGCGACGACCAGATCGCGTCGCGATCGCGAGGGATCCGCCACCGCGTCAGGCCGTTTCGTTTGTCGATCCCGGCAACGAACGATTCGCCCTGGTTCTCGCATTGCACGACGACTACTTCGCCGACGACGAGAGGCGACGACGCCATGCCCACGTCGTTTCGCGTCGAAGGGTAGTCGCTGGCCAGGCCGCGGAACCATTTCAGATTTCCATCCAGGTCGAAACAGGCCAGATCGTTGGACGAGAAGAAGGCAAAGACGAGTTGCCCATCCGAGGCCGGCGTGTTGTTGGCCACCGATCCCATGGGGTTAATCTGCGTGTGCCCCGTAGCCCACAACTGCCGGTGCCAGATCGTGGTGCCGTCGGCGGCACTGAGGGCCAACACATGGAGCCGGTCCTCTCGGGGGCCGCTCGAGGCGGTGACGAAGACTCGGTCTCCCACAACGATCGGCGAAGAAGGACCACGACCGGGCAGGTCCACCTTCCAGGCCACGTTCTTCCCGTCGGCGAATTCCGTGGGCAGGGCCGATTCGTCGGAGCAACTTGTGTTGTCGGTTCCACGGAACTGAAGCCAGTCGGCACCTGCGCAGAGGGCAACGACCGCCAGCGGCAAAGCAATCCAGATTCTCCTTGTGTCTGTCTTCATCAGTCGTCACTCGCGGTGTATGGAGCCGATATGCCAAGAGGGTGAGCGAAACGGCAAACTGGGGAGAGGATCTATTCCGCCGAGACGATTCCGCTGCCGATTGCGTCGCAAACACGCAGTTGGAAAGCAAATGTCTCCGTCCAGCTTTGGGTCTGCGCGTTCTGGCAGAGCTTGACCATGATCCGGTTGCTCCCCCGCCGGATCACGGCGTCGGCCTGGTATTGGTCGAACTGCGAGCCGGCATGGTACACGTTGTGCTCGTCGACCAGCACGCCGTTCACCCAGGTTTTGATCGCGTTCATGGTGGAGGAGCGGATCTGAACCGTCTTCTCGCTCGGGGAGTGGAAGTCGCTGACTGCATAGGCGACCACGTCGCGTTCCTGCAGTTTCTCCGAAATCCTGGTCAACGTCTCTTCGAGTGCTTTGTAAAGGTCGACTTTTCCGGCCGGGTCTTCGGATCGATACTTCAACCAGGCGACTTTGCCGTGCTTCCCCTGGTATTCGGCCGAGGCGTCGAACGCTGTCTCGGGCGGATAGACCTTGTTGAATCCGGCCTCGTCGGTGTTGTCGAAAGGCCCGATCACCTGCCAATCGACGATCAGCCCGTCGTGCGTGACGAGATCGACTTCGCGGCCAAGGTCCTTCAAGAGCTTCACGATCGTGCCGATCTGATCCCGGTCGCGAGCGGCGTCAAACGCCTGTTGAAGCAGCTTCGCGGCCTCATCCGTTTGTTTTGCGGCAACAGCCTTTTCACCCTGCTCGATCAGCCGGGCAACGGCGTCGCGCCGGAGTTCGACACTGGGGTCGTCGAGCAACTGGGGAACGATTCGCCCCTCTGCTGCCGGATCGACCTTGAGCAGCCATTCGTAGGCCAGGCGGCGTGCTCTGGGGTCCTGGTCAGTGTTCAGGACGAACTGCTCGAAGGCCTGTTTCGGCAGCGTGCCGCCGTTGCGGAGGGTGCGTTCGCAGACGGCGTCGACGGCCGTGCGAATCCAGTTGGCCGCCAGCGGGTTGGCACCCTTGAGCCCGGCCAGAAGCTGCGGCACGCGGCTGACATCGACCTGAGCCGCTTGTTGCCATGCCACCGTTGCCGCTTCATTTCCGGCGCCTTCGGGGCCCACGGCCCGGAGGGTGTCGAGGGCATCCGCCAGGTCGGCGCCGGCGGCACGCCCCATGGCCAGCACGATGAAGAGCAACCCCATCGAAGTCGATCGTGTCCACGTACTCATCCGAGCCGATCCTTATTTCAGCAGGACTATCGTCAGGAATCGCCTATTATACGCCCTCGGCAACTCGGGCGGAACGGCCCGAGTGACGGCACAGGTGGGGGATGGTGACGTGTGGGCAAATGTGCCACAATCAGCGAGGTTCGGCCGAAGAATGCGATGCACTCTGGAAGCTCAGATAACTGTCGAGAGCTCGCTGTGGCAAAGAAGAAGCGGACACAAACAGCCGTTGGCATACCGGATGAGCGTTACGGTGACGTATTGGCCTCGATGGTCGACCTGTTGCAGTCGGCGCGACGCGTGTCTGCCAGGGCGGTGAACTCCGTCATGACCGCGACCTATTGGGAAATTGGCCGGCGGATTGTGGAATTGGAGCGGGAGGGCAAAGGGCGTGCAGACTACGGAGAGCTGTTGATCAAGCAACTCGCTATCGATCTCACGAGGCGTTTTGGCCGTGGCTTCTCCTGGCGAAATCTCTATCTGATGCAGGGTTTCTTTCGGGCATATCCGGACATATTGCAGACACCGTCTGCAATATCTGAAACCGCGTCTGGACTTTCACCCAAGGAGATTTTGCAGACACTGTCTGCAAAATTCCATCCCCTTGAGAATAAACATCTTGTGGCGATCCAGACACAGAAGCAACTAGCACGGAAGCACACCCTCTGAATCTCTTGCCCAAAGGCATCGGGAGCCCATCAAGATGACCGTTACGGAACATCCGCTTCGTTACGATTTCGTCAGCCCCCAGCAGATCGTTTTCGGTTGGGGACGCCGTAGGGAATTGATGCAGTTGGCCCCGCGGCTCGGACGTCGAGCCTTCGTGGTTTGCGGTTCGCGTACGCTGGAATCGGCGGGCTTGCTGGGGGAGATCGGTGAGTTGCTTGCCTCGGGCGGAGTGGAGGCGATTCGGCTCGATACGCTCACCCACGAACCGGAAGTGGACGACGTGGATCGCACGTCGGCTGAACTGCGCAAGGCCGGGGCCGGGCAAGGCGATTTCGTCCTGGCAGTCGGCGGCGGTGCGGCCATCGACCTGGCCAAGGCGGTCGCCGTCATGGCCACCAACACGGAAAGCCCGACGATCAAGGACTATCTTGAGGGGGTCGGCAAGGGACTCACGCTTGTTGCGGAGCCGCTTCCGGTATTGGCCATGCCGACGACGGCCGGCACGGGCTGCGAGGCCACCAAGAATGCGGTGATCTCCTGCTACAATCCGGCCTTCAAGAAGAGCATTCGCGACGAGCGGATCGTACCTCGCATTGCGCTGGTCGATCCCGAACTGACCGTTTCTGCCCCGCCGTCTGTGACGGCCGCAAGCGGCATGGACGCGATCACGCAGCTTTTCGAGAGCTACATTTCGCGCAAAGCCCAGCCGATTCCGCGGGCCCTGGCCGTGGAGGGGCTGCGGTGTGCCCTGCCGGCGATCGGCGAGGCCGTCCGCGACGGCCGTTCGCAATCGGCCCGCGAGGCCATGTCCCACGCCGCCATGCTTTCGGGCATGTGCCTGGCCAATGCGGGACTCGGCATGGCTCACGGAGTTGCGCCGGCGCTCGGCGTTCATTGCCGGGTGCCGCACGGCGCCGCCTGTGCCTTGATGCTCCCGGTCGCCCTGCGAGTGAACCGCGAGGCACGGCTGCACGATCTCGCTCGCCTGGCGCACGCACTCGGCATCAAAGGACCGTCAAGCGCGCCCGAGGACGCCGTCGATGCTTTGATTGCCCACGTCGAGTCGATTTGCGACGACGTGGGAGTTCCCAGGCGTCTCAGTGATCTCGGCGTCACCGCCGACAAGATCCCCGCTCTCGTGGCCAGTTCTCGCGGGAGCAGCATGAGCGGAAATCCACGGGAACTCTCGGATGAGGATTTGACGGGGATATTGGAAGGGATGTTGTAGCGGATTCTTGCCACAACTGTTAAGCGTGCCCCCCAGGACAAGGTATTCGCATCTGATTGGCATTCGGCCACAGATTGCGGAGACCACGCTGGTGGCATACGATAGGGAAAGCAGACCTGACTTTCAATGAGGAGTGGAATCTTGTATGTCCGAATTCGATACCGTTTACTCGGCTGCTTCACAACTCCCGGTTGCTGATCGACTTCGTTTGATCGATGCTCTCGCGGCGATGGTTCCAGATGATCATCCTCCCACGCTTCCCGAGGTCTGGCTGAGCGAGATCGAGCGGCGATGCGCGGAGGTCGATACTGGCGCGGTGACCACAGAGCCGTGGGAGGACGTTCGTAGCCGCCTGTTCGAGAATCACGGGTTGAGTGATGCGGATTGACTTCCACCCGGAAGCGACCAGCGAACTCGAGGAATCGGTCGATTGGTATAAGGAACACAGCCGATCCGCCGAGCATGGGTTCATTCTTGCCGTCGAATCAGCAATCCTGAAGATCAAGAGGGATCCTGAGCGTTTTCCTCGCCTTGACGCTCGCTGCCAATCTTGTAATGTCGAGACATATCCCTTTCAGATCGTCTTTCGTAATGACGGTGGACGGATTCTCATCATTGCGATAGCTCATGCCAAGCGTCGCCCGAAATACTGGCGAGACCGTTTGTGATCGAGTCAAGCAGAGTTGTGGTTCCAGTATGATTCTCTCGGCCGGCCTCACTCCTGCCTGGCAGCAGATCCTCGTGTTCGATTCGTTTCGGTACGGCGAAGTGAACCGGGCCGCCGAGGTGCATTGGTGCGCCTCTGGGAAGGTTTTCAACGCGGGAATCGGCGTACACCACTTGGGGGCGAAGAGTCTCACGCTGGCCACGGCCGGTGGGCCGCCGCTGGTGCAAATTCGAGCGGAAATGGAATCGCTCGGCGTGCCGCTGGAAGTGGTGGAGACGGCGTCAGCAACCCGCGTCTGCACGACGATCCTCGATCGCAGCACCGGCACGATGACCGAACTGGTTGAGAACGGGCGACCTATGTCGGGCGTGGAACTCGACCTGTTTGAAGCCCGATTCGCGGAAGCGGCAAAAAGGGCAGAAGCCTTGATTCTCATCGGAACGCTGCCGCAGGGCGCGCCGGAGGGCTATTATCGCCGCTTGCTTGAACACGCATCGTGCCCCTCGGTACTCGACTTCCGCGGTGAGGGGCTCCTCAACGCCTTGGATCTGGAACCGACCGTCGTCAAACCAAATCGAGAGGAACTTGCCCAGACCGTCGGCCGGGCGCTCGATACGGACGAGTCGCTGCTGGAGGCCATGCGAAGCCTCAATGACCGCGGGGCTCAGTGGGTCGTCGTCACGAGTGGTCCGGGGGCCGTGTGGCTCACGAGCCGCGAGGAGACCTATCGGTTCGTCCCGCCGCCGGTTCCAGCGTCCGAGATTGTTAATCCGATCGGTTGCGGCGATTCGATGGCAGCCGCCCTGGCCTGGGCGATTCGTGACGGGATCTCCGTGCCGGAGGCGGTCCGCCTGGGAATCGGCGCGTCGGTCGACAACCTCTGCCAGTTGTTGCCGTGCCGTCTCAATCCGCACCGCGTGCGGCATATCGCGGAGATGGTCCAGTCATCCACTCAGTCCTAGCAGCCCATTGGAGGGCAACGTGGCTTGCCGCCTCTGGCGGTAGTTATTGCCTCCCGAGAGGGCGCGACTAGACAAAACATCCCCCCTTTCGGACCACTTGCCCCGTTACAACCGGCAGTTTCTCGGAACCTACTGTGACCAGCGGGGTTAGGTAACTACCATAGAATAATAGGGAAGTGGTCTCGCTTGCCCTGTTTCTGGACCCGCGCTAGCACTTATTCTCTCACTGGAATGGGAGTATCTCCGTGACTGTTCGGCATTGTTCTTCGGACAGGTTCCGCTTGATCTCGGTTGCGTGGCCCGTTTTGGCGGTCGTCGCGCTGATCGCGATTGGACTGGTAGGGTTGTCGGCTGCCTATGCCGCAGACGCCCCGGAAGCGGTCCAAGTAGTCAAATCGGAGGGTGTGGATGCGCCGCAGGCGGCGACTGCCGAGAATCCGCCGGCACCGCCCGGGGCCACCGAGACGGCCGCGGCCGCCGAGCCTGCCGAGTCATCGGCGCCGGCTGCGACATCCAAGGAGGAGGAATCGGCGTCGCCAGCGCCCGCGGAATCAGCCGCTGCCGATGAGAAGCCGGGTGAACCGGACGCGAGTGCCCCATCGGCGTCGGAAGACAGCCCTGCGAAGGAGGCACCCGAAGCAGTCCCATCAGCGGGCGGCGAGGAGAAACCCTCCACGCCATCGGCCGACAACGGCGCCGCGCAGGCCGAAGCGGCGGCTCCGCCTGCCTCCGAGGCGGCCGTCACTGAATCCAAGCCTTCGCCGGGCAGTTCCCCGGAGGGCCCGAAGCAGGAGACTCCACCACCATCTGCCGCCGAGGAAGCCCCCGCCGCGATGGCTGGGCAGGAAGGCGTCAAAGAAGACAAAGAAGCGGCCCCCTTGCCGCCCAAGCCGGCCGACGCAGACGTACTTCAATCGGTTTTGCCGCCGCCCGCAGACGGTCCGCCGGCCGCAGAGCCTGCGGCGAGCCAGATGGTCGACCAGACGCCCAGCGGTGAAGCAGTGACGGCTTCACCTATCGCGCCCCAGGAAGAGACGGCCAAAGAGGAGGTGCCCGCGAAACCGGAGTTGGACCTGCCGCCGGACGTGGAGGACGCCATGGACAAGTTCATGGCTGAGGACGACGGCCCAGTGACCCTGCGGTTCACGTTCCGCTATCAGCCGTGGGAGCAGGTCATTCAATGGTTTGCGGACCAGTGCGATCTTTCGCTGATTATGGACGACCCTCCAAAAGGCACGTTCAACTACACCGACAGCCGCGGTTATACGCCTGCCGAAGCAATCGACCTGCTCAACGGCGTGCTGTTGACGAAAGGTTACACGCTCCTTCGGCGCGATCGCATGCTGATGGTCATTAACCTGGAAGACGGCATTCCGGACAACCTGGTGACAACCGTTCCGTTGGAGGAATTGGATAGCCGCGGCGAGTTCGAATTGGTCGGCGTGCTGTTTCAATTGGAGAAGTTTGAACCCCAGGAAGCCGCCGACGAAATCAAGAACCTGATCGGCCCACAAGGGTCGGTGAAGGTGCTGCCCAAGACCCGGAGTCTCCATGTGACCGACACGGCGGGCCGGCTGCGAACGATCCGCAGCGTGATCCAGCGAGTGGAAGACCCGAAGGGGCTGGCCTCGGGGAGACTGGAGAGCTACGAATTCAAGAACATCCTTCCCGACGAGGGCCTGGTCGTTTTGCGACAGTTGTTGGATATCCCGCTGGATGCCAACGCCACGGAGGACGACACCTTCCGGTTCGCCATGGATCCGATGGGGACGCGGCTTCTCTTCTCGGGTTCGGCCGACAAGATCGCCAAGGCCAGGGAGATCCTGGAGAAGATCGACGAATCGACGGGCGCCGCTACGGATTCATCGACGCTGGAGACCCCACAACTGGAGGTCTACCCGATCGCCGTAGCCGATCCAGAGACGGTGCTCAAGGTGATGCAGACCCTGCTGGAAGGAACACCCGGTACTCGCTTGTCGGTCGATCCCACGACCGGCAGTCTGGTGGCTCTGTGTCGCCCAAGTGATCACGCGACGATTCGGGCGACGATCGATCAGATGCAGGCGGACGTCCGCCGCATCGAGGTGATTTATCTCCAGCGACTTGATGCAACGGTGGCCGCCGCCGCGATCACGAAGATGTTCGGCGAGCCGACGACGGATGCGAAGGGCCAGAAGAAGAACACGACCGCTCCTGAAGTTGTCCCCGATCCGGGCGGTCGCCAGTTGGTCGTTCACGGCACCGAGAACCAGATCGCCCAGATTCGCGTTCTGCTGGGCAAGATGGGCGAAACCGAATTTGCCGACGGCCCGGTAGCAACGGGGAGCCGGATTCGCATTCTGCAGATCACGGGCAACGCCGCGGAGACGGCCTTGGAGAACCTGCGGTTGATCTGGCCGACGATCAGCGACAATCCGATCAAGGAAGTGACGACGCCCTCGGCCATCATGCCCACATTAAGGTCGCGTGAGACGATTCCGTCTCGCGTGCCCGCCAGAGGCAACGAACCACTGGCGGAGCCCCGGCAGGATTGGGGGCGCACGCCGCCGCAAGGCGGGATTCCGGAATTCCGTCGACCTCCGCAGGAATCACAGCCACCCGCGTCGTCCGTGCCTCCCGCCGCAGAGGCACCGGAAGATCGGCAGACGTCGCATTCGACGAGCGGGGTCTTTCGTTTCGCGGCCCAAACCGAGGAAACCGAGAAGCCAGAGGCGGCCGAAAAGGCGGATTCGGCCGAGAAGTCGCCGTCGGATCAGCCGGCGGCAGTCCCGGAAGAGAATGCTTCGCCGACTGTTTCCGAGCCGGAGCAGACGCCCGACGCGCCCAGACCAAAATCGCCGATTGTCATTTCCCGCAGCCCCAGCGGTTTGATGATCGCCTCGGACGACGTGGCGGCCCTCGACGAGTTCGAGCGGCTGTTCAATTCAATGACGGGCGGGTCCGAATCGGATCGAACGGAGTTGACCGTTTTCTACCTGAAGTACGCCAAGGCGGCGGTGGTGGCAGAAACGCTGACCAAGATCATCGGGAGCGGCACCACCGGCAGTTCGTCGACCGCCAGCCAGGACTCCGTTTTGGGACAGCTCGTGGCCGGTTCGTTGGGCAGCACGATGGGATCGTTGCTCAACCTGGGGGCCTCGACCCTGAGCCCGACGGGGATGCTGCGGATCACCCCCGAACCGCGACTGAACGCCTTGATTGTCGAGGCTAACGCCACCGACCTGCGAACGATCGAAGAGGTGCTCAAGCTGCTCGATCAGCCCGAGAGCCCGGAAGAGGTTCTGGTGACCCCGCGGGCCCGGTTGATCCCGGTCTACAACATGGCGGCCGACGAGGTGGCAACGATCGTCAAGCAGGTCTTCGCCGACAAGATGCAGAGTAGCTCCAGTCGCGGCGGTGGCGGCGAGAACCGTCCCCAGTCCCCGGCAGATTTCTTTGCCGCCATGCGGGGCGGACGCGAGGGGAGCAGCCGTGGCGGTAGCGGCTCCAGCGCGGCCGCCAAGGAAGAGCCCGAGCGGATGACGGTCGGCGTCGATGCGCGCAGCAATTCGTTGATTGTGTTCGCCTCCGAGTCGACCTACGAAGAAGTGAAGATGCTGGTTGAGGAGTTAGATTCGATCGCCGGAGTGGCCGACGACGAGGCAACCGAGGTGGTTACGCTCGACAAGTACGATCCGCAAGCAATGAAGACTGCGCTGATGGCGATCCTGGGAGAGAACGCCGTTTCGAGTTCTTCGTCGTCGAGCAGCAGTCGTAGTTCGGGCACAACCCGGACCGGATCGACGCGAACGGGATCGTCGAGCCAGCCTTCCGGCGGAATGTCGGACGACATGCGCCGTCGGATCGAGTACATGCGTTCGATGATGGGGCGAGGCGGCTCGACCGGCGGACCGTCAAGAGGAGGAAGGTAATCGCCTTCTTCCGCGATTAGCGTCAAGAGGGCACTTTCCGCACCAGGCGGCTGATCTCTTTGAACTGCGGGGTGCCGGCCACTTGGCACCACTCGAACAGGGCCGCTTCGGTGGTGGTCAACACGGCGCCTGAGGAATCCATGCGCCGCAAGGCCGTGTCGCGATCGAGAGGGTTGCGCGAGCCGACGGCATCGACGGCCAGATAGACCCGCCATCCGTCGCCGAGCAGATCGAGGACCGTCTGCTGGACGCAGACGTGCGTCTCGATTCCGGCGACCAGGATCTTGTGGATCCCCTGATTCTGCAGCTCCTGGAAGACCTCGGGACAGCCGCTGCAACTGAAGGTGAGCTTGTCGGGGATCGGGCCGAGCCGTTCGGCCAGTTCGGGCACGGTAGGGCCCAAGCCCTTGGGATACTGTTCCGTGGCGACCACGGGTATCCCCAGGATCTTCGCCCCGTCGATCAGGCGGCGCGTGTTGAACACCACGCGGCGGTGATCGGCGATCGCGGGGACGAGTTTCTCCTGCACGTCGACGACCAGCAGGGCCGTCTCGCCGATCGACATCAATTCGGGGCTGCGCCGGAAAGCATCTTGTTCGTTCATGAGAAGCAGGATAACGGAGGAATGCGCCGGTGGGTAGCGGGGGCGTGAGGAATCCATCCGTGGGGCTGGATGGCGTTGCGTGATTCCCGGAAAAAGGGGACAGCCACCTTTTGTGCGAAGCACCCGAAGGGCCGTTCCGGCAAAAGGTGGCTGTCCTCTTTTTCCGGGAGAAGCACGCGGGGATGGCGTGCGGGCGAGCCTCTTTTCGTCGGTGTTGGGAATAAACCGTGCGCTGGCGGGATCTCTTGTTCTGAGGGGAGTCATTCTCTTCGAAACCGCGGGTGGCGCCGCCTTCGTCAACGAATTCCGGTTCTGAGGATGGAGGTTTACCATGAGATGGTACGTGATCGCGGTATTGGTTGGGTGCGTGGCGGTAATTGGATGCGGCAGGGCAGCCGATACCTCGCGGCAATTGTTGCCCCCTGCGGCCAGTGCCGCGGCGGACGCCGAGGGAGAGGGATTGCTTCCGATTCAGATCGTCGGCCCAGAGGTCGAGTTCAACACCGAGGCGTATGATCGGATTTACGAGAATCCGTTCCTGGTCACTCGCGACCATCCTCTTTCGACCTTCTCGATCGACGTCGACACGGCGTCTTACTCCAACGTGCGGCGGTTCCTCGAGAACGGCCAGTTGCCGCCCCCCGATGCCGTGCGGATCGAGGAGTTGGTCAACCACTTCGATTACCGCTACGAACCGCCTAAAGATGAGACTCCCTTTTCCGCCCAAGTGGAAGTGGCCTCCTGCCCGTGGAATCCCAAACACCGACTGGCCCGGATTGGGCTGAAGGGCAAGGAAATACCGGAGCAAGAGCGACCCGAGGCCAACCTGGTCTTTCTGCTGGACGTATCCGGTTCGATGGACCAGCCCAACAAGCTGCCCTTGTTGAAATCGGCAATGGGGATGCTGGTGGAGAATCTTTCGGACCGCGACCGGGTGTCGATCGTGGTCTATGCCGGGGCCGCGGGCGTGGTGCTGCCGCCGACGTCGTGTGAAGAGCGGTCGACGATTCTCGCCGCCATGGAACGCCTCCAGGCGGGTGGCTCGACCGCCGGCAGCGAGGGAATTCAGCTCGCCTATCAAGTCGCCCAGAAGAATTTCAACGCCGAAAGCGTCAACCGGGTGATCCTCTGTACGGACGGCGACTTCAACGTGGGTTTCACCAATCAGGGCGACCTGATTCGCTTGATCGAGCAGAAGGCCAAGGAGGGCGTGTTCCTCACCTGTCTCGGATTCGGCATGGGCAACTACAAGGACTCCACGCTGGAGAAACTGGCCGACAAGGGCAACGGCAACTATGCCTACATCGACACGATCCACGAAGCCCGCAAGGTGCTCGTCGAGCAACTGGGCGGGACACTGTTCACGATCGCAAAGGACGTGAAAATCCAGGTCGACTTCAATCCGGCCCAGGTGGGCGCCTACCGGCTGATCGGCTACGAGAACCGCCTGCTTCGGGATGAGGACTTCCGCGACGACACGAAGGACGCGGGCGAAATCGGCGCCGGCTATACCGTCACGGCGCTCTACGAGTTGATCCCTGCCGGGCAGGAGGCCGATGTGCTGCAGGCCGAGCCGTCGAAGTATCAGCAAACCGGCCAGCCCACGGAGGCGGCTGCCAGCGGCGAGTTGCTGACCTTGCGGCTCCGCTACAAGCAACCGGCCGGCGAGACTTCCGAACAGATCTCGTTCCCGGTCAGCGATGCGGGCATGTCGCTGGAGGGTGCGTCGGGCGATTTCCGGTTCGCCGCGGCCGTGGCCGGCTTCGGCATGCTGCTGCGGAATTCCGAACACCGGGGAGAGGGCACCTACGACCTGGTTGTTGAGTTGGCTCAGTCGGGCAAGGGCGACGACCCCCACGGCTACCGAGCTGAATTCGTGAAGTTGGTTGAGCTGGCCAAGGCGTTTCAGGGACGCCGTGGATAAACGGGGAGTGGGCGAGAGGCAAAGTATCCAACCGATACAGCGCCGGTTGCCGTATGTACGCCTCACAGGGCGTTTGCGACTTGCACCCCGGCTTGATCAGATTCCTCTCGTACAATCGTGGGTTGACTTGCGTAAGTACACGGGATATACTTTATATATCCCTATCTGGAGCCAACCGCGATGATCAAGACATTGACCAAGCACGGTAATAGCTATGCACTCGTGATCGACAAACCGATCCTTGAACTGATTCGGGCCACTCCCGAGACACCGTTTGAGATCATCTCGGACGGGCGTTCGCTGGTTCTGACTCCGGTGCGCGATGCCAAAGAGGAGAAGAAGTTCGACGACACCGTGGCGATGATTCACAAACGGTTCGGCAACGCGATGAAGAAGCTGGCGGAATAGGCCATGACGCCACCCCTGTTTCTGGACTTGGAACACATCCTGCGACTGCACCGCAGCCTGATCGAACACTACGGTGGTGCCGACGGAATACGCGATATCGGCCTGCTTCATTCGGCGACTTCCATGCCGCAGGCGTCGTATGGCGGCGAGTATCTCCATCGTAACATCTTCGAAATGGCAGCCGCCTACCTGTTCCACATTGTCCAGAACCATCCGTTTCTTGATGGAAATAAGCGGACCGGGGCTGCGTCTGCGATCGTATTCCTTGCCCTGAATGACATCGAGATCGACAACGACGAACAGGGCGTGGTCGATCTGACGCTGTCGGTTGCCACCGGCCAGGCGGGCAAGGCGGAAATCGCTCAGTTCTTTCAGACGCATTCTCACTGACGGATGCCTTCTGAACAGCCTTGCGATCTCAGGGTCGAGTTTCTCGGCTCACGCGCCCGCAGATTGCCGTGCAGCCCGCTCGCGTCCGAAGCGATCGGCCGTTTTGAGGGCGGCCAGCACGGCGTCGGGGGAGACGGGACACGATTCGTGGTGGATGGTCTCTTCTTCGGCGCAGGCCGCTTCGGCGACTCGGCGCAGGTCGTCGTTGCTTACGTCTCCCAGCCCGATATCTTGCAGCACGATGGGGAGGCCGACGGACTCGCAGAAGTCGTAGACGTTGCGGATGAGGTGGCTGGGCCGGTCGGTCAGGAAGAGCCCGGCCAGGACGCCGACGGCGACCTTTTCCCCGTGGAGGTAGGAGTGGGTTGCGTCAAGTTGGGTCAGCCCGTTGTGGATGGAATGGGCGGTCGCCAGCCCTCCGCTCTCGAAGCCCAACCCGCTGAGGAGCGTATTGGCCTCCACGACGTGATTGAGCGCCGGGGTGACGACCTTTTCCTGGCACGCCGTCCGGGCCGCGACTCCGTACTCCAGGATCGTATCGTAGCAGAGCCGGGCCAGGGCGTAGCCGGCAAGCGTTCCCACGCCGCCGCACTGATTGGGCGCGTAGGCCAGGCGGCACGATTCGGCCTCGAACCAGGTTGCCAGGGCATCGCCCATACCGGCCACCAGGAACCGGACGGGGGCCTCTGCAATCACGCGGGTGTCGACGAGCACCAGGTCGGGGTTCCGCGGCAAAGCAACCGTCCGCAGGAAGACGCCGGCGCCGGTGTAGATCACCGGCACCGCGCTGGTCGGCGCGTCGGAGGAGGCGATGGGAGAAAGGGGCCACCCATAGATTGGCCGAACGCCAGAACGCCCTCAATTTGGTGGGTGGACGAAAGCGGCGATCCGTCGCACGCACTCCAAAGAGACCAAAAGGGACCACCCACAGATCGCCTGGACGCCGGAGTCCCTCGAGCGGGTGGGTGGACCGGGAGTCCTCCACCGTCCCGACCCCCGCCGGCCCGTCCTCGACCGGCCCGCCCCCCGCGCGTGGGCCGCGGCGGCATCCTGCTGCCGTTCCGGCTCCTGGGCATCCCGGTGAGGCTCGACCTCAGCTTCCTCCTCGTCCTGCCGCTGTTCGCCTACATGATCGGCTCGCAGCTCCCGGAGTTCACGGCGCAGCTCAGGCAGCTCGCGCTGCTGCGCGACCCCGAGCTGGCGCGGCGCCTGGTCCCGGCCGGCGACGGCTCGGTCGCCTGGCTCGTCGGCCTCGTCGCCGCGCTCGGACTGTTCGCCAGCGTCGTCGTGCACGAGCTGGGTCACGCCGTCGTCGCCCGCCTCTACGGCGTGCCGACGCTGGAGATCCGCCTGTGGTTCCTGGGCGGCGTCGCGCAGTTCAAGGACATCCCGCGGCGGCGCGGCGCCGAGGCACTCGTGGCGCTAGCCGGCCCGGCGACCAGCCTGGCCCTGGCCGCGGCGCTGGGGCTCCTGCTGCCCGTCGCGCCCCTGGGCGCGGCGGCCACGACCGTGCTCGCCTACCTCGCGGCCACGAACGTCGGGCTCGCCCTGTTCAACCTGCTGCCCGCGATCCCGCTCGACGGGGGCCGGGTCCTCAGGAGCGTGCTGGCACTGGCGATGCCGCGGCTGCGCGCCACGAACGTCGCCGTGGCCGTCAGCGGGGGCATCGCCGTGCTCCTGGGCGTCTACGGTGTCGTCTCGGGCCAGCTCTTCCTCGTCGTGATGGCGTTCTTCGTCTACGAGGCCGGCCGCTCGGAGGCTCGCGCCGCCCTGATGGAGGACGCGCTCGCCGGGCTCACCGCCGAGGACCTCATGACGCCGCGTCCCCAGGCCGTGGAGCCCGACATGGCCCTGGGCCAGTTCGTGAGGCTGCGCCACTTCGGGCGCCACGCCGGCTACCCGGTGGTCGACGCCGCCGGACGGCTCCTCGGCTACGCCTTCCTGGCCGAGGCCCTGGCGGCGCTCGACGAGCCGGGGGCGCCCGGCCGTCGGGCGGACGCCGCCACCGCGACCGTCGCCGACGTGATGCGGCCCGCGGACGTCGTGCGTCCGGGGACCACCGGCGTAGAGGTCCTCGCCGCGCTGGCGAACAGCGAGCTAGGCCGCCTGTGCGTCGTCGACCCCGCCGGCCGCCTCGTCGGCATCGTCGGCAAGACCGACGTGATCGCGGCCCTGCGCCGTGCTTGACGGGGGTCCCGGCGCGCGTCTGCCATACTTACCGGGGCGCTGGCCGCCCCGAGAGGTCCGATGCTCACAGCCGTAACGTTCGTACTGATACTGACCAGCGCCGTCGTCGTCCACGAGCTGGCCCACTACCTGAACGCCCGCTCCGTGGGCGTGCCGGTCAGGGCGTTCAGCGTCGGGATCGGGCCGGTGATCCTCAGGCGGCGGTGGCGCGGCACCGAGTGGCGCCTCTCCCTGCTGCCGATCGGCGGCTACGTCGACCTGCCCGGCATGGCGCCGAAGGTCGCCGAGGACGGCCGGCTCGAGCACCCGGACGAGGGCATGGCCAAGAAGGGCCTGGGCGCGAAGCTCTGGGTCCTCGTCGGCGGCGTGATCGCGAACTACCTGCTCGGCGCCGTCCTGCTGGCGTGGGCGATAAGCCTCGAGCCCTCGTACCAGGAGATCGTGACGGGCGCGCCCGTCGCGGCCTAATGGACAGCGGTTGCGCTGCCGTTCGGTGCGAAGCTAAAAGATGTATTCCCGCCGGCCTGCCATGCCCCTCTCAACAACCGGTTGCTCTCTGTTTGGCGCAGCGTGGCGGTACTTCTTCTTTATGGTAGCCTTGTTGGTATTCATGTTGTGACATATATTATAGGCGGGGTTTGGGGGTTTGTCAAGGGGGTAGGGTTCCCATTTGCAATGGTTATGACAGATATAGAAAAGTAATGTTCGGGCTTTCCTTGTGGAC
>ENA-UOUL01002625-UOUL01002625.1-bioreactor-metagenome-genome-assembly--contig:-NODE-2625-length-20532-cov-7.984894_pt1 | contig 20532 bp, 14 predicted proteins | sample MGYA00249838_ERZ747220 | MGnify/ENA primary metagenome ERZ747220 (study PRJEB28778, sample SAMN05720191) | bioreactor metagenome | isolation source: Anaerobic biogas reactor | place: USA:Washington...
AAATTTCCACAACCGATTGACACTCCCAGCACAACCCGTGACGCCCTCGGCAAGCAGTTCGGTATCAGCGGGAGAACAGCAGAGCAAAAGTACAGCCGGACTGAAGAATCGACCGCCTACCGCTTCCATCCGTGGCCGATCAGCACCCGGCCCGATAGACGAGCCGTCCAGAGCCCGAAGCGATTTTTGGGGCATTCTCGGCGATTCTGGCGGGATGCCGCTAACCGGAGGGGAATGGGCGGCGGTGTTCAGCACCGGCAAACCGCTGTTGCAAGACCGCGTGAAAACCAGGCTTTCCGCGTGAAGCATGCGAGAGGGTGTAGGCTTCCGCAAAACTTTTGCCCCACGAACGAACGGAAAGGCAACGCCGCCTTGGAAACAGACAGTCACTTTGTGGCAATTCCAGGATATCGGGTTTTTCACCCATCGGTGTAGAAACTACACCCGCAAACCGATGCAAAGGGAAGAAAACCCTATGGGTGCCTACACTCGGCAATTTCAGAAAACCCCGAGAAACATAGAGTTTCCCGCAGAAAACGGCGATTATGTAAACACCCCACCTTGCCTTTCAAGACCGCCGCCTTAGACCACTCGGCCACCCATCCAAAACGCAGCAACGCCTTATTTGTCAACGATTTGCAATCTAGCTCCTGGTGTCGTTCTCGGTAATCATTCGGTTGGTTGACACCCGTTCTGACACCTACCAGGCGGTAGCCATCGAAAATGACACCTGCCCGTTGCACCAAGCAGGCGTCAGTAACACCACCTGAACCTTGATACGGAGGTGGCGTCATGCGTCAGTCTACCACATCTCGCCTGAACGGCAAACCGGCCAAACCCCACCCCGACTTCCCGTTGTTCCCCTTGTCACCAAACGGTGGGCAAAGAAGATGAGAGGGAGGCTTCACTACTCTGGCTTTTGGGGCAGTGGGAGGCAGGAGCCGGCCAGCCGGGAGGCGGGTGGATCTAATCCTCCCGATCGTCAGGAATGTGCGAATCAGGATGTCTTCGGGCGCCGCCGCGGCGTACTGGACGAAAACGTCGAAGTAGCGATCGCGATCGAACGCGCCGGTGTCGAGCAACTCGTACTCGAATTCATGCCGGTCGCGGCTGCGGCTGGTATCCACCAGATCGCCGTACGGGAAGGCGGCCTCGGGGTACTTATAAAGGTACTTCATGTACGAGTGGGTCGGCGTGCTGTCGAGGTAGAAGTAGTATTCTTGCCTCCTCACCGGAATTCACCCACAAATTCTGGTGAGGCGGCACCAAGTTGACTCCGAGGAGGCTTGATGCTGCCGCCTGCGTCATTCACTCCCGTTTCTCGAGTTTCAGGAGAACCGTCTGGGCGCGCCGCATGGGCAGGCTCAACTCGCGGGCGTTTGCCGCCAGGCGTTCTCCGGTGAGGGCGTTTACCACATCGGACCGTCTGGGCAGGCGCAGGGTTTTTACGCCTTCCGCGGCGGCGTGGATCGCTGCATATTGGCCGTCGGTGTAGAGGGCGTCGTCGCTATCGATCCAGACGTGGACGCCGGCCGAACGGGCGATGTTCCGCATCAAGCCCGGCTCGAGCGGCATGGCTGCGGAGTAGATGCACGTCCACCCCACCGCCTTCTTCACCACGAGCCCCGGGCGCGCCGTTTCGACCAGCCGGGCGGCGATGCGGGCCTCGGGATCATTGGCAAAGAACGCGGGGGCCACCGTGAGCTTTTTGTCGCCCAGCGGCTGCCGGGGCTCAAGGCCTCGGGCCAGCGGATCGCCGGGCTCGAGCACGACCTGCGGTCGGCCTTCTTTCGAGGCGTTCGCAAGACGATCGCCGACCCCGCCGTTCTCCGTCCGTGGGAGGCCTTGTTCCTGGGTTTGGAACAGGTTCTCATCGTCACGGGCGATGCGAACGCCGGTCAGGGCCTCCATGCCGGCGGGCGACAGGCCCTCCGGACCAAGGGCGCCGGGCGCGTAGAAGAACAGGGCGGTGGCGCCGTTGCGAGCCAGCCTGGTCTGGATCGCCTCGCGCCGGGCCGCGTCCACATAGAAGGCGTTGAGAAACACATACAACTTGTAGTCCGGCAGACGCGGATCGGCGATGTCGTCGAGCAGGCAGAAGTCCCAGGGGGCGCCCGACTGGGGCATGGTGACCACCTGGTTGAGGACCAGGGCCGAATTGGCCGCCGTAGGGCGCATCCAATAGAAACTCTGGGGATCGACGAACACGCCAATCTCAGGCGCGAAAGGCTGGCGGGCTCTGAGAGCCTCCTGGGCAATCTGCTGCGCCCGGCCCACGGCGGCGACGATCTGGGGATCGGAGAACCAGCCGCCCGCCATGTCGAACCAGCTCACGGCCGCCCGTTTGGTGAGCGTTTCGGCAAACTCGCGCCAGAACACGCCCAGAGTTTCGTCCATGTTGACAGCCCGGCCGTAGCCGGCGCCCGGTTCGGCCAGGTGGGTGCGGTGGTCCGACTCGTCGAACCAGAGTTTGCCGCGCAGGCGGAAGGAATCGGTGGCCGACATGAACGTCGAGGTTTCGCCCGGCTTGCGATACCAGTAGTTGGGCGGGCTCATGAGGAAGTCGATGTCGGGCGAATCGAACACGCGGCGGGCGGCCAGGTGCCCGGAGTCCTGCTGGTTGATCCCGTGCGCGGTGAGGTAGCCGTAATAGGTGCCCACCAAGGACTGACCCTGGGTGGCCTGGCGCATGATGCGGGCGACGTGGAGCAAGGCGTCGGCGTCCATGTCGGCGATGAACTCGTAGTAGTCGATTGCCTGACGCTCCGTTTGCGGATCGCGGAGCACCTGGGGGCCGCCCGGCCGCCGCTTTTCCCACCCGGGCATCTCGGCGGTTGCGAGCGTTGCCTGGGGATCGCGCCAGGCGGTGCGGAGCCGGTCGTCGGTCTGGTAGCGACGGGCGAGAAACTCGCGAAACGCCCGCAAGGCCGGCTGGCTGTAGTCGTCGCGTGATTCCTGCCAGGTGCCCCACATCTGCCACTCGGCCGTGTAGCCGTTATAGAACATGTAGCCCAGGATCCGGTCGGCGTACGGGGCCTGGCGGAGGTAGGCGACGAGGCGGTGCAGGTCCTCGCCAATCTCGCGGCGCCAGAGCTGCGAGGCGAACGACGTAGGGCCCTTCGTCCCGTCGGCGAACCGGCACATCTCTTCCGGGTGCGCTTCCTGCCACCAGCGGGCGCCGGTCACGCCGATGTGGGGAATGAAGCGGGCTTCGGGGTCCACATCGAGGATCGCAGCGAAATAGCGATCGAACTCGGCATAGTCATAGCGGTCGGCGGCCACGTGGCCAAGGTCGGAGGCACGGGAGGTGCCGAACCAGTCGCAGTAGAGATGAACTCCCGCAGCCGCCATCTCTCGATGGTAGCCGGCGTGCAGCCCGCCGGCGACCAGAAAGGCGTAACCGGCCATGGGCTTGCCGTCGACGAAGATCGCCGGATCGCCGCCCAGGGGCCGGAGTTCAACCACCGGCGGTTTCACCTTGCCCACCCGATCGTTCTGAATCTCAATCGAGGCAGTCGCCGCTTCGCTTGACGTCGCCAGGTCGAGTTCATAAGAGTCGACCTCGACCACGGCGGAACCGGGATGCCAATAGGCCGAGGTGGGCAATTGGGCGCGAACCTCCACCCGCGGGCGGTCGAAGGTGATCGGCTTCTCCACGAGGCGGAGCAGGGTGTCGCCGCGGCAGAGACGCACCAGCAGGGTGGCCGCCGTCATGCCCGGGGCGGGGGCAACTTCGAGTTCCGCCGCCACCTCGATGGTCTCGCCGGCAGAGACCGTCTTGGGCAGGACGAGGCCGGCCACCCGTGCCACGCCCTGCGCCTCGATAGTAACGCCTTCTGCAAGACCCGACTCGGCGGTCTCCAATCGCACCGAATCGATCGCCACCCAGCGACCGGCCTGGTTGCCGGGATCGATGCGCAAGGTGCTCACGCGGCGGCTCGGCCCGCCCCACTGGCGCGATTCGTCACCGGTGGCCGTCTCGCGCCAACGATTCTTCACGAGGTCCAGCCGATAGGTGGCCCAGCCCTTCGCAATGGGGAACTTGCCCCCCAGGCACCACCGCTTGTCGGGGCTCTGGTAGTACACGTCGAGTTGGTCCGCCTCCTCGGAGGAGTACATGTGCACGGTCAGCCAGGTGAACTGCCGGGCGTCGATCCCATCGGCCGGCACGCGCAGCGTCACGTACGGGTCCCAGGCGGACCGGCCCCAGAGACGCCCGCCCGCATTCTGCCCCGGCAAGTTGGCCGTGCTGAGGATCTCCCGTTCGTGGTCGAACTCCCAAACGAACGACTCGGCCGGGACTGACGAGGTTAGTGCCAGGAAGCACGCGGAGGTCAGCGCCGCGAAGATGTGTCCTGGATGGGGATGGGTCATGACGGGGTTCTCCCATGTTGCCGAGCAGGTGCGCGGACTTTTAAGGTTCGGGCCGTGGCCGAAGGTACCAGAGTCTGATTGGTTTGCAGGGGCGCCAACACGGGCGAGTCTGCCCGCAACGAACCGGCGGACAGCCGCGGCTTATCGGTAAAGAGAATCGATGGGGAATCTCGTGATCTGGGTGAAGCTCAGGTGGCCGACGAGCTTCGTGTCGCCCGAGCAGTGGGCCAGGACGACGTGATCGCCGGCGAAGGCGATGGCGATGTAGCAGTACCAGCCGTCGGGATTGTCTTCGAGCACCTTGGGCTGCTGCCAAGTGCGGCCTTCGTCGCGCGAGATAGCTGCGTGGAGCGGGGTGCGTTTGTTCTTCAACGCCGGATCGATCCCGGCGTGGTTGTTCCAGACGACCAGCAGGTCGCCCGTCTTGGGAACCCGCTTGATCGAAGCGGGGGAGCAGGGACTCTGGAGTGACGAGGGCTGGAAGGGCGACCACGTGTCGCCCCCGTCCGTGGAGTAGCTGACGAACTGGCTGCCGGCGGTGGTGCGGGCGAAGAGCATGAGCCGCCCGTCCTTGAGTTCCACGACGCCCGGCTCCTGGGTCGTCACCCTCTTGCCGTCGGGTGTTTTTCCCTGGAGCTGGCTCTTGCTCCGCCGCCAGGTCTGGCCGCAGTCGTCGGAGAGGTAGCACATGCAGATGCCGGCCCAGTCGGGTTTCTCGTAGGCCGGCGTGCAGTGGAGGCAAACCGGCAGGACAAGCTGCCCGCCGTTGAGCTGCACGGCTCGGTCGTTGTTCATCACGTAGTAGCCCACCTCGTCTTCGATGCACATGCGGGGCTCCGACCAGGTTTTGCCCTCGTCCGACGAGAACCGCAGGACGGGCCGGCAATCATTGGCCGACTCCTTGCGGAGATAGAAGAGGGCGATGCGGCCGTCGGCCATTCGCAGGAGCGAAACCGACATCACGTTCCACTGGCCTTCGTTGGGCACGACGACGACATCGTCGGGCGTCCACGTCTTGCCCTGGTCGGAAGAGAATCTGGCCGCCAGATGCGCGGCCGAGTGATCGCCCCCTCCGCCGGTGAAATGGGTGTAGACGAGCATCAGGCGGCCGTCGGCCAGAGCGATCATCGCGCCCTCGCTGTTCCGGGGATTGCCGGGGCCGGGCGGCAGCAACGGGATGCGATCGACGCCGTCGCCGCGGTCGCGAACCAGGTCGGCTGCCCGGACGGGCGGTCTCGGTGCTGCCGTTTTCGCGGCCTTCTCGGCCGCCGGGACGACAGCACCGAGCAAGCAGCACCACATCAGAATTGAGGCAAGCGGTCGAAACATGGCAGGGCACCTTTGCGTGAGAAAAGTGGCCGCCGCAGGTCCAGCCTGCGCCGGATTCAAGCCCGGCGGCATTCCCATGAGTCTGCATGGCGGCGTGGAGAAGTCAAGTCAGTCGGCACAGGCGTCCCAAGAATGTTCAGGTCGGGCTGATATGCGGGCGCCGAGCATGGCTTGAGGCTCTTCCATCGACTCGCTCCACGTCGATATACACCGAATAATGCAACACACCCCCTGCCAGGCCACCCCAACTTGCGATCACCGGCATAGGTGTAACCACATCCGACAACGCCGCTTCCGACCACGCCCCGTGCCCAAACCGTTCTGCAACAAACGCAAAGGCGGCGCAAAACCCCATCCAGTGCAAAACACCTTGCATCCCCGGCCGCCGGCCCCAGAACCGTTCGTCCGGCATTCGACTCAAAGAAATCCGCGCAGGTGTTCAATTCTTGTATTGACTTTTGCCGCCAGATGTGTATACTAATGTACACACAGCCGCGGCAACGCCCGATCTTTGGCAATTCCCTTGTCGTCCATTCCCTTGTCCAAATACCTTGGGCTCTCACCATGCACCCCTTTCGCGCATTTCGTGGTTCCCCACAATGCCCACCCCCACAAGACGGCCCTCTCGCGACTGTGTTTCGAGGAATCATGCAAGACCACTGCTCGGATCTCGGATCACGTTGCGGCCGGAGGCCTCGCTAGGGTTTCTCGCCTTCGATCGGCTCGCCGGTGCGAACGTCGAACCGTATCGTACGGTCTTCGACGGTCTCGACCACATAACGGCCCTCTTGATCCAGATGCCATTCCTGCCGGGCAAGAGAAACTCTCCTCATACATTGCTAACAAACCATGGCCGGCTCGCCAGCTTGAGTCCGCCGCGGCGTTCGACTATAAACAACGGCTTCGATGTTACGAACCGCGAATTGGCTGGCCGGGGGGAACGTTACCGATGAACAATCGAACGACGGGTTCTGCGGACGACCTCCGGCGCTGGCAGTACAGGATCTTCGGAACCGTCTGGATCAGCTACTTCGCCTACTACCTCTGCCGGTTCAACCTCTCGATCGTCAAGGGAACGATGGTCAAGGGATACGAGTGGAGCGAAGTTGAGGTCGGTTGGGCGTTCACGTCGCTGGGGCTGGCATACGCGTTTGGGCAGTTGGTCAACGGCCAGCTCGCCGACCGATTCGGCGGCCGGCAGGTCGCCAGCCTGGGCGTGCTGGGCTCCGTGGTCATGAATCTGGCCGTCTTCGTTCTGCTGCTGGCGGTCCCACCGGGCGCCGGTGACCCCAGGCTCGTGTTCTGGCTCTTCATTGGCTTCTGGGGCGTCAACGGATTCTTCCAGGCCATGGGATGGTCGTCGATGGTCCGCGTCATGGCCCATTGGTATCCCGCGCGGGTCCGCGGCAAAGTCATGGGGGCCATGGGAACCTGCTACCTGTTCGGAAACGCCTTCACCTGGCTGGTGTGCCTCCTCCTCATCAGCCGCTATGGGCAACAACTGGGGTTTGACTGGCGAAGCGTGTTCTTCGTCCCGGCCGTGATGTTCGCCGTGGTCGGGGCGTTCTACTTTCTGATGATCCGCAATCGGCCGGAGGACGTGGGACTGCCGCCCGTCGACGCCAAACCGGAATCCGCCGCACCATTGGTCGCAGCAGCGAAACCGAGCATCGTCCGCAACTTCATTCAGACCGTGAGCAACCCGCATCTGTGGATTATTGCCGGGACTTTCTTTTTGCTGGACCTGAATCGCTACGGGTTCGTCAACTGGCTGCCGGGCTACCTGGTCGAATCGGCGTCGGTGGGACACGACGCCGCATGGCTCAGCACGCTCAAGATGATCGTGAATGTCTGCGTTCTTCCCTTGGGAGGAGTGCCGGGCGTGCTGCTGGCGGGCTGGCTCACCGACCGGTTCTTCGGAGGGCGGCGAGCGCCGGTCATCGCCGTCATGCTGCTCGCACTGGGCAGTTTGTCCATCGTCTTCCCGTTCATTCCCACCCACAACACCTGGCTCCTGGTGGCGGTGATCGGCCTGGTAGGATTCTTCACCTATGGTCCCCACATCCTGATGGTCGGCCACGCGGCCCAGGATTTCGGCAAAAAGTCGGGAGCCGGCGGGGCCGCCGGTTTCATCGACGCGTGGGGCTATGTCGGCGTGGCCGTGGCCGGCGTGGGAGCCGGGGCCCTGATCGGATGGTACGGCCAAGACCCCGCCAGCAAACAACAGGGCTACGAGTTGACCTTCGTCGTTTTCGGCTTTGCCGCCATCCTCGGCGCCCTGCTCACCTGCCTGATCTGGAAGGTGGGACCAGACTCCGGAGAAACCCATGAAGACCAAGAGGCAACCGAAGATTAGGATGGAGCTTGGGAATGGTCGAAGAATGGAATGGTGAAATGATGGAATGAGATCGGGCGATCGGGTCCCTTCCCATCTTCCCATCTTCCAGTATTCCACCATCCCGCAACTGCGGCCGAAGCCCGAAAGTGTCTGGTCAGTCACGTGTGAAGGAACCTCCCCAATGGACGCACGCGAGCGAGTCGCCCTTGCCCTCAATCACGAACAGCCCGACCGGGTCCCCATCGACTATTGGGCCACGGATGCGATCAATGCCCGGTTGCTGGAGCATTTCGGCTTCTCGACGCTGGAGGAGCTGCTCGTGCACCTCGACGTCGACTTCCGCTACGTTCCGGGGCCGAAGTACATCGGGCCGGAGCCGGCGGTACGCGAGGACGGATGCGTCGAGGATCACTGGGGCGTCCCGCGGGTGCGGGTGGAGGTAGGGTCGGGCTCGCAGACGGCCGTCTACCGGGAGGTGATCGATTTTCCACTCAAGGAGGCCCAATCGATCGACGAGATCCGCAGCTACACCAAATGGGCCGACCCCGACTGGTTCGATTACGACTGCGTGGCCGAGCAGGTCGCCGAAGCCCGGCGGAGCGGCAAGGTCGTCGTGTTCATGGGCGACCGCATGAACCGCTGTGCGCAGCTCAAGCCGGCCATGTACGTGCGGGGGATCGACCAGATCCTGCTCGATCTGGCCCTGGCCCCGGACATTGCCGACTACATCTTTGAGAAGATCGCCGCCTTCTATCTCGAATACACCCGGCGGACTTTGGAGGCGGCCGGCGGCGGCATCGACATCCTGATGATGGGCGACGACTTCGGCACCCAGAAGGGACTGTTCATGTCGCCCGCGATGTGGCGGCGATTCCTCCGCCCCGGGTTCAAGGCGTTCATCGACGTGGCCAAACAATACGGCTGCAAGGTGGCGCACCATTCCTGCGGCTCGGTCAAAGCCATCATTCCCGATCTGATCGACTGCGGGCTGGATATCCTGAACCCCGTTCAGCCCGATGTGGTCGACATGGATCGCCGGGAACTCAAACAGAGATTCGGCGACCGCTTGTGTTTCCACGGATCGATCTCCATTCAGCGGACGCTGCCCTTCGGAACGCCCGACGACGTCCGCAGCGAAGTCCGGGAGCGGGTTGAGACGCTGGGCCCGGGCGGCGGCTTCATCTTCTGCACCGCCCACAACATCCAGGCCGATACGCCCACCGAAAACATCCTGGCCTTGTTCGAAGCCTATCAGAACTTCGGCCGATACTGAGGGAAATGCATGAATCGGGAGAGCGGGAAGCAAGTGCTCGCGCAGGGTGCGTTCGTGCGCCTGGTGCAACAGGAAGGATGGGAGTGGGCCGAGCGTACCAACAGTACGGGCGTGGTGGCCGTCATCGCGCTTGCCGGCGACGGTCATCTTGTGCTGACGGAACAGTATCGCCGGCCGCTCGACGCGCGGGTGCTCGATCTGCCGATGGGGCTGTCGGGCGACTTGCACGGCGCCCGAGACGAAGAGCTGCGCGAGGCCGCACGGCGGGAACTCCTGGAGGAGACTGGCTATGCGGCCGAGCGGTTGGAGTTCCTGCTCGAAGGGCCGACGTCGGCCGGCTTAACCAATGAGATGTTGACGTTCTTTCTGGCACGGAACGTGCGCAAGGTGGGCGACGGCGGCGGCGACGAGTCCGAAGAGATCGAGGTCTGCCTGCTTCCGCTGGACGGCGCCGAGGCCTGGCTCAATCAAAGGTGTGCCGCCGGCGTCCTGCTCGATCCGAAGATTTACACGGCCCTGCACTTCGCCCGGCAGTTCCGGTCCGACTGAAATGGCGGTCCCCTGCGTCATTCCCGCGTAAAATGGAATCCATGTACTCGGCAGACGGCACTGGATTCCCGCCTGCGCGGGAATGACGGTATGGGACTGGGTTCCCGCCTTCGCGGGAGTGACGCAAGACCGTTCAGCCCTGGATCTCGTAACCCTTGCGGCTTTCCCGTGAAAGGAACGCGTTGGCCTGGTCGTCGCCGACGATCTGACGCTTGACCGGGTCCCAGTTGAGTTCCCGGCCCAGACGCATGGCGATGTTGGAAAGGTGGCAGATTTCGAGCATGCGGTTGTGCGACCAGACGTCGGAAATGGGCTGCTTTCGCGACTTCATGCTCTCGATGAAGTTGGCGCTGTGATTCTCGCTGATCGGGCCGCCGTAGATCTCTTCGAGCGCACCTTCGGGCAGCGGATTGTCCTTGAGGGCCTCGACCGGCGCTCCCGTGATCTTGCCGCGGTTGACGAAGAACCGGCCTTCCGTCCCCTCGAAGAGGATGCCGTTGTCGCCGTCGCTGGTGATGATCATCTCGACGTCGCCCGGCATGGCCGCCCGAAGGCTGAACTTGGTCGCTATGTTGTAGCGATCGTCGACCACCGGATATCCATCCTTGTATTCGCAGGCCAGGGTGTAGTCGAGGGGCGTCACCTTGCTGGGGCCCGTGTCGCCGGCGCCGATCGCCCAGCAGGCGATGTCGACGTGGTGGGCGCCCCAGTCGGTGAGCTTGCCGCCCGAGTATTCGTGCCAGTTGCGGAACGAGTAGTGGCAGTTGCTGTAGAGGGGCACGCCGCCGCCGTAGCCGGTGCGCATTTCGGGCAGGGCGCGATAGGGAACCTTCGGGGCCGGACCGAGCCAGAATTCCCAGTCGAGTTCCTCGGGAACGGGAGCGACGGGAATGACCGGCGAATCGGGCATGCCGCCGATCCCGCAGGTCATCTTTTGAACGGTGCCGATGCGCCCGTGCTTCACCAGGGCGACTGCCTGGAGGAAGCGAAGCCCGGATTCGGTTCGCTGCATGGTGCCGACCTGGAAGACACGCCCCGTTGCCTTGACGGCTTTCTCGATCAGCTTCCCTTCGTCGATCGTCAGGGTGAGCGGCTTTTCGCAGTAGACGTCCTTGCCCGCCTGCATCGCCTCGATGACGATCTTCGTGTGCCAGTGGTCGGGCGTGGCCACCATGACGGCGTCGACGTCTTGTCGATCAAGGACCTTTCGGTAGTCCTTGTAAGCGTCCGGTTTCTTGCCTTGTTTCTTCTCTGTCTGCTCGACATAGGTCCCCAGCACCTTCGAGTCGACGTCGGCCAGGGCCGCGAAATCGGCGAACTTGAACGTCTTAGAGGTGATGGCCCATCCCTGATTGCGAAGGCCGATCGTGGCAAATACGGGGCGGTCGCCGGCTGCCTCGGCGCCGCAGGCTCGGCGGATTGACGGCAGGGCGAAACTCGCCGCCCCGGCGGCGGCCATGGTCTGCAGGAATCGACGACGTGTGGTCTGGCGGGAATTCGACATGGACTAGGATCCTCTTGTGGAATGGAAACAGGAGTGCTCCGAAGCAGGGCCTGGCGGGGGGACGTACGGGACGCGAGCCGGTCCGGCGGCCGTGGGATGAGATCTATTGTAACGTCGGGGTTCCCAAGAAACAAAAGGCAGGGGAAAGGCTCATCGACTCGGATTGACGCTGATTCGGGTTGGCGGAGTGGACTGTCCGAACCTTCCCAAACTGGCCGCAAGAATCCTGGGCCCTTTTGGCTCAGAAGGGTGGTTTTCTTGGCAGAGAAATCTGTCGACCCGACCGGTGTTCAACCGGTCGACGCGGTTCTGCTGACGGCCGCGGAGGATGAAGATTTGCGGATTGCGACGGAGGTGCTTAGCTCGATTGGGATGGCTGCGGGGGAAGTGCTTTGAGAGGAACGCCTCGACTGTGCCGCAGGTGGCGGCGACATAGCCTATGAGGGTATTGATACTGGGTACCCAACTCCCGTCGCAAAGTGGCCGGCTGTGAAAAGAAGAGCCGGCGCCTGTGGCTGGAAGCCAAACGATTGCCGCTCGGGGCTGACATCGGTTCTTTCTCCAGGTACCATTGGGGTCGGACCGGCATGGGAATCGACCGTTTTGATCGGGCCTGCCGAAGCATGTACCCCGGAGTTGGAGGAGCACTTGTGATGAGCCACGACAATCGTGAGAGACGACCCTATCGAACCACCGGCAGTGTTCGCGTCGATGGGAGGCAAGGGACAACGCGGCGGGCGTTTCTTCAGGGCATGGGCGGGCTGTGTGCGGGGGCGGTGTTCAGCGGCCTGGCACGCCGGGCCGAGGCGGCCGAGGGGCCCCAGCTCCGCGTGGGGCATGCACAGACGCCCGAGGAGGCCCAAAAGGAACTGGAAGAGTTCAAGGCGTCGTACTCGGACCTGGCCGGATGGGAGAAGCGGAAAGCCCGCATTCGCCAGGGGATGTTGGAGGGGATGCGGTTGGCGAGTCTGCCGGAGCGGACGCCCCTGAAGCCGCAGTACTTCAATCGGCGCGAGTATGACGGCTACTCGGCCGAGAGCGTTGCCATCCAGAGTTGGCCGGGGTTCTACGTGACGGGGACGCTGTATCGTCCTCTGGGCATGAAGCCGCCTTATGCGGGCGTGCTTTCGGCCCACGGCCACGGCGGGCGATTCGTGCCCGGCCGGCAGATCCGCTGCGCCGTGCTGGCCCGGATGGGTGCGGTCGTCTTTCATTACGACATGGTCGGTTACGGCGATTCGGAGGAGGCCGGCTGGTCGCACTCCAAGACGCCCGAGGTGCTGCGGCTGCAGACATGGAACAGCATGCGAGGGCTGGATTTCCTCCAGTCGCTCGACGGGGTCGATCCCAAGCGGATCGGAATGACGGGAAACTCGGGCGGCGCGTCGCAGACCTTCATTCTGTCGGCCGTCGACGAGCGGGTGGCGGTATCGGTGCCGAGTTGCCAGGTTTCGGCCCACTTTTTCGGCGGCTGCGTCTGCGAGAGCGGAATGCCGATCCATTGGGGCCCCAACCACAAGACAAACAACGCCGAGATCGCGGCGATGACGGCTCCGCGACCTCAATTGCTTCTTTCCAACGGCGCGGATTGGACCAAGTTCGTGCCGCAGACGGAGTTTCCGTACATTCAGCACGTGTACAGCCTCTACGGGGCCGCGGACAAGGTGCAGAACTCGCACTTCCCGCGCGAGGCGCACGACTACGGGCCTTCGAAGCGGATGGCCGCCTACCCGTTCTTCGTTCGCTATCTCGAACTGGACGGGCAGCGTCCCTGGGGCGGGCGGGAGGGCGTGATCAACGAGTCGTTCGCGACGGTGGAGACCCGGGAGCAGATGCTCGTGTTCGGCCCCAACAACCCGTACCCAAAAGACGCCGTGGCACCCAACACGCCTTTGCCGTGACGGTGCCAACCGCTCATTCCCTGCCGGGCTGTTGGGCAATTGGGCTGGCAGGAGGGTGAGCGGCGGGTTCGGGCACTCTCGAGGATCCAGGTATTACCGACCACCTCGGGGGTTACTGCTGCCAGAGGGAGTCGATCAGCTCCAGGGTCCGTTCGACCAGTTGGCGGCCGCCTTCCGGGTCGACCTCGTTGCTTTCGGGAATGGCACCGTAGGCGCCGCGTGCGACCGAACGCTCGGTGGGGAGGTATCGGTAGTACCCGTTGGCAAGTTGGACGGTAAACGTCTGCACGGCCTTGCTGCGAGCCTTGATCTGCATGCCGTAATCGAGATAGAGTTCGAGCGGATTGGTGGCGACGGCCAGGTCGCCGATCCGGACCACGTGGACGGGAACCGACAACTTGGGATCCGAGTGTTGCAGCTCGTAACGGTCCATGAACCGGATTGCCCTCGCCAGGTGCCAATAGACCTGGCTGATGTCCTTGTACCAGTTCGCCTTCTGCTTGCGCTCGGGTTCTTCCTCAAGTTCCCGACGCATCTTCGTATACTGGGCCAGAAGTCGTTCGAAGTCCTTTCGTGCCTTGCTCTCCAGTTCTTCTTCTGTAATGCGGCGTCGGGTCAGCGCGACCTGCTCCATGCGGTGCACGAGCACTGGGTTCGTGTCGATGTGGTCCTTCATGAAGGGGAGAACGGACGTGACGGCATCGGCAATCCGCACGGCGATCTCCTCCCGGCGATTCCTTCCGATGATCTTCTGCATGCGTTCCTCGGCCCGGCGGTCGACGAGAACCCGGGGGGACTGGTCACCCGCGGCGGCAATTTGCGGCAGGATGAAAAGCGACTCGCCAAGCCGCTTGTGGAGCTCGTTGCGGGTTTCGTGCCAGTAATCGGCGGTGAGCAGCGTCCCCCCTTCGGACACCTGCGCCGGGCAGGCAATGTTGATCACCACACCGGTCAACCGGCCGCTTGCGTCAAACGTGTAGAGAAGCCCAACCGAATGGTCCTCGCATCCTTCGACGTGGCTGAAGTCGGCTTGACTGGTGTTGCCGTACATCTTGGATCGTCCGTCGTTGTACGCCGTCAGCCGGTTGTGTCCCACCACGGCATGGCCCAGACCGAAGCTCAGCCCGCCGGGTTTGCGATTCTGCCACGCCTGCTCGATGGCATCGGCGATACGCCCGGAGGCGAATTCGCCGTATTCGGACGGCGAGGGCTTCACGCCCAGATCCATGCCCCACCACGACCATTCGAGCGGGACGTCGATACCGAGTTCCGCGAACTTCTCGACCAGGCGGGGGTCTTTTCGGCGTTCGGCCGCGGCATGAGTGTGCGTCCCGTTGATAATGACTTTGTGGGGGTCGATCTCCGGCGCCCGCTCCGCAAGTATCTCCAGGACGCGGTCCAGCATGTCTTCGTGGACTGAGCCCAAGTCGACGGAGACCAGGACGACCTGTTCCGCCGTGCCGCCGTCGCGGGCGGATTCCAGGACGAGCGCCGTGGCCGTGAGGGGGTCCATCACGCCGGTGGAGAGCCTCGCCCGGGAACCTCCGGACATGATGACGGGTTGCTCAGGGGTTATGCTGGTTGAGGCCCAACCGATCCGCAGGGCGCCGGGCTCGGTGTCGGCGGCGAGGACGGCCCACGGCGTCATGGCGATCGCCGCGAAACCAAGGATGACTGCTCCGGCGATCATGCTGCTTCTCATCGACGTGTCCTCCAATTGTTGCTGGATTTCCGCCTGCGCGGGAACGACGTGCGTTTCGCACGTGACGGTCATGCGTAGTAGTGGCAAGTATTGCCTGCCGACCAGAAGCGAATCAACACCGTATCGCCCGCAGGTTTCGACTACTCGCCGATGCGGTAACTGTACAATTTGGCACGTTTCAAATGGAACCGGAGCCCGATCGGCTGGCCGGCGGGCAGCGTTTCGGCTGTCTTCCAGCGGACGGAGTGCCGCACTGAGTCGCCGGTCAGGGGAATGCAGTCTTCGACAGTGAAGCCGGGCCGGGGGCGGCCGCCGGCGTCGAGAACGGCTACGCGAAGCTCGCCGGACGCGTCGGCATTGACCGTCAGCCGGGAACCGGACGGCTTCAACGGCACCGTTTCGACGATTCCGTTTTCGCCGTCGGCGTCGAGCGACACGAAGCCGTCGAGCCGCCAGGCGGCACGGGCGATGGAAATCTCTTTCTCGGGGATGAATCCGCCGTGGGTGGTGGTGATGGCCGTGTAGTAGGCCCAGAGTTCGTCGCCCACGGTCACCATGCCGTTGGTGACGCCGAGGATGCAGCCGGCGTCGTAGGCATGCGGGCCGAGGGGAATGACGGGCGAGCGGTCCTCGCATCGCTCCCATTTGCGGCCGTCGCGACTGTGGACGAGCTGCACGTCGACCGGCCCGTCGTCGCCGCTCTGGAGAGGGCCCTTTCGCTTGGGCGGGCCGGAGTAGCGGAAGTGCGTCACCAGCCCCAGGAACTGCCCGGCGTAGGGGACGACCGACATGTTGTAGAACTGGGCGAAGCGGCCCCCTTCGGCACGGACCTGGGCGTCGTCGATTTCGTCGGGCGCCATCACCAGTTCGGGCTCGGACCAGTTCTGCATGTCGCGACTGGTGGCCAGGTAGACCAGCCGACGCTTCTGGCCGCGATGTTCGTGCGTTCGCTTGTGGAAGGCTAGATACTCGCCCGTCTTCGGATCGAAAGCGAGCGTGCAGGTGTCGCTGCTGGGGAGCACCGGGTTCTTCGGGTAGGGCTCCCAATGGATCCCGTCGGGCGAATGGGCCGCGTAGTAGCCGCGGCCGAACTCACTGCCGCAGCCCAGCATCCGGTAGCACTGGTTCCGATCGGTGGAATCGGGGTTGTAGACGATGCTGGGACTGTGCACGAGGGAGAGAACGATGTTGTTCTCCGTCGATCCGGCAAACTGGCAGACTCCGAGTCGTGGCCGCTCCCAGTGTATGCCGTCGTCGGAGGTTGCCAGATGGGTGGTCGAGCCGCGGTTGTACCAGAGGCGGAGTTTGCCCGTCGCGTCGTCGCGAAGCACGGTTCCGTACGTGTAGATCCGCCGGTCGTCGCCGTCCTGTTCCCAGGCTTCCTGCGATCGCATCACCGGTTCGGCGAGTTTCCGGCAGGCATGGGCCCGGCGGACGACGCCCTCTTTATGGGCAACGAGCTGATCGTCGACAAAGATCTGCGTCTCCGAGCCCAGCGGTATCGCCTCCTCGCCGGCAGCCAGGTTTATCGGGCAGACGAAGAACAGGACGATCGCGGATCCTGCGATGAACCGGAGGAGGGGCCGTTGTCTGATGTAAGGATGCATGTCGGAATCTCGGCTTTAAGAGCAGTGTGTCGAGTACGTCACATCGGGATTGTGACGGTTTTCGGGACGCAAAACAACAGGTCTGCACTTTCGGAAATCGGCCGTAGGCCGTTAACAAATTGACCTCCACAAAAAATGGCTCTTCCCTCATGCCGCACAGCGACAGGTCTCCCTACTACGCTCAATCGTAAAGACCACGCCTCCTCCAACGTACTGCGTCCTCACGTAAAGGTAGTCACGCACCCCAAATCCATGGTACAACAAGCTCGTGGACATGCTGGCATCTCCTGTCTGAAGTCGTTTTCACAAACCCAGATAGGAACAGTATGTCCACACTTCTGCAAGTCAACATACGCTTCCACCGGATGAACCGGAATATGACGCGGCGTCGTGCGACGACATGGAGTGTTCTGGCTTTGCTGTTGTGTGTTTTTGTCCGGGTCTCGAGTTCGTGGGCTGGCGAGGATGTTTGGTCGGAGTATGAGGCCCGCTGCACCGATGTGCTCAAACGGATTTCGGCGGGGAAATTCGCTGAACTGGAGGAGGACTTCAATGCGGAGATGAAGAAGGCCGTTCCGGCGGCCAGGCTGGCACAGATTTGTGTTCCGTTGACCGCATTGATCGGCGACTTGGATACGGTGGCGGCACACCGTCAGATGGCTGCTTCTGACGGGAACCTGAAGAGTTTCGAGCTGTGGGTGCGGCCGACGAAGACGGAGAGGCTGGTCAAGGTGAGCATCATGTTCGATCAGGACGACAAGATTGCCGGGTTGTTGTTGACGCCGACACTGGAGACATCGCCACCGGCCGAGAAGGCGGCTGCGCTGGCCAAGTATGAAACGAAGACGCGGCTTGCCCTGCCGTTCCGAGGAGAATGGACGGTTGCCAGCGGGGGCCCCACGCCGGAGCAGAATGGGCATGGAGACAACCGAAACCAGCTTTTCGCTTACGACTTCTGGCTCGCCGACGAATCCGGGGAGCGGTTCCGGAACGGCGGCCGAAAGAATGAGGACTATCTGACGTTCGGCCAGCCGGTGCTGGCACCAGGCGACGGGACCGTGAGGCAGGTGGTGGACGGTGTGGAGGACAATATTCCCGGGGAACGGAACCCGTATTTCGTGCCGGGAAACCTGGTGGTGATCGATCACGGGAACGGGGAGTACTCGTTTCTGGCGCATTTCAAACAAGGGACGATCGAGGTCCAGGTGGGCCAGCGGGTCGAGCGGGGCGACCAACTGGGATTGTGCGGCAATTCGGGCAATTCGAGCGAGCCGCACATTCACTATCACCTGGCCAATGCGCCGCTGATGCAGGACGGGGACGGGTTGCCGGCACGGTTTGGCGAGATCGCGGTCGACGGGGAGGTTACGGCGAAGGCGTTTCCGGTGCGAGGGGATCGGGTGTGGAATGTGCAGCCGTTAGGCGAATGATCAGAGATCTGCGGGGGGGGCGGTGTACGGCACTCAATCGGTGCCTGTGGGTCCGCGATACCTCTGCAGACCATGCTCGGAGGCAGAATGAGAGGCATGTAAAACGGGCGTTTACTCCACAACCCAGTGTGTTTCATTCATTCACTTAACGGAAATCGCATCAATCTCTATTGGGGATCCGGTGTACAGGGCCGCGCAAACCGCGTATAAAGAGGATTAGGTTGGTTTGCGGACAGTGAGATAGGCGGAGGGAAATCGGAACAGAAGCCGCAAAGGGAAGGAACGGACGGGCAGGCCTTGCCGGCCAAACCCTCGGCTGCAGTCGCTGATTCAAGGAAGGTCGGCGGCACTTCTGGATCACGGAAGGCGACATGCGACTGTATTCGGGAGAGAGCGATGCTCACCACATCTGAACAACGCGTGCTACGCACGTTCCGCCGTTTTCAAATGGATCCCGGCAAAATGTTGTGTTTCTCCGGGCCCGGCCTGAAGCAGGACAAAGCGACACTGGCTCGCATGATCGAGAAGGAACTGCTGGTCAAAGAGAAGTTCAAAGGCGGATATTCGCTTACGCAGACCGGCTTTTCTGCGATGAAGAATTGCAGCTAGACGCCTGACCGGCTCGCTCTGCGAGATCTCGGCGCTCCGTGCGAACATATCAATTGCGATCGCTACCACGCGTAGCGGCACTGGGGGCTTAAGTTCGTCGGCTGTCCTTGCATCAAGCGGCTTTGTCTGCTCGAAGGGGCGGACGAGTATACCGAGGCAATGGCAGCGAGAATTCGAGCTGCGGGAAGGGAAAACCCGCCTCTAGCGGGTTCCGGCGTTCAGGGGCGCGTAGGGTCGGCCGGGGATCAACTGTTTGCCGTCGGAGAAGCCTTCGGGGCGGGCGGCGAGGCGGTTGACGAGGACGGTGCGCCACTTGGCGAGCAGATCGCGGTGGGCCGGATCGGGGGCGAGGTCGTGTTCTTCGTGGGGATCTTGCTGGAGATCGAAGAGGTGTTCGCGACCGTCGAGGGGGCGCCAAACGTACTTGAAGCGTCCGTCGGCGAGGGCGTGGAAGGCCTGGGGCTGGCTGTAACACTTGGCGTGTTCGAAGTGGAGCCAGGGGCGGATCTCGGATTGCTTTCCTTGGAGTTCCGGGACGAGACTGACGCCGTCGACTTCGGGGCATTCTGCGCCGGCCAGGTCGAGGAAGGTGGGAAGGAGGTCTTCGAGGCAGACGGGTTTCAGGCAGCGGCGGCCGGGGGTGAAACCCAGTTCGGGTGCGCCGCAGAGGATGAAGGGGATGTTGGCCGAGCCTTCGAAGGGTTCGCATTTGCGGAAGTAGCCGTGGTCGCCGAGCATTTCGCCGTGGTCGGCGGTCAGAGCGATCACCCAGGGTCGGCCGGCCTTTTCGCTTCGGGCTCGGAACTCGGCGATGAGGGGGGCGACTTCGTGGTCGAGGTGTTCGATGAGTCCGAAGTATCCGGACTGGGCCTTGTGAAGGGTCTCACCTTGGAGGAGGACGCGGTGGCCGCCCTCGGAGCCTTCGGGGGTCAGGGCGTCCCAATCGACCCAGTCGCCATGGGCGGGGGGCGGCAGTTCCATGCTCAAGTAGGCGTCGAAGTACTTCTTGGGCGGGAAGAGGGGCGGGTGGGGTGCGTAGAAGGAGGCGGTCAGGAAGAGGGGTTGTTCCTTGGGGACTTCGGCAACGACTTTGCGGGACTGGGTGGCAATCCAGGCGGTGGGATGGAGGTTATCGTCCAGGGGCCAAGGGGTGGCTTGCCAGTGGTTGTAGGAAAGCCCGAGGGTCTCGGTCACCCATTTGCGGAAGTCGGTGATATCCGGTCTCGCGCGCTGGATGTCGGCGGCGTATTGGTCGTCGGAGACGTAGGTGGAGCCGAGAGTGTCGGTTTCGTATCCGAGCCCGGCGGCATCGACGATCTGGTGCATATTACGGCCGATGAGCACGGTGCGATAGCCGGCATCGCGGAGCAGTTGGGGCATGGTTGGGTGATCGACCTGCTTCATCTTGTAGCCGACGACGCCGCTGGTTTGGGGATGCAGTCCGGTGAGAAGTGCGTAGCGAGCGGGGATGCAGGAGGGGACGGTGCTGTAGGCTCGGCGGAAGAGGACGCCCTGCTGGGCGAGCTGGTCGAAGGTGGGGGTGCGGACGGCGAGATGGTCGAGGATGGACAGGCAATCGCCCCGCATTTGGTCGGGCATGATGAAGAGGATGTCGGGTTTCTGGGGTATTTCTTGGGCGGTTGCGGTGCTGACGGCGAGGGCCGAGAGGGCGATGCAGAAGAAAAGAAAATGGGGGAAAGGATAATGGCGGGAAAGGAGAATGGGGAGGGGGGGGCGGGACGTCATTTGGTCTTCTTCCATTCTTCACTGGGCGGTGACGGGTTTGCTGGTCAGGAGTCCGATGCAGCGTCCTTTGTTGCCGGTGGCACAGTAGTGCATATACCCGTCAGTTGCACAAATCCATTGATGTGATCTTGACAAAAGGCGGTGAAACTCGATGCTTTCCAGTGTAAGAA